>JAEEGL013476493.1_pt1 | contig 23584 bp, 12 predicted proteins | sample 9134231 | NCBI WGS metagenome assembly JAEEGL01 (sample SAMN16246548, study PRJNA631951) | gut metagenome | biome: gut microbiome; feature: rumen; material: fiber-attached | host: Bos | place: Iran: Karaj | collected 2018-10
ATTCTGGAAACTGTCCTTTGACACGGATGCGTCAAGAACCTTGTCGACCGCATAGCGGCGGGTCTTGAAATACCGGCAGTGAGCCAGCACAGCCTCATCTCCGCGCTCGTCCTTTGTTGCGGATTCGAAGCGGATCGCATCGATCTCTGCCTGCGTGAACGGACGTGTAACGGCCAAAGCCTTTTCGACGTGCAATTGACGCAAAGTCCCGTCAGGCTGCCTGCGGTCGTAATCGTAGACACGGTAGGTCAGCTCACAGTTTTGCTGGATCTCTGCAATGAGGATCCCTTTGCCGATGGCGTGGACCATGCCGGAAGGTATGAAGAAGACGTCTCCTTTGTGCACTTCTTTGCGGCACAAAACGTCGTCATAACGGCCTTCACGGACGGCTTTTTCGAAATCGGATGAGCTGAGTCCCGGGTTGAGCCCGTAGATCAGCTCCGATCCGGGATCGGCTTCCAGGATCACCCACATCTCGGTCTTGCCGCAGCCGTTTTCCACACGGGCGGCATAGTCGTCGTCCGGATGGACCTGGACGGACAGTTTGTCGCAGGCGTCGATCAGCTTGATGAGCAGGGGGAACGTACTCCCCTTGAAACCTGCTCCGATGACCTTCTGGCCTTCACGGTCGATGAAAGAACCCAGCGACAGGCCCTTGTATTCACCGTTTTCGATGAAACTCATTTCTTTTTCACGGCAAGTCAGTTTCCAGGCTTCGCCGATTTTTTCATATTCGGATTGCAGATTCCACCCGCATGCCGGGTCCAGCAGTTTCGTGCCTCCCCAGATCATGGATTTTGTGATATAGGACAGCTTCATGGGATAGAGTGACATAGAAATCCTCCGTGTTTCGAAAACGTCATTACTTCAAATGAATTATATCACGAAGTAGCGGACATTGGCAAGCAAACCTTGATTTTTCGCTCATTTTGTGATACGCTAAAAGCTAGAAAAAAGAATGAAGGCGTCTGTGATGGGATTTCGAAAAAGTGACCGAAAAGTGAAAAGTCGGGTGATCGTCTGGGTCGGAAGCGTTCTGACCCTTTTGCTGTTTCTCCTGACTTCCTGCACGTGGTCTATTCCTTTTTTGGACGGGAACGAAACGGCTGCCGAGGATGAGACGCAGGGCACGGATACGTCGCATATCGTAGACCGTTCAGACGAAAAATATAGTTATGCCGATATGGAATCGGATATAAGAGAACTGTGCGATCAGTACAGTCAGGTCTTGAGATCCTCCGTGATCGGTCAGAGCCGGGACGGGAAAAATCTTTATGTGCTGACACTGGGCAATCCGGATGCGCCGGATTCATTCCTCATCACGGCAGGGATCCACGGCCGGGAATATATCACGACACAGCTGACCATGGCCGCTTTGGAGGATTGGCTCACGCATCAAAACGATGTCGTTCCGGGCTCAGGAGGCGAGACATATGCCACTTTGATGCAGAAAGTTCGCTTTGAGATCGTTCCTATGGTCAATCCGGACGGAGCCATGCTGAGCCAGGAGGGGTTGTCCTCTTTGCGCAGCGAGGAATTGAAAGCCACCGTCCGTGAGATCTATGAGTCTGACAAGTCCTACGGCATCACCAGTCTCGAGATCGAAGACTATCTGGATTTTTGGAAAGCCAATGCCTGCGGGGTCGATCTGAACCGCAACTATGATGCGGACTGGAACAGCTATCACGGGATGTATCTCCCGTGCATGTCCAACTACAAGGGGCCTTCGGCGGGATCTGAACCCGAGACCGTTGCCATGTGCGACCTGATGGACTCTCTGAACGGTTTGCAGGGTGTCCTTTGCCTGCATACCCAGGGACAGATCATCTATTGGAACTGTGCTCCTGAACAATCCATGCCCAAACTGTCCGGATGGGCTCACCGGATCTCGAAGACAACGGGCTTCCTCCTCTCGGACGACGCCAAGAGGGATGCGTCCCTGAGCGATTATTCGGTGTTGAGTCTGGGTATCCCCGCGATCACGGTGGAAGTCGGGGAAGGACTCAGTCCGATCCCGCATGAACAGTTTCAGGGAATCTTTGAAACGATCCGGGATCTCTGGACGGATTCGATCCTGTTCCTGCTGAGCTGACTATTTCAGAAGGAGACCTATGATTACTATCAAAACATTTCAGGGCGTGACCCGCTATATCATCGAGGGTGAGCGGATCAAAGATTTCAACACGTTGCAAACGCTCTATCTGATCCGTCAGACGGAATGGGGACTCACTTTTTGCGATTTCTATATGAGAAAACTCTTTTTCTATGAGAATCAGACAGTCAGGGATCTGAACCGCCAGATCCTCTATCGTTTCGACGGAACGCTGTTTCAGGATTATCTTTACAGGCATATGTACCGCTTCGAAGGCGGCTATGTGAAGACTCCCGGTTTTGTCAAGCTGTACAGCGTGGAGGGACCGGTTTCATCCGGTGTGATGGCCTTGCTGATCACGGCTTTCGAAAAAGGATATCTTCGTCCCCCGCAATGACGAATCGAAGGTTGACGAAATCAAATATACGCGTGAAGACGCGAAAAGAGACTCCGGACTGGTGCCCGGAGCCTTTTTGTGTTTGATATGTAATCTTTGAAGTGCGGTTTACCGGTAGATCACATAAATGTCATCGATGATGACGTTCTGTGAGCGCCCGATCGTGTAAAGGCGCATGTAATTGATCTCGTCCATCTCGCATTCTCCTCCGGTGATGCCGGCGGAGTTGAGCGGGAAGTACAGTTCGTTCCATCCTTCTTCCAGATTGCTGCCGAACGACCAGTTGATCTCTTCGACGTCACAGGTGCCGGAACTGGTGATCTCCAGCTGGCCGCCTCCCATCTTGGAAGGATCATCGATGCAGATCCACATGTGGACATAGCCTTCGGTGACCTCACTCAGGTCGATCGTCGGACGGATGTTGAGCTGGAACAATACGTTGTCTGTCGGAGAACCGGTGATCCAGGCTTTGGAACCTTCCTTGCGATCCTCAGTCAATTTCACGCCCGAAGCGTTCGTGATCGACTCACAGCTGTTGATATCGATCCGCTTCGTCAGAGAAGAGAGATCGATCTGTGTGCCCGTATCCTCGAATTCGATCGAAGAGTGATACGGACGCTCCGTCGAACTCTGGCGGTCGTTCCGGTTGTAAATATCGAGTTGAGAATTGATATTGACCAGCGACTTGCCGAAAATACGGAGCGCGTTGACGGCGATCACGGTACTGTCCTTGATGTAGAACATCGAGTAGGTGCCTTTGAGGTAGTCTGCCGTGTCATTGAGCAGCAGAGCCGTCGAATGGTCGGTGTAGATCAGGTTGTGCGGCGCATACATGAAGCAGTTGAGGAGCTTCTGATCGGTCGCGTTGACGATATAGAAAGGAATGCAATATTCTCTGAGCAGGTCGTCCCTGAGCAGTGCGAAACCGGGATCGTCCATGGCTTCGCCGTTGTGGTGCTTGTTCCAAAAATCTGCGTCCGAAAGAGCCGGATCGAAACAGGCGATCAGATTCTTATGACGCTGACTGAAGTTCGGATTGGCCAGGCATTCTTCCACATAACCGTTGCTGCCGCCTGCGGCAATGAAATATCTGTAGGCCATGCCGAAGACCTGCTTGACGAAATGATCGTCGCATCCGCGCATATCGACGCCGATAAAGCAGGCGATGAACACGGAATTGGTTACGTAGCAACCCTTACCGTCACCCTTGACGGCGGTCTGGGTCGTGGTCACGGAGTCGTTGCTTTTCAGCAGGCCGAGAGCCGTGGTCGGGTCGTAGGACGGGAACCACACGCGGATTCCTGAGATGCCTGCGTTGTCTTTCAAAATGAACGAAGCACCTTCGTTGACATAAGACAGGAACAGGGTGCCCGCGTTCGTATTGCCCGCGTCACGGGCAAAAATGGGATGCACGCCCTGAAGTAGCACGTTGGCGGGAACCGTGACAGATGAGCGCAGCGCATAGATACCGCCGGGGACATATACGATTCCGCCTTTTTCGGCTGCCGTATTCAAGATAGCCTGCAAAGAGGGTCCTACGTCGTTCTGCGTGCCGGCCAGTTTCGAAACGTCTGCGATATAGAGGTGATGTGCAGGTTCAAACGCTTTGCCGTGAGTGATCGGATAAGCGGAAAGATCTCCGTCTTCCTGGATAAAGTATCCTTCCAAATTCCCTTTGAGCTCGATGTCGCAAAGTTTGATGGGGACGCGCTTCAGCTGGTTCCTGGCGGCTTTGACCGAGCCTTCGATCAGTCCGTTCGAGAAGAGCGGAGGGTTGCCGCTGGAAACGTGTTCGAAATCCATGCCGTAGTCGCAGTTGGTGATTTGGATATCATAGAAGACGCCCCAGAAGCCTTCCCGCTTGAAGGCGGTGAAGAACATGCCGGTCTGGCATCCGTCGATCGAGATCTCGGACAATGTCTCATCGTCCAGATCGCCGAAAATCATGCCGGTCGCGTTCTGACGCATATATTTCCGGAGTGCATCGGCATCCGGGCACATGTAGCCGGGAGCCGCTTTGATCCAATATTTGGCGTCGATCCGGACATCGACCGAATAGCCTACGTCAGACGAGGCATGCATCTCGATGCCCGTTTCCAGGGCACAGATACGGATATGCTCGAGTTCCATCAGTTCGTGGCCTTCGGTCGGGATCACGTTGACCCCGATCCCGCGATAGGCGTTCAGGATCGTGACATTGCGGAGAGTGGCCGTGTTGGCGCCGCCCACGTAGATGCTGTAGCCGTACGGAATGACTTTGGCCGGATCCTGATCCGGATAGTAGATGGTCAGCCCGATGATGCCCGAGTTGTGGGTCAGCGTGAACAGCTGAGCTGCGTTCCGGGCGTCCGAAGCAGCCAGACGAAGGGTCGGTTTGGCGATGATCACCGTTCCGTAGTTTGGATTGGCGCCCGCCGTTTCGGGGTCTGACCATTCACCTCTTAGCGTGACGTCCTGAGGGATTTTGATGTTGCTGGTGACCAGATATGTGCCGCCCGGGAGGAAAACCGTGCCTCCTCCGGCTTTGGCACAGGCATCCAGTGCGCTCTGGATCGACTGCGTCGAATCGGACATCCCGGTCGGATCCGCTGTGTAACCGCCCTCCGTTGCGATGATATTGGCGATGAAAGGCTCGTTCGGAGAGAGTTTGCTCTCGATCAGAGCGGGAAGGGTTGAGTTGCTGTTTTCGGCTTTGAGAGCCTGATAGGTGACTTCCACTTTGATGCTTCCTTTCATGACGAAATCTTTAGAAAGATAGGCGGGAGGATCTTTGGACAGGAAGTCCATAAAAGCGTTGGCTGCGGCCAGCGTAGCCTGTTCGTTGAAACCGAGGATCACCAGTTTTTTGCCCTGGACACAGACGATGTAATCGCCGTCCTCGAGTTCGGACAGGACTTTTTGAGTTTCCGGCCGGTTGGTCTCGCCGATCAAGATTTCGATGAATGAAGATTTTTCCTCATCGCTGAGATCTTTCGTGTCCCAGTCCGTTTCAGGCTTCGGCTCGAATCCGGGGAATCTTTCGATCAATGCGACCCGCAGATTTGCAACGGCTGAATTGAAAGAACGTGAGCCCACATCCGGGCGGATGATCTTGTATTCGTTTCCGTATTTGGCCACGTTCAGGACGTAATCGCCTTCGCCCGGACCGGGGTCTGTTTCGACTGCTCCAGTGTCCTGATCGGTTTCAGAGCCGGCCGGTTCACCGGACGGATTGTTTCCGCATCCGGTCAGCAGCGCGAAAGTCAGGATCAGCGCGATCAGTGCGATGAAAAGCAGGATATGTTTTTTAAAGCCCATATGCAAGGCTCCTTTCTTTTGACTGGTGGTTCGTTAATCGGACGATCAGTCATCCTGATCCCATCCGTTCAGTTTGTCGACCATCTTATTGAGATCCTTCAGTCTGGAACTGATAGGATTGCGATATGAAGCATAGACTTGGGCCACATTGACACCTTCTTTGGCTGTCAGACGGAGAACATGGGACGCGAAGTCGTCCAGATCGAAGACCAACCCTGCATCATAGACACGGGTCTCGAAAATGATCTTCAGCATTTCGCGGGACTCTTCGTCACGTACGGAACGTCCGTTGATGATGACGTTAAAGAAAGTCGGATATGACGTATAGTAAGCTTCAGCCGCCAAAGCCTCCAGCATGACGCCCGTGAATTGAACGTCCTTAACGGAGAGCGGGATGCACATGAGTGAATCATGGTGCGGCGAAACTTCGGTATAATATCTGTTCTGAATGTCTTCGAACATCGGGATCGGCAGGATCCCGTAGTCGGATTTGTTGGCACGGAGGTTGTTGGTTGCTTTCACGACCGCGATGCCGAACAGTTCCTCATCGGCTTCGAATTTCGGGATCGGGCACGGATCCACATAGCCATTACGGAAAAACGGTGCATACAGGAACGTATCGAAGATTTCCTGATGGATGATGATGGAATCCTCTTCGCCGTAGAGATACTGGAAATGGCCCGTTTCATCGTGATCCATGAAGCGCAGGCCGGCGCCTGTATAGAGGAAATGAACGGGGTCATCCGAGGACAGGCATGCGATCAGGTCGTTGTCGCCGTTGATCCGACCGTCGTTGTCAAGGTCCTGAGCCACACCTTCGCAGATCCGGATCCTTTCGGGAAGCGTCCATTGCTTCTGGCGGACCGTTTCATAGATGTCACCGGTGACTTCGCGATATTGTTCGGCGACGACCTGATTGAAAAAGACACAGGCGGAGGCGCCTTTATCCAGAACCAGCATATCGGACACGACGAACTGTTTAACATTACCCAGTGCCAGAGATTCCAGAGAGTCTTTGGACCACCAGGGGTTGTTGACGTCAATATAGGTGCATTCATCGACGGAATGGAACAATCCGTCTGCGTAGATCTGGGCGACACAGACGCCTCTCTGAACGACCAGGTCGTATTCGGGGTTGTTGGTGAGGACAAGGTTCTTGACCATGTCGTTCATGGAATACGTTTCCATGTATTCTGTGGAGAATGAGACGCCGAAACGTTCTCCTACCGCATGGTTCCGGTCGTAAACGGTATCATTCATGATATCACCGTTGATCTTGTCGACAGAAACTTCATCCCACGGGATCCAGGACTCGTCCACAGTCCAGTGAAGGCAGGTGAACGTTGTATTATAAACCGTATCCGGGAGGACAGGCATATAGACCGTTTCGCTTTCTGTCTCCGTGTCTTTACCCGGTGTCGGATCACCAGACTGCTGACCGCTTTCCGTGGTCTTTCCGTCACCCGGGTCATCCGAGGGGGAAGATCCGCATGCGGCAAAAGCCAGGATCAACATAGAAAGAACAAGCAGTATACTGATTATTCTAAAGGACTTCATGTTTTACACCTCCTAAAGAGTCTACCTATATTATAGATTGTAAAACTTAAATAGTCAAGAAAAACGCAAAAGGAGGGGAGAGCCGGAAAACAGCTCTCCCCTGAAAAGATTCAATTCAGTGCGGGTCACTCGTTGATCTTGACACCCTGACCTGACTGCAGGATCAGATTGAAGAGCGTGTAGGGATCGACATATTCATAGTAATAGTTGGAATGTGCTTCCGCATATTCGATGAATTCATTGACGCATGTGTAAACGTCTTTGGGTTCCTTGCAGACCGTACGGTATGCGGCGAAGTTGATGCCGTTTCCGCCGTTCATGTAGTCCAGCATCGCCTTATAAGTGGCTTCTCCGCCGCTTGGGTTGATGCCGTTCTGGAGATGCAGATAGGGAACTCCGTTGTAGATGATCAACCGCTTGCCTGCGGAATTGTCGTTGTGGAAAGAGCCTGTCGGAGCGATCTCATTGTACATGGCGAACACTTCATTGGTCATCCTATTGTTGCCGTTGATGATGAAACCGACGATATCGATCTGGAATTCTTCCATGAAAGGTTTGCACCAGTCGATCCAGGCCTGTGCGCCGCTCGGACGTCCTTCTCTGATCTCGTCGGAAACCAGGGCGGAAGGGATGACATATCCGGCGCCCGAGTCACCGGCGACGACGAAGTCTTTCTCAGTCAGGTTCTCATAAACATACTGGAATACCATGGGAACGCGCTTGGACAGATTGGGATTGAAGGCCCACATAAACGGGATCTTGCCGCGTCTCGCGTCTCTAAAGAAATCCGGGATCTTGTCCTTCATCCACGCGCCGGAGTCGTAGTCGCCCATATAGATGGTGAAATAGCGGACGTCACGTTCGAATTCCTTGTTCGGCTCCAGGCTTTCGTTGTTGTTCTTGAGTACGGACGTATCGATCTGGAACTGGGAGTAGACGGATGCGTTGGTCATCCAGGCCGGATGAGCGGCATCTGCCTCTTTCAGACAGTTGTAGGACGTGATGAGCTGGACGAAATCCCATTCCAGCGTGGTGGCAGGTGTTTTGCCGTGATTCAGGAAAGCCGTATATTTCATCCACCACATCGGGAAACCGTACACGGTGATCATCCTTCCGTTGGCTCTTTCGTAAAAGGCCTGCAGGATCATCTTCAATGTTTCTGCATCTGCGCCCATCGGCTGATCCGGATCGTCGCAGGGTTTTTCATCAGCGACCATGGTGAGGTCGAAGAAGAAGAGTTTGTTCTGGATGAAATAGTCATGGCTGAAGATCTGATTGGGATTTGGACCGGTCGCCTGGCCTCCCTCGACCGCCGCCTGATAGATCGGATTGGTGGGGATCGTGCCGGCTCCGTCCAGCACGTAGGCCATTCCGTCCGGGTTGGTCTTGTCAAAATATTTGTCCATAGCCCAGACGTACGCGTCACATTTGGAAGAACCGGTCGAGATCAGATCGGTGTCGGCGATATTGCCGCCTTTGGCCGCGTCTTCGAACATGCCGACCAGGTTCATTTTTTCAGGCACACCCAATGATTTGAGCTTGCTGTAGAGCGACGCGCTGCCAGAGCTGTACATCACGGGGAGGTAGCCCTCGACGCCGCAGATCGTGGCCGCAACGTTGGATGTGGCAGGCACATCCGGATCCCAAACGACCATGCCCAGTTCGATGATCTTTTCGCCGAACAGCTTCCAGAAATCCTTGAAGTTGCCGATACCGACCTCACGGGTGTTCGCGAGCAGTTTGCCGTCTTCCTGAAGATACAGTTTCCAGAAAGAATCCTGGCTGTCCTTCATGATGTAGAGATAGGAATGATTGACCTCGATATTTTCGGGCCGGTTCCAGATACCCTGGAAGGACGCCACGAGACGCGCAACTTCATTTTCAGGAAAATCCGCAAACTTCTTGGTGATGATGTACAGATCCAAAGGAACCTCATATGTGCCGATGTAGGAGACCGGGAAAGCGATCGAATCGACAGCGGGAGATGAAGAAGTTGCCGTGTCATATTTCAGAAGATCGTTTAGAACGAAATCGATTGCGGCGAGGGCTCCGTAGGTATCAATGCCCTGGATTACGTATTTGTTTCCGATGATGCCTATGAAAAACTGGCCTTCCTGAAGTTTTTCCGCTGCTTCGGTAGATTCGGGCCGGTTGGTCTCGCCGATCAAAATCTCCAGATTGGCGGAGGTGTCCTCATCTTTTTTGTCCTTCCAGTCGGTCTTCATGGCGATATTCGTTCCGAGGGCACTGTTGATGGCCTTGGTCAAAGCAACGCCTTTGACGATGATTTCACTGTTGGATAACAAATAGTCCGAGCGGATGATCCGGTAACCCTCCAGATCTTCTTTGGTGATATTTTTGGTTTCATAGACCGGTTGGGTGTTCTCGGTTTCAGTCTCACTGTCCTTGGCCTCGCTCGTGTCAGACTCGGTCGTTTGGGATCCGCAGCCGGAAAGGATCGAGAAAGCCATGGCGAGAAGCAGCAGGAGAGACAGGAACCGGATCTTTTTGTTCAGATGCATGAAAAGCGTTTCCTTTCAAGTGGATTATTTCGTGATTCTTTTAGCTTGCCCGGATTGTGCGGCCAGATCAAAGAACTGATACGGGTCGACATAGACGTAGGTATAACCGTCATTCTGGCTCTCGCCGTATGTGATGATGTCGTTGACCAGTTTGGCGATGAACGAAGGAGAACGGCAGATCGTTCTAAACGCCGAGAAGTTGTCCGAACGGTTGGCCATCGTTCTGTAAATGTCATCGATGTTGTATCCATCGTAAACATCCATCTGGAGGCCTTTGCAGATATAGCCGTTGTAGCTGTAGAAAACGTTCTGATTGGTGAATGAACCCGCAGGATACATGACGGAATACATATCCAGCACTGTGGCTGTGATCGCGTTGCTGCCGTTCAGCAGGAATCCGCACAGATCCATGCTGAATTTTTCTGCATAAGGCTCGTTGTAGTCGATCCATGCCTCAATGGCGCTATCACGTCCGTTGCGCAATTTGGTTTCGAACAGAGCAGAAGGATTGGCATATCCCGCACCTGAGTCACCGGTTACGATGTAGTCGTTCGGCGTCATCGTTTCATAGATGTATTCGAACACCATGGGAACGCGGTCGGAAAGGTTGGGGTTGAAGCCCCACATCAACGGAAGCGTGCCGCGGGTTTTATCCTCCCAGACGGTCGGGATGTGGTTTTTCAGCCATGCGGAACAGTCGTAGTCGCCGAGATAGATGGTGAAATAGCGGGTCTTTTTGTCGAAACTTAGAGGTTCCGAATTGGATTCGTTGTTGTTCTCGTAATGGGTCTTCTTCAGTTCGTACTGCGTGTAGACGGAACCGTTGACCAGCCAGCAGGGGCTGGCTGCGTCGGCTTCCATGACGCAGTTGTATGTCGAGATGATCTCGGCGAATTTCCATTCCAGCGCGACTTCTCCGGTCTTCCCCAGATTGTGGAAAACGGTATATTTCATCCACCACATCGGGAACCCGATGCACTGAACCATCTGGCCTTCTGCATTTTCGTAGAGTATCTGAAGGATCTGGCAGGCCGTATTGTAATCCGTTCCCATGGGCTGAGTCAAATCGTCGCAAGGAAGTTCGTCTTTGACGACGGACAGATCCCAGAAGAAGCACTTCTTCATGATGAGGTAGTCGTGGTTGAATATCTGGTTGATCTGAGGATCCGGATTTCCGTATGTCTGGTAGATCTTGTTGTCCGGCAGACAGGAGGCACCGTCTAGAACAGAAGCCGTCATGTATGGATTGGTCTTGTCGATGTAGCGGTCCAGCGCCCACAGATAAGCGTCGCACTTGGATGAACCGGAAGAAACAAGGTCCGTGTCTGCGATGGCTCCGCCCTTGACCGCATCTTCGAACATGTCGACCAGGGACTGCTTGACTTCAAGTCCTTCCTTGAGCAAAAACTGATGCAGTGAAGAAGCGCTCGAGTCGTTTTTGACGGGGATATAGCCGTCCACACCGCAGATCGTCGCCGCGACGTTGGCCGTTGCCGGAACGCCCGGATCCCAGAGGACCAGTCCCTGCTGGAGCGCATAGGGCTTCGCAAACTCCCAGAAAGCGTCCCAGGACGTGATCTCGGTCGTATCGCACAGGTAGAGCATGTGGTCTTCCTGCATCATGTAGTTGAGCCAGAACGTGTCGGATGATTCGTTCATGATGTAGACGAAGAAGCCGAGATCCTTGGACTGCGCGTTGAGCAGACCCTGTAGCGAGACAATGAAACGGGCCGTATCATTGACGTCGAAACCGGATTTGTAAATGACATCGTGGGCGATCTTCAGGACCGAGCGGCCCGGGTCAAACGTCTGAACGTCCTTGAAACCTTCTTCCATCTTCAGGATGCCGTCTTCCGTTAGATAAGTTGATTCAAAATAATTCAAAGCGGCCATGGTCGATGTCTCGGTTTTGCCCGTGATGACCAAACGGTTGTGCTTGAACATGATGACGTACGTGCCGGATTCCAGAGAGGCGATCGCGTCGATGCTTTCCTGACGGTTGGTTTCACCGACCAAAATCTCCAGCGTATCTGCCGGGACAGGTTCGCCGCGATTGACCCAGTCGGTCGAGATCCCAAGCTCGACACCGGCTTTAGTCTTTACGGCTTTTTTGAAAGCGACGATGCGGTTCGTCAATGTGCTCGAACACGTGTCGCTTCTCATCAGCGTGAAATCGGATTGGTTATCCTGCCAGATGGTGACTTTGTTGTCTCCGGCAGCGGTTTCGGATTCGTCTCCGGACTGAGCGGTCTCGGAATCTTTTTCTGTTTGGGTCTCATCGCTTGCAGCGTTTCCGCAGCCGGCAACTACGCCGACCAGCGTAAACAGGACAAGCAGGAGAGATAGCATTTGGATGAGCAGTTTGCGCATGCTGACCTCCGATTGAGTGATATGGTTTCGGGTTGGTTATTACTCGTTGACGAGTTGATAGAATGCGATCTTGGATACGGCGCCGCCCCAGGATCCTGTCGGAGACGTGTTGGACAGTCTGAGATACAAGGTGTCACTTACATCGTAAGCAGCGGCCGAGATGTTGACGAGCGTAGAGTTTGTTCCGGATGCCCGGATATCTGAGAGTTGTGAATAGTCTGCCACGATCTGCCAGTTCTCGCCGTCCGGAGAGATCTGCAAAACGTAGTTGGAAGACAGGGAAACCTCGACCTGAAGTCCGTCATAGTCCGAAACGTCGAAACGCCAGATGATATAGGCATCCTTGTCGCAATAGCGGTTCGAAGCAGTGGCTTGAGACGTGTTTTCCACGATGAAAGGCTTATCGGTGCCGTTTTGATTGACCGAATATTCCGCGGCTTTGGCATAGACCTTGTTCGAGATCAGGTGGGCACTGTCGCCCCAAGTCACCGTGACGGTGGCCGGATTCGTCGGGATCGTATAAACGTTGACGAGCAGCGAGTTCGTCGCGGCGTCCCAGCGGGTCGCTGCGCTCTGCACGTTTCCGTTCCCGTAGTCTGTCGTGACTTCAACGGGATAGAGACCTTCCGGAGCCGCAAAGCGGATCGGGATCAGTGCGTTATCTGCGGCTCTGACCGTGATTGATGAGGAATGATCGGTCAACTCGACGTCTTTGGCTTCGTAAATACCGCCGGCATAGCACAGAACAGGCTGATCGTCCGGTTTTTCGATTTTGTAAAGCAGTGCGGATTCGCCTTGCTTGATGACGGGATTGACCAGGATCTCGAGGTCATTTGAGAAAATGTTGACATAGCGGCCGGAGAGACGGTACGAACCTTTGATCGGATAGACGGCGACGTAGTCTCCGCGCTCTGCGACGAATGCGTCCGCTGTTTCATATGTGTATTCCGTGCTCGTCAGGGAGAGATCCACGAGAGTTCTCAGCAGTTCGGCACCTTCGCGGCTGTCGCTGAAATCAGTCGTGGACATGCCGCAGATGTACACGTTGCCCAAACCGGCTGTTGCATGTGCTGCTACGACATCTCCGTTCGAAGTGGTCAGAACGGGTTCGAATCCGGTGCCGGACAGTTTGTAGGTGAATGCATCCTGACCGACGGTGATCTTGCTGAAATCTACGGAAGCGGAAAGACCCGTGTAGACCCAGGAAAGTGTCCCGGAGTTATTCAAAGTCTCCAGGGTGATATTTTCAAGACCTAGATGCGAAAGTAGATTCCCATTCGGAGAGCCGCCTTTTCCGTTCTGATTCCAGAACGCATCCGAGACGTTGACATAGGCGTCCGGACCACCCAGAAGCAGTAGCGTGCCGCCTTTCTTGACCCAGTCTGCGATCCCCTCGTTGACGTTTTCATAGAGTGGTTTCTGATTGTCATAGGAAACGATCAGGACGCTGACGCCTTCCAGATCTTTGGCGGACGTGATCAGTTCCATGGCGCGGGTCCGGAGCGGGATCCCGTCATAGAGCAGAGGCGCCGCGACGCCCCAGAAGCCGTTGTAGGCATTTTCCGCCCAGGTGGATTTTTTGTTGTTCTGCCAGGACAGGGTGTCCGAGAGCAGGTAGGTGATGCCCGGCGTGCCGGCCGTCAGTTTGAAAGAAGCGCCGGAAATATCCAGAAGCGCGTTATGGATGGCCAGCTGTTCGGAGCGGTATTCGGGAGACACGTTCATGAAGGAGCGGTTCGTCCAGATGAGTTCCCATCTGTTGATCTCCGGATACATCATGGATGCAACCAGCTGATGATGACAAAGGTTGCGCCAGTAATCTTCCTCGTGAGAAGAAGCGGTGTCGGACATGGGGTCGCAGAGCGCGTAGAGGTCTGCCCCGTAATAGTCCGCCGCATCGATATAGGTGCCGTAGTCCAAAAGCCCGTTGATGAACGGATCCTGAACGGATTTGCCCTGATAGCGGAAAGAATTTTCCATGGTATTGCTCCAGGTCTGTCCGGTCACGGTCTTAACGATGCCGGTACCCATCATATGCACGTAGCCGTCCGTTACGTCGAGGAGGGTGTAGGCGAGCGTGCTGTGAGGTGCGATATAGAAGTTGTCGAAATCGGGATTCTTGCCTGTCAGGAAGGACATGTACATCCGGATGGCGTTGGTGTGCGTCCAGACGTTCAGCCGCTCCGCCATGAAGGTTGCATCGACGTTATCGTTCGGGTCTTCAAATTCGGTCTGGTATTTCAGTTCCCAGAGGTCCTTGTAGACCGGAGCATATAACCCGCCTCGGAACATTTCAGGTTCGACAAATCCGATGAACCAGGTCGCCGATTTGACGTCGAAAACCAGTCTGGTCCGGTTGAAACTCTCGACCACTTTTTTGTTTAGAACCAGCGAGTCCCAGAAACCACTTGTATTGCCTTTCTCGTCCTGCTGATGATAGTCCTTTTTGGATGCAAAAGAAGAGTTCTTGTTGAAAGAACCGCTGTGTCCGATGAGTTCGTAGCCTGCGGCCTTGTAGTTTTCCGCATAGAGCGAATCGACGACGTACGCGTCTGTGTTGATGTGCATGGCGGGGGAGTAGGGACGGTCAACGGACGCAAATGTGCGGGGTCCGTCGATCTCAATCGCATCCCGGGTCTGATAGTACACATGATTCGTTCCGTCATAGGTGTATTCGGTCAGGCCGGTCAGGGTCCTTTCACCGGGTGCAAAATTGTCTTCCCATTTCCCAAACACTTCGAGGAGTGCCTCATATTCTCCTTCGGGATAGGCATATGGGTTCTGATCCATTTTTGTCTCCGTTTCTGTCTCGGTGTTCTGAGACGGATCTTTGCTCTCGGAAGTGTCATCCGTCGTCTCGGATGGCGTGTCGGTCGTTCCGCAGGCACAGATCCAGATGGACAGGGCACAGAGCAAAGCCACGAAAGAGAGGAATCGTGTTTTCTTTGATAGGCTGGTTTTGTGCATATATCCTCCAAGCGGCCGCCGGAGCGACCGTAATTCACTAGAGGAGATTATATCTCAAAATGACTATAGTGTCAAGGTTATTTGCGCGTGCGGGCGAGGGACGGACGACAAAAATGCAAACAAGGCAGAGCCGGAGCTCTGCCTTGAGGACAGTGTCAAATTCACGTAAATTATTTACGGTTTAACGAAAGCACAGCCAGTTAAGACTGATCAGAATTGGCGAACTGCAGCTGATAGAGCTTGTAGTAGTAACCGTGCGCATGGAGCAGTTCCTGATGCGTTCCGCGCTCGATGATCTCACCCTTTTGCAAAACGATGATCTGATCCGCATGCTGAATGGTGGAGAGTCTGTGCGCAACGACCAGCATTGTCCCGATATTCTTGATTTTCTCAAGGGACTGCTGGATCAGCACTTCGGTCTCCGTGTCGATATTGGCCGTAGCCTCGTCCAGGATCAGGATCTGAGGTTTATGCAGCACCGTGCGGGCAAAGGAGAGCAGCTGGCGCTGACCTTGGGAGAAATTCTCGCCGCGTTCCAGCACTTCTTCATCCAGTCCGTTCGGGAGCTTGTCGATGAACGAGTCCGCATTGACGTATTTGCATGCGTCGATGACGTCCGCATCCGGAATGGATTCGTCGTGGAGCGTAATATTGCTCTTGACGGATCCGCTGAACAGAAAAACGTCCTGCAGCATCTGCCCGACTGCCTTTCGCAATGATTTGATCTTGATATGCGCGATATCGTAGCCGTCGATCAGGATCTGGCCTTTCTGGATCTCATAGTTGCGCACGATCAGACCCAGGATCGTTGTTTTGCCTGCGCCTGTCGCGCCGACGAAAGCACAGGTCTCACGCGGCTCGATGACAAAGGAGACGTCTTTCAGGATCCAGTCCTCGCCCTGATAGGCGAACCATACGTTGCGGAATTCGATCCGGCCTTCGAAATGCTCGACGTCGATCGCATCCGGCAGATCCCGGACTTCCGGTTGAACGTCCAGCAGATTGAACAGTCTCTCGGAAGCGGTCAGCGCTTTCTGGATGTTGTTGACCTGATCCGCCAGTATCTGGACCGGGTTGAAGAATTTGGACAGATACAGGTAGAATGCCACGATGGCGGCCGCGTCCAAAAGGGAATTGACCCCTACGAAGAAGGCCAGGGCCATGGAACCGTAATAGAGGAATGCCACGAAGGGCCTGTACAGACCGAAACCGATGATGCTCCGGAATTTAGCTTTGCGCAAGGCCGTGTTCTTTTCGTCGAATTCGGCCAGTTTCCGGTCTTCCTGGTTGAAGATCTGGGTAATCTTCATGCCGGACAGGTTTTCGTTCAGGAACGTGTTGAGATCCGACAGATTCTTGCGTTCCGCCCGGAACGTCTTCCCGATATAGCGGGAGAAGATGAGCGAGGAAACGAAAACGATCGCGACGGGAGCCAGCATCAGCAATGCCAGATTCGGCGAAATGTAGATCATGACGGCATAAACGCCGACCAGCGAGAGCGTATTTCGGATCACGCTGACCAGTACGTTCGTGAACATGTCGCTCAGAGACTGGGTATAAGAGGCCACACGGGTGACCAGCGCGCCTACAGGCATCTCGGTGAACTGATTCTGGCTCATGCCTTCGATGTGCGTAAACACGTCCATACGCAGCTTGTAGACCGTATTCTGTCCGGCTGTCTGCAGCAGCATGGATTCGAAGAAGAGGAAGACGAGGTTCACCGCACTGACGGCAAAATAGATGATCGACGCGATGACGATGCGGCGCAGATCGATGGGATCGGCGGACAAAGTCGCGGTGATATCCTTGATGAACAGAGGGATCAGCACGTCCAGACCGACGTTGATGAGGATCAGGATCCCGGCCAGAATGAATCTGGGCAGTTCGGGCTTGATATAGCGCACAGTCCGGCCCATGAGCTGTCTGAATGGGATCTTATGGTCGCCTTTCAGCTTTTCAACTTCATTGACTTCACTCATGGAGATCACCTCCTTCCACTTCGGATTCAAGTGTCTGGAGATAGACCATCTTCTGGTATGTGGGTGATGATTCGGCCAGAGCTTCCGGCGTATCGAACGCTTCCACCCGACCCTCGTTCAGCACGAGGACGCGGGACATATTGGATACGGTGGACACGCGGGACGCGACCACGATCGTGGTCTTGCCTTTGCGTTGCTCGCGGATGTTGCGCAGGATTGTTTCCTCGGTTTTCACGTCCACAGCGGACACTGAGTCGTCCAGGATCAGGATCGGAGCGTTCTTGGCGTATGCCCGGGCCAGGGAAATGCGCTGCTTCTGACCGCCGGAAAGCGTCACGCCGCGTTCCCCGATCATCGTTTCATACTTGTCAGGGAAATCCTGAATATTTTCATCGACGTCTGCGAAGACGGCAGCCTTTTCGATGTCTTCCTGACTCATATGGATGTCCGAGAACGAGATATTCTGGCTGACCTTGTTCGAAAACAGGAAATTATCCTGCGGTACATAGGCAATGGCGGCTCGCAACGACCGGAGGTCGCAGGACATGATATCCGTGCCGTCTACGAAGACGGTGCCCGGCTCGATGTTGTAAAGCCGCATCAGAATGTTGACAAGCGTCGTCTTTCCGGAACCGATCCGGCCCACCACGCCTACGGTCTCGCCCGGATGGATCGTGAGAGAGACGTCAGACAGGACGGGTTTGTCTTCATGCCCCGGGTAGGCGAAAGAGAAGTGATTGAATGTGATCTCGCCCGAAACGTGTTCGAGCACGACGCTATCCGCGGGAGAGGAGACTTCCTCTTCCTGATCCAGAAAAGCGGAGATGCGTTTCAAAGAGGTTTTGGAGCGGGAATGCATCATGATGATGGAGCCCAAAGCGATCAAAGGCCAGATGAGCGTATCAAAGAGGCCTGTGAACGTAATGAGCTGACCCGCGTCCAGTTCGACCGTGTGGCCTAAGAGGACGATCGGGTTTCCTGAAACGAAAGAATAGACGAACCATGAGCCGAATCCGAGGATAAAGGCCATAATGGCCGCGATCAAAAGTTCAATGACGTTGTCGAAAAGGATGTCGACTTTCGCAACGTCCAGATTCGTGTCTCTGGATTTTTTCGCTTCCTTGGCAAAAGCATGGATCTCGCTGGTCTCCTTGACGAAGGCCTTGATGACGCGGATTCCTGTGAAGTTCTCCTGAGAGAAATCATAGAGTCTGTCGAACTGTGTCTGCCGGGCCTCCCATTTGATGGCCATATATTTTTCGACCAGGGCGCCCCAAATGATGATCAGGATCATGGGAAATGCCGCAAACAGCGTGAGTACCCAGTCAAGCCGGATCATCTGGATGATGACCATGATGCCCAGAAAAGAGGAATCTACGATCTGGACCGTTCCAAATCCGGTATATTCTTCGATGGTTTCCAGGTCTGTCGTGAACCATGACATGATGGAACCGACTTTTGTTTCATGATAGTAGCGCTGAGACAAGCGTTCGCTTTTTTGGAACATGTCTCTGCGCAAACCTGCCTCGATGCGCTGAGAAGCATTGAAGAGCGTGAAACGCCATAGCATGCGTCCCACGAACATGATGCCCGCGATCAGGAGGATGTACAGACAGATTTCGTAAATGCGGTTCGTGTCAATCGGCCCGTCCTTGACGTTGAGCAGATTGACGATCTCACCGAGATATTGTGGTGTTTTGAGTTGTGCCAGATCGATGACGACCAGCGCCAAAATGCCAAGCAGGTACATCCACAAGTATCGTACGTAATATTTGTTTAAATGTTTACCGAGTAGCAAAGTGCGCCTCCGAATAGATTAACAAGAATGATTCTGATCGTCGTCGGATGTGATGGATGTGAATCAGCCGCCAATTTCAACAAGCGCGTCGCTGATGGCCTTGACGTTTTCGAGATTCGTCAAAGTCGGCAGTTCGCACCCTGGCATGAACATGGCGCGTGCGCGCCCGACGGAATCCGCCGCTTTGATGATCGCGGCTTTGGTATGTTCCGGTGATGCTGAGTACACATCGTCGACGGGATCGATATTGCCGTTCAGAACGACACGGCCCTGTGCTGCCTCCAAAGCTTTTTCGAAGGAAACGGCGTGGTCGATGTCCAGTATCTGAGCGCCACAGGTTGAAGAATAAGGAATGATTTTGGTTGTGTCGCCGCACATGTGCAGTCTGCTGCCCAGACCCAGTTTGCTCATTTCACCGAAGATCTTCTGGTGACGGGGCAGGATGAGGGTTTTGTACTGCTCAGGCGAGAAGAGAGAAGCCACGGGATCGGCCACATAGAGGTAGGAAGCCCCCGCTGCGGCCAGTTCACGGATGAGATCGATCTCGGTCTCGACCGCGATGTCCATGAGTTCCTCGCTGGCTTCGGGTTCGGTCAGAGCATCGACTAAAAAGTCCTGGACGCCCCGCGTATTGCCCGCGATCGTGGCAGGTCCCGTAACCAGAGTCATGGTGTAGATATCATCGCACTTGGATGCGGCATAAACGGTCGCATCCACCAGATCATAAAGCCGTTTCGTGTCTTTGACACGCGGGGCTTTCAGTTTGGAAACGTCCTCGATGTTGTCCAGTGCCGGGCCGGCCACAGACGGCAGCTTTTCGGGGAAGTAATTGATCTTAGATCCCAAAGCTTCGGCTGTGCGGACCAGATCCGATGCGATCTGGATGAAGTCCAGACGGCAGTCTTTAGCGCAGGCGATCGCGCTGTCTGCCATGGCGTGAGGATTTTTGCAATACTCCTCGACGGTGATTTTCGTATATTGGGTGACCACGCTACCGATGATGGTTAAGTTCGGACGGCGGTCGGTCCGTTCGCCCATCAAATAGGCGTCAAGTCTCTGTTTGCTGTTCATAAGAAGCCTCCTCCTTTGGGGGTCCTGAAGAATTGTTTTTGTGGAATCGATGGCCGATCTTGGATATGAGGATGCCTCCGAAGATCAGAGCGCAGCCCAAGTATCCCATCCAGCCCAGATTTTCATGGAGAAAGATCAAGCCTCCTAATGTTGCCCACACGGATTCCGTGCACATGATGATGCTGGCTAGATCCGGAGAAGTCAGCCTTTGTCCCATGACTTGCCCGGTATAGGCGATGCTTCCGGACATGATCCCGCAGAAGAGAAGAGGCGCCAGGTTGTCCCTGAGCGTTTGCCCGGATATCTCAATGTTGCGTTCAAAGATCAGGGCAGCGGGGAATGACAGGATGACTACAGCGGCAAATTGAGCGAAAGTGAATGAAAAAGACGGCAGATTGAAAGCCTTCCGGTCGATCAGAATGATCTGGATGGCAAAGAATATGGCGCTCAGGAAAACCAGAACGTCTCCCCATTCGAAGCTGAAATCCGTCCGGTTGGAAAGACAGATGAGAAACAATCCGGCCACACCCGCGGTTCCTGCAATGATGGACAGAACAGTGATTTTTTCTTTGAAAATGATCGCGCAAAAAATCGGAACCAGGATCATGTAAAGACCGGTCAGAAAGCCGGCTTTGCCGGAATTCCGCGAGAGCAGGATGCCATACATCTGGAGTGTGCTCGCGATGAACAGGGCAATACCCGTTAACCCGCCCCATAGTAAGGTTTTTCGGAAAACGGCGTTGTCCTTCAGTACTCTCCTGTCAAAAAAGAAAATAAAGGGAACAAGGCAAATGCACGAGATCAGAAAGCGGATGGCATTGAACCAAAAAGAACCGAGGTCGCTGCCCACCTGAAAGACGAAAGCCACTCCCCAGATGACAGCTGAGCCTGTCAGGATGACAATTCCCAGAGCCGAATTCTTTTTCTGCATGTCAGACACCTCGAAGCCAAAAAAACATAACCAAGATATTTTACCATGAGCGCGCACAAAAAACAAGATTATTATTAAGATTATCCAATACTAAAAAGTGATTGCATTCGAGACGAAAATATGATAGAGTATGGATAGAACAAAAAGTGTTGACTGGGAGGTCATCATGCGGAGATTTATCACCATTATGTGCCTGATCTTAGGATGTCTCATGTTGTGGAGTTGCGGAAATGCAGCCCTCCCCGGCGAAGAGACCAAATCCGGCGACAGTCAGGGTAGCGAAACAGGGTCGGATGCGTCGGAGACGGATGCAGAGGAAGGCATTCCGCTTTTAAATGCAGACGGATCATTTGCTTTTCAGCCTGTTCGGTCTGATTCCAGCAGCGACAACGTCACAAGCGCGGTCGTCCGGATCTGCCAGACGATCCGTGAAAAATATTCGGTCAAGACATGCAATCCCAAGACCGATTTCGTAGAGCGAGGGAAAGAAGTACCGAGCGGAGCCGGTGAATTGCTGATCGGTTATACCAACCGTCAGCTCAGCATCGATCTCAACGCGACCCTCAAGGAAAACGAATATGCCATCATCTATAAGGACGGCGCGATCCTGATCGCAGGATCCGGCGAAAGAGCCCTGACCACGGCGATTAACGTTTTCATCACGGACGTGCTGGGCAGCGGGAAAAAGACAATATCCGAAAATCTGGAGATCAGAGGGGTGTATCAATTGGTGGACTTGCTGAAAGAAGAAAACGAGATTTTGCCTTGCGCCAGATATCAGGCCAAGGAGTTGTTCCAGATCGATGCAAAAGGCGGGACGGAAGGCGTCGTTTTGGCCACACTGCAGGGACTTGTCGCCAATCTTGGCAGCCAGCAGATCATCCAGAAATCGGGCGGCTACAACAATTTCCAGCCTTTCATCAAAGAGCAGGGCGTCGAGGTTTCTACCAGCGACCCGAGCGGCAAGACTTGGACGACAGCCTCGCTTCTTGCGTTCTTTGCACCCAAACTGGAAGGGTATATCCTTTGTGATTCGGAGCAGAGCAGCGAGTCGGTCGCGGTGGCGATCAGTCTGTCCGGATTGTTCAATGCAGTTGCGGTTCCCGCTCTCCATAGACAGTGGGCCGAAGACGCAGGCTTGACCTGTGTCCTGGATGTTACAGGCAAAGGTGACTCATGGCTCCGTTCCTCCGAATACTGGAACAAACTTTCGAGAGTCGTGGCAGTCGAACAGGTGGCGAGCAGCTATCCGAGACTGGTCGATTACGCAGCCATGGCAGGCGCCTATATCTCCTTCTACGACGGACATGAAAAAAGTGAACATGCAGCCAAATACAAGTTTTTGAACAAGGGGGGCATCGTCCTGGGCTTCAACAACACGCTCGGTGAATTCGACACGGTCGATTCGTTCGGGGGCGTGAATTTGCAGATGATCCCTGCCGATCACGCTTTCAATATCTCGACTTACAGCGGTTTTGCCGCGAAAGAGATGCAGCAACCGAACGCAGACAATGCGGACGGGGAGGTCACAGAAAAAGTGCATACCGTGACGTTCATCATGTCAGACGGCGACAACATGCAGTGGTTCGTGAACGACCTGACGACCTCGGGCAAGTACTATGGTTCGCTGCTCCGCGGATCTTTCCCGATCAACTGGGGTATTCCGACGACAGCAGCTTATCTGACGCAGCCCGCACTCGCTTATGTGTATGGCAAGGCCAGCGCGGAGGACTATTTCATAGCAGCGCTTTCGGGTATCGGATATACGTTCCCGTCCCGCTGGAACACCGACGCACTGGATGAAATGGCTGTCCAGACAGCTCAGGCCATGAAAGACGCCGGCGTCAAATACCTCGAGGTTTTGGACGATCACGGATTTGACAACAAAACGCTGTCTTCATTCCTGATCCAGGACGAGATCGAGGGAGTGTTCTATATCGATTACGGCAATTATGCTCAATTCAACGGACAGATCCTGTGGGTCAACAGAAAGCCTGCCGTTTCGGCACGATACAGACTTTGGGCCGATGCGAAAGGCGGCAGTGTCGATGAGATCGCTAATGCGATCAATAAGGCTTCGACCGACCCGACCAGCGCAAGCGCCTATTCCTTCGTGATCGTGCATGCCTGGTCCGGCTTGAGTGAATCCGGCAATCTGGTAAGCGGAGGCAGTCCGATGGCTGCGGTCCAGGCCGTGATCGACAAACTGGACAGTGACGTCGATGTCGTGACGGCAGATGAATTCATGGAACGCATCATTACGAACGTCAAACGCTGATTGAAAAAAACAAGCGGGGACGGTTTCATGCCGTCCCTCTTTTGCGCTTGGATTGAAAAAAACAAAAAAGCAGCCCGCGGAAGGGAGGCACTTCGTAAGGAAGTTGCCTCACTTTGGGCTTTTGTAATCAGCCAGAATGATTGAATTGCAGGAATCAATCTTATTTGGAGGATTACATCATGGAAAAGTACATTTACGACGAGAAGATTGGGCTTTGGTACGAGCTGCAAGGCGATTACTACATTCCTTGCTTGAAGCTGCCCGATGAAGAACAGCGTCCCATCGGCATTTGGGGTCAGCGGCATCTGCGGTATCTCCGGCAGCA
>JAEEGL013602160.1_pt1 | contig 23582 bp, 21 predicted proteins | sample 9134231 | NCBI WGS metagenome assembly JAEEGL01 (sample SAMN16246548, study PRJNA631951) | gut metagenome | biome: gut microbiome; feature: rumen; material: fiber-attached | host: Bos | place: Iran: Karaj | collected 2018-10
GGGACTCGAACCCGTGATCTCCTCCGTGACAGGGAGGCACGATAACCAACTTCGCTAACGCACCATGGAGCAGATGAAGGGAATTGAACCCTCGTGTCCACCTTGGCAAGGTGGCGTTCTACCATTGAACTACATCTGCATATATTGGCGAAGAAGGCGGGATTTGAACCCGCGCGCCAGACAAGCCGACCTATGGCCTTAGCAGGGCCACCTCTTCAACCACTTGAGTACTTCTTCAGCACACGCTTTGTCTGTTGAATTTAGCGCTTTTTTATATTAGCATACTTATTTTCATTTCGCAAGATGTTTGATAAGATTTAAATGTGAAAACGGCAGTGTTCGAAAAAGTCAGCGAAAGACAGTTTGAAGAGGATCTGAAAAATCTGCTTGCGAAAGAAGGCCGTTTTTACGACAATATAGTTGTGCCGAAAAGAGCCACGTCCGGCAGCGCCGGATATGACTTCTATTCTCCGGTAAGTGTCGATCTGAAGCCGGGACAGAGCGTTCGCATCCCGACCGGGATACGCTGTCATCTGAGTGACGACTGCGTTCTGCAGATCTACCCGCGTTCTTCGATGGGGTTCAGGTATCAGATGTGCCTGCTGAATACCGTAGGCATCATCGATTCCGATTACTATCATGCGGATAACGAAGGTCACATCATCGTCGGCATCGTCAACCGCGGCGACCGTGATCTGCATATCGAAGCGGGAGACCGGTTCGTTCAGGGAGTCATCACGCGCTACTGCATCACAGATGATGACGATAGCACGGAGGAACGTCACGGCGGATTCGGTTCCACAGACACGCGCCCATAGCTCCAAAGGATAGAGCAGTTGATTCCGATTCAAAAGGTTGGGGGTTCGACTCCCTCTGGGCGCGCCATTATGACAGGAAAGGGGTTTATCCCTTTTTTGTTTATGCTATAATGATTAATTGTAGGCAGGAGGAACAATGACTGATTATAATGTCAATCTGACAATACAGAATATCTGGTCCGTATTCCGGGTCGTCATCGATATCGGCATTATGTGGTTTCTGTTTTACTATGCCATCAAGGCGATCCGCAACAACGCGCGTACCGTACAGATCTTCAAAGGCATCATTGCGATCATCCTGGTAAACGGTCTGGCAAAGCTGCTCGGACTGTCGACTTTGACCTATTTTACGGATATCTTCATCAACTGGGGTCTTCTGGCCTGCATCATCATCTTCCAGCCGGAGATCCGTACTTTGCTGGAAAAGATCGGCAAGACCAATGCGTTCTCCCGTATCTCTTCCTTGCTTTCCAACGAAAAGGAAAGACTGGTGGAACAGCTCTATGAAGCGACGATCGCCCTGTCTCACGCCAGAGTTGGCGCTCTGATCTCGATCGAGCAGTCCCAGTCTCTGCAGGATTATATCAAGACCGGCATTCCGATCAATGCGGAAGTCACCAAGGAACTGCTCTGTTCCATTTTCATGACGACGACACCTCTCCATGACGGAGCCGTCATCATCCAGGGTGACCGGGTCGCCTGCGCCAGCGCATATTTCCCGCCGACCAGCGTGAACCTTTCTTCCCGTTACGGAGCCAGACACAGAGCCGCTTTGGGCATTTCGGAAGTTTCCAACGCCCTGACGATCGTCGTATCCGAAGAGACCAGCGCGATCTCCATTGCGGAGAACAGCCGCATCTTTTCCGTCGACGAAAAGCAGCTGAAAGACTATCTGCGCCGCGTGATCCTCAACGATACGACGGAGATCGAAAAGAACAGCCGCAGAAGGAATTCCCTGCTGCTGCAGGATGAAGGAGAAGAAATCATCCGCATCAGCGAAGATGAAAAAGAGACCAGAAAAGGCTTCCCGTTCTTCCGCAGAAAGAAACAGGACAGAACGGTGGAAGACGAGGCTGTGTCAAGCAGCGAACCGGATATGAAGGTTCCTTTGAACAACCGTTACAAATATGAAGCAACTGCCGATGAAATAAATCAGGAGGTCAGCAATGAGCCAGATCAGCAATCCTGAAGAGAAACTGGAAAAGGCGAAGAAGATCGCTTCCCGTTCCGCAAATAAGAATCAGTATGCAACGATCGAAGAAAACATCCTGAAGTTTTTCCGTTACGTTTCTTCCCTGATCGACCGTCTGTTCTTCTCGACCAGATATCTGGGGTTTTTCGCCTTGCTTCTGGCCTGCCTGGCATACTTTGTGGCGACCTACGACAGTTCCGGTACGGCCCTGTCCAGCTCCAAGATCCTCTCCAATGTTCCGATCAATGCGCGATACAACGCCGAGACCTTTGAACTGACGGGACTTCCGTCTTCCTGTGAAATCGTTCTGACCGGTGAAGCGGCCAACGTCAACAATGCCGCCACCAAGAAAGGCTACTGCCAGATCGATCTGGAAGGCTACACGGAAGGCACTCATACGATCAAGATGAACGCGACGGGCTACGGAGACAACGTCAGTACGATCGTCTCCCCGAGTGAAGTCACCATCACTCTAAAGAAGAAGACGACCAGACAGTTCGATCTTTCCTACGACTTCATCAACCAGAATCAGATGGATTCCCGATACATCCTGAGTGAACCGACGTTCGCGCAGGGCACCAAGATCAATATCCGCGCTTCGCAGGATACCCTCAACTCGATCGCTCTGGTCAAGGCCTTGATCGACGTCAGCGGACAGACGGCAGACTTTACGACGGATGCGACCCTGGTCGCCTATGACAGGAACGGACAGGCCGTCAATGCCGAGATCGTTCCGAGTTCCGTCACCGCCGAAGTGAAGGTCTCTTCTCCGAGCGCCGAAGTACCGATCGTCCTGAATCCGACCGGCCAGGTACCGACGGGTCTGGCAATCGATACCGTTACGATCGTCGACCATCAGACCACGAGGCTCTATGCGCCGCAAAGCGTCCTGGATAACATCAGGGAAGTCTATGTCAACTTCGATATGTCGACCGTTACGGAGAATGCCGACAGAGAGATCATGCTGCCGATCAGCATTCCTGCAGGCGTCAGCGCCAGCGAAGTGACCGTGGTCAACGTCCGGGTCACTCTGTCCGTCGTCGACAGCAAGACGATCGAAGACGTTCCTTTGAACGCACACAACAACTACAACAACCTGGCCATCTCCGCCATCGACCTGATGAGCGTCAATGTGCAGGTGACAGGTTCCGAAAACAATATCAGCACCGTAGATGCAGGAGACATCGAAGTCTATTTCGAAATGCCGGAAGAACCGGGTACGTATGAGCTGCCGCTGTATGTCACCGTCAGCAATCATCCTTACGTCAATCTGATTCCGGAACACTCCAGCGTCAACGTAACAGTTGTGGAGGCGAATCAGTAAACTATGGGCAAGTATTTTGGTACAGACGGCGTCAGAGGAAAGGCCGGAGTCACTTTGACCGATGAAATGGTCTACCGTATCGGAAAATTCGTGGGCAGCTATTACAAGGATGCCCGCATCGTTATCGGCATGGATACCCGCATCTCTTCCAAGGGATTCGAACAGGATCTGTGCAGAGGCATGGTGGAATCGGGAGCGAAAGTCTATCTGCTGGGCTACTGTTCCACGCCTTGTCTGGCATATACGACGATGAATGAGAAATTCTCCTGCGGTGTCATGATCTCCGCTTCCCATAACCCGTATACGGACAATGGCATCAAGATCTTCGCCAACGACGGATTCAAGATCGGCGATGCGATCGAACTGGAGATCGAAGCCTACATGGATGATCCGCAGGGAGTGGAAACGCTCAATACCGGCGAAGTCATCGAATACAAGGAAGCCATCCGGACCTATCAGAACTGGCTGCTGGAACGCTATGCGATGGATCTGAACGGACTGAAGGTCTGCGTGGATCTGTGCAACGGATCCAACTGCTACACCGCAAAGGACGTACTGGATCGGCTGAACGGTTCCTTCACCTACATCAACGATGCGCCGGACGGAACGAACATCAACAACCACTGCGGTTCCACGCACCTGGAGATGCTTCAGGATACGGTAAAGGCAGGGGACTATGACATGGGTTTCGCCTTTGACGGCGATGCGGACAGAGTCCTGTTTACCGATGAAGACGGAACGGTCGTGGACGGCGACAAGATCATGTATCTGCTGTCCAAGTATCTCAAGGACAACGGTCTTCTCACAAACAATCATCTGGTGACGACCGTCATGTCCAATATCGGCTTATACAAGGCTTTGGAGAAGATCGAAGTCGAATCGGATATCACTCCGGTCGGAGACAAGAACGTCTCAGATTCGATGATCCGCAATCATTATGCGGTCGGCGGCGAACAGTCCGGGCATATCATCTATGCGGGTGACTGCTACTTCGGTGACGGCCTCAAGACGGCTCTGCTGGTACTGAAGGCACTGAAATACTACGACGTTTCCCTGAAGGAAGCAGCCGCGGAAGTACAGATCTATCCGCAGCTTCTGGTCAACGTGACCGTGAAGGATAAGAAGATCGTCCTGAATGATGCGGACATCTGTGCCAGGATCGAAAACATCGGCAGGGAGCTCGGAAACAACGGCCGTATCCTGGTGAGACCTTCCGGTACCGAACCGCTCATCCGGGTCATGGTGGAAGCCGAAAACGATGAACTGTGTCACAGATACGTCTACGACGTGATCGACATGATAAAGGAAAGGGGTTATGCAGCATAATCCCTTTTGTTTTATAATGAAGACATGAAAAAGATCATTAATATCGTCGAAGATGAAAAAGATCTCAACGAACTGGTGAGATCCTATCTGGAGAAGGAGGGCTATCAGGTCAATTCCTTTCTGACGTTCGATGAAGCATATGCCCGGATCGACGAGCACTGCGATCTGTGGATCCTGGATATCATGTTGGATGACAAGTCCGGTTTCGATCTGATCGAGATCATTAAGGAACGCAACGCGAACACTCCGGTCGTGTTCATGTCGGCGAGAGACAAGGAATTCGACCGGATCATCGGTCTGGAAAAAGGCTCGGATGACTACATCACCAAACCGTTCTCTCCCAAGGAACTGGTCCTTCGCATCAACAACATCATCAAGCGCGTCTACAAGGAAGACAAGCATATCAGTGTCAACGGCTACGAGATCGATGAGAATCAGCGCATCGTCTATCATGACGGGGAACAGATCGATCTGACGACCAAGGAATTCGATCTGCTGATGCTGTTTGTGAAAAACAGAGGCACGGCCTTTCTGAGGGAACAGATCCTGGAAAAAGTCTGGGATGAGAACTACTACGGTTCCGACCGCGTCGTGGATGATACCCTGCGCCGGCTGAGAAAGAAACTTCCGGATATGAATATTCAGACGATCTATGGTTTCGGTTATCGTTTAGGATGAAAAGATTTCGACTCTGGTTAAGCAATTTTACCCTGATTCAGCAGTTCCTGACGATCGTAATCTTTACGATCACGGTACTGGTTTTTTTCATATTCACTTTTTTGAACCGGAACATCGATTCCTTCGTCAATTCCCAGATGTATGTCTATATCCACCGTTCCCAGGCGGAATATCTGGAGACACGGAACTTCACGGAGTCCAACGTCATCCATTTTGTCTATAACGTACAGTCGAAACGCTATCTCAACAGCATTTCCGAAGAATACAGGGGGATCCTGGAACGGATCGATCCCGATCCTCAAGGCGGAGCGATCGACAGTTCCTTTACCTATGACAGCAACTCGGTCGTCTATTCGATCATCAGCTTCGATGCCGATTACCGTCTGATCTCCATCATCAAGAACAATTTCCGTGAGGAGTTCATCGCCGCCCTGTTCAGCGGCATCATCAACATCACTCTCTACGTCGTCGTCGGACTGATCGGTCTGATCATGATCTGGATCATTTCCCTGATCCGGCCTCTGGATCAGATCATCAGCTACATCGACAAGATCCGCCACGGCGACAGAGCGTCCCTGACCCTGAACCGCTATGACGAGATCGGTGAAGTGGGGGAGGCTCTCGTCAACATGAACAACCAGCTCTCCGAGCAGCAGCATATCCGCGACGAGATGATCCAGAACATCTCTCACGACCTCAAGACGCCGATCGCTACCATCAAGTCCTATTCCGAGTCGATCAAGGACGGGATCTATCCCTACGATACCCTGGAAAAGAGCGTCGACGTGATCATCGAGAATGCCGACCGACTGGAGAAGAAGGTCTATTCCCTCATCACCTACAACAAGATGGGCTATCTGACCGACAGCGGTGACAACATCCTCAATCTCGAGATGGAACCGGTCCTGCAGAAGGCCATCCTGGCCTGCCAGGTCCTCAGAACGGATATCACGATCGAGACGGACGTGGAGAAGGACGTCTGCTTCCATGGCGAAGAGGAACCATGGCGTGTCGTGATCGAGAACCTTCTGGACAATTCCCTGCGCTATGCCAAGAGCGTCGTACGCATCACTCTGAAAGACAATCTGCTGGAAGTGTTCAACGACGGTGAAAACATCGAAAAGGACCGTTTGGACAAGCTTTTCAAGCCGTATGAGAAAGGAAACAAGGGCAAGTTCGGCCTGGGGCTTTCGATCGTCAAGAAGGTCACGGAGACCTACGGATACACGGTCACCGGAGAAAACATGAACGACGGTGTGGTCTTCCGCATCTTTACCGATAAGAAGATGAAGAAAGCGCCGAAGAAAAAGACTTCCAAAAAGAGTATAATTGAAACATGAGCATCCTGAACATCGGTGGAGTCGATCTCCACTATGAAAAATACGGCAGCAGAGGCAGAAAGGTAGTCCTGCTTCACGGCTGGGGTCAGAATACCGAAATGATGGCTTTTATAGGTGAAGGACTGAAAAGCCATTTTATTGTCTACAATATCGATTTTCCCGGTTTCGGAGAGTCGTCATTGCCTCCGGAGCCCTGGGACACCAACGACTATGCGGAATTCCTGCATGAGTTCTGCGTCCTGAAGAAGATCGATGATCCGATCTTCATCGCCCATTCCTTCGGCTGCCGGGTCGCCTTGCGCTATGCGCACAGATACGGCGCATACAAGATGGTCCTGACCGGTGCAGCCGGGATCAGGGACGATCGGGGGATCGACTACTACCTCAAAGTCTATTCCTACAAGCTGGGAAAGAAGATCCTGAGCCTGAAGCCTTTTGAGAAGTTTAAGGACTCCCTGACGAAGAACATAGGAAGCGATGACTACCGCAACAGCAGCGGTGTGATGCGGCAGACATTCGTCAAAGTCGTCAATGAAGATCTGAAGGACATCCTTCCCGAGATCAAAGCCGAGACGCTGCTGGTATTCGGAGAGAACGATGAAGCGACGCCGGTCGAGAAGGGCAGAATGATGGAAAAACTGATGCCCGATGCGGCGCTGGTAGTATTCGAGAATGACGACCATTATGCCTACATCCACCAGGCGCAGCGCTTTCTTCTGGTGCTGGATGCGTTTCTGAGGAGCGACTATCAATGAAGACTCTGCCTTTTTTCTATACCCTGATGGCTCTGACCGTCTTTGCGGCAAGTGCGTTCGTCTACTGCAAGCATGCCCTGCAGATGTTTCAGCAGAACCGCTATGAACTCTACCGCTATTCCAAATGGCTCTTTGACCGCCGCAATCTTCATATCGGTTCCGCTTTTGTCTATGCGGTGATCGTCCTGCTGACAAAGGTCCTGTTCCGGAGCGCCGGAGACATCCTGTGCCTGCTGATCACGGCGGCCTTTGCGATATTGTGGATCCTGAAGGAGTCGAAGAAACAGTACATCAAGGATCTGGTCCCGACTGCCAGAGTCAAACGCCAGATCGTGACGATGGTCATCCTGCTGGTGCTGTTCTTCTGCGCCTGCATCCGCATCTTCCCGATGTTCATCACCGGGGTCCTCAGCACCGTCATGCCTTATCTGATGATCTACCCGATGGCGGTGATCACAAAACCGATGGAAGAGGCGATCAAGAAGCGCTATGAGAACGAAGCCCGTTCCATCCTGGGACAGATGGACCGCCTTTTGAAGATCGGCATCACCGGTTCCTATGGAAAGACATCCACCAAGAACATCATCAATGACATCATCAGTGATGAGAAGTATACGCTGATCACCCCGGCTTCCTACAATACGCCGATGGGGATCACCCGTACGGTCCGCGAACAGCTGAAACCGGTCCATGAAGTCTTTGTGTGCGAGATGGGAGCCGACAAGGTCTCCGACATCACCTACCTGATGGATTTCGTAAAACCGCAGTATGGCGTCGTCACTTCGATCGGGCCTCAGCATCTCGCCACGTTCGGTTCGCTGGAAAAGATCATTCATGAAAAGATGCAGGAAGCGGAACTTCTTCCGGAAGACGGAGTCGCTTTCCTGAATATCGACAACGAATACATCGCCGGATACAGGCTGAAGAACAGATGCAAGACCGTTACAGTAGGTATTCATAACGAGAATGCGGACTACCGAGCGGAAGAAGTCGAGTATTCCCGGGAAGGAAGCCGTTTCAGCGTAAAGATCGGCGGAAAGAAGTACCGTTTCGTCTGTTCCCTTCTGGGCGAACACAACGTCACCAATGTCCTGTTGGGGATCGCGGTCGCCAGGGAAATGGGAATGAAGATGAGCGATATCGTGAAGAACGTAAAACGGATCCGGCAGGTGGAACACCGTCTGGAGATCAGGAAGATCAACGGCTACACCTTCATCGATGATGCCTTCAACTCCAATCCGGTCGGCTCGAAGATGGCTCTGGACGTGCTGTCCATGATGCCGGGGAAGAGAGTCATCGTCACTCCGGGCATGATCGATCTCGGTGAGAAACAGTATGAAATCAACAGGGAATTCGGCTCCTATATGAAAGGAAAAGCCGATGTCGTCATGCTGGTAGGTGAGAAACAGACGGAACCGATCCTGGAAGGACTGAAGGAAAGCAGCTTTTCGCAAGAGGATATCAAAGTCTTCCGCAATGTCCGGGAAGCCTTCGACTATGTCTACAGGAACTGTTCCGTAAAAGATACCATCCTTCTGGAAAACGATCTTCCGGATGCGTTCAATGTATAAAGATGATAGAATGGGGTTATTATGAAAATCAACGTAGCTGTATTTTTCGGTGGCAGATCCACGGAACACGAGATCAGCTGCATCAGCGCCAATCAGGTGCTGCATGCGCTGGACAGTGATAAATATGAAGTCATTCCGGTCTATATCTCCAGGGAGAACGAATTCTTTGTGGGAGATGAGCTTTTCGATCTGGCCAACTATTCCGGCTTTCTGAAGGATCCCGCATCCGTTTTGAAGAAGGTCGCACTCTACAAGGACGGAAACCGGACCTTTTTGAAACAGGTAGAAGGCCTGTTTAAAAAACCGCAGCCGATCGATGTTGCCTTCCCGGTCGTCCACGGGACCAATGTGGAAGACGGATCTCTGGCCGGATACCTGCAGATGCTGGACGTACCGTATACCTCCTGCGACGTTCTCGGCGGTTCGCTGGGACAGGACAAGGCCGTCATGAAGGATGTCTTCAGAAGCGAAGGCATTCCGATGGTCGACTATTTCGTCGTCTACGGAAGCGACTTCGAAGAAAACCGCAAGTCCTATCTGGCTCAAGCGAAGCAGATCGGATTCCCGCTGATCGCCAAACCGGCGAATCTGGGCAGTTCCATCGGCATCGAGACCATCAAGGATCAGAAGGAATTTGCCGAGAAGGTGGAAGAATGTCTGAAATACGACTTCAAGGTCGTCGTGGAACATATGATCGAAGATCTCAAGGAAGTCAACGTGTCCGTCATCGGGACCAATGATGAAGCCAGATGCAGTGCAATCGAAGAAGTGACCAACGGCTTCCTGGATTACGACAAAAAATACAACCCGAACGGTTCCAAGGGATCGAAGAAACTCGGCGCCAAAGCCTCCGGAAACAAGACCGCTTCCAAGGGAATGGCTTCCACGGTCCGCAAAGTCCCTGCAGATCTGACGAAGACGCAGCAGAAGACGATCGAAGAGACGGCGCTGAAAGTCTTCCGCGTACTCAACTCCTACGGCTGCGTGCGCATCGACTTTATGATCGACAAAAAAGACGGGACCGTCTACTGCAACGAGATCAATACGATCCCCGGCTCCCTGGCTTTCTACCTCTGGAAGGAGAACGGGATCAGCTTTACCGAAGAATGTGACGAGCTGATCGAAAACGCTCTGAAGCGCTATGCCAGAAGAGCGAAGAAGACCTATTCCTTCGATACGAACATTCTGGATAACTACAGAAAATGATCCGGAAAGTGATAATCATCGCGATGATCGTCCTGCTGCTGGCGATCTCCGTCCTGTCTCTGGGAGCTCCCAGATGAAGATCCTGCTGGCTCTTCTGATGTGTCTTTGCCTGTGCGGATGTGAAAGGTCGCTTTCTGACAGACTGGCGGAACTGGGCTACAGCGAAGAGGAAACGGCAGTCATAGAGACGCTTTCGGAACAGCTGCAGGAACGTTTCCTTCAGGAATACGACGCCACAGCGCTGAAATATGTAACCAGGGACGATTTCATCGAAGAAAAGCTCGATGATTATCTGAAATATGACGGTCAGCTGGAGATCTCGAAATTGACGGAACTGGTGAATAAGGATATCCTGAATGAGAAAGATCTGCCGCTGTACCGGGAACTCTATGCCAGCGAGTACTATATCCCGGATAGGGAAGAACTGTATCTGAAGTATCTGAAACAATATGATACGGTCAGGGACGTTCTGGAAAGAGTCAACACCAACCGGTATCGGGAACTCTACGAAGGCGTTCAGACAGCCGATCTGTCCAAGGACTGCCTGGTCCTGGTAAACAAGTACTATCGGCTTCCCGAGGATTACGAACCGGAAGATCTGGTAAGTGTGGATCCGGCATTGGGAAGAGGCATGCTGCGGAAAGAGGCCTACGAAGCCTATCAGAGGCTTTATGAGGATTCCCGGAAACAGGGATACGATCTCAAGGTCGTCTCCGCCTACCGCTCCTATGCCACGCAGAAAAGCGTCTACGACCGCTATCTGCTTACCGATCCGGTCGAGGTCGTCGATACCTATTCCGCCAGACCCGGACATTCCGAACATCAGAGCGGTCTGTGCCTGGACGTCAGTGAACCCGGGTATTCCCTGGATGACTTCTATCAGACTCAAGCCGCAGCATGGCTGAAAGAAAACTGTCACAAGTACGGTTTCATCATCCGCTATCCGGAAGAAAAGACGGACATCACCGGTTATCAGGGTGAACCGTGGCAGATCCGCTATGTGGGAAAGGAAGTCGCAGCTGATATATATGAGAAGGGCATAAGCTTTGATGAATACTATGCCTGCTTTGTGGAAAAAAGATGAAGAAGAATATTACGAAAACGCTGATCATTGCCTTGAGCATCGAAACACTCATCCTGGTGGGTCTTTTGGGTTATCTCATTACTACTGTACCTGCCGATCCGAACAAGGGATCCGCACCGTCTTTCCCTTTCATAAACAATATCGGGAAACAGGCGAACGATCCGAAGAAATACGAGGAATACCGTCAGCTTTTCGATGAAAACAAGCAGATCAATGAAGACTACGTCGGAGAACTGACCTTCGATTCCGGTCTGATCAGCGAATCCTTCGTCCAGGCCAGATCCTGCTTCCGCAGAGACGGACAGATGTACCGCTTCTACAACGAAGACGGCTCTCTCGTGACCTCTCCGGCGGGATATAACGGAAACGATGTCTACATCTGGACCTACTGGAAGACAGGGGAATATGACTACAACGATCACGGCGGTTCCGTTTTCATGGATTACCGCAATGAGATCGACGATCAGAATCTGATCATCTACGGCCATCATTTCTCCGAGTGGAACGACGAGACCCGTCAGAAGGCCTTCACTCCTCTGGAAAAGCTTCTGCTGGAAGAGAACTATGCGGAAAACGCGAACGTGACGATGGTCCTGGACCATGAGATCCGTCATTATGTCGTCGCCTGCGTCTATGAATTCGATGTGACCGACGAGACCTACTGGGACAATTGCCAGTACTGGCGGACGCAGTACGATTACGACGACTACAGCGGAACGGCCGATGACTCCTATTTCGCCAGATACATCGATACCATGAAACAGGTAAGATTATATGATACCGGAGTCGAATTGACGCCGGAAGACAAGACGCTGACTCTTCAGACCTGCATCTCCGGTCATACCGGGCTGATCTATGAAGTCGTAGTCCTGAAACTGGCGGAGACAGAAACATACTAGAAGGTCCGATGGACCTTTTTTTGTTTTTATGTACAATAGACTTATGAGGAAAACATCGGTCTTTTTCGTTGTGTGTCTGTGTTTCCTGCTGCTGGGAAACTGTTTTCCGGTACACGCGGATGAGACCTCCTATACGGTATACGATCTCAACAGTTCTTTGAAGGAAGAGTTCTCTTCCTTTGAGACAGCTTACCGTTTTTATAATGAAAACCTTGAAAATCATGACAACCTGATCCTGAAGCAGGAGGAAACGGTCCTTTTCATGGAATACGGTATCGTCGAATTCAAGACCGGAAACGCCTGTTCCCTGAACGTCGGATACCATTCGGAAACAAGAGATGTCGACGACTATCTGAACGGCTGCTATGCCGCTGATGCCGCCTATCTGTCTACGGACAGAAGGGGAGAGAACGTCACCTTCATGATCGCCGACGATACAGGAACCGCATCGATCGGTGACGTGATCCTGCACCCTTACGAAGAACTGGGAATGCTTCCAAGCGTCTATTCGGTCAGGAACGGACGCCTGATGCATGACATCCGCTCTCAGCTGGAATACGATTTCTATTCCTCTTCCCTGGATCTGGACGAAGCTCCTTCCGGTCTGTCGGAAGGGAAGACCTATTTCAGCTACGACGGACATTATTTCTACGAAGACTTCTATCGGATGATCGACGACTATCGCGATGACAGCCGGGAACAGTCCGTCTCGTCCGAACCATACTACAACTATTTCCAGTATCTTCCGCACCGTTCCCTGAGTTTCTACAGTTCTGCGGAAGCGGAGGCGTATCTGGATCATCTCGGGATCGACCGCAAGCTGAACCACTATACCGACTACAATGCGGACAATGCGGCTGATGAAGTCAACCGTTCCCAGCTTTACGGCGAGATCCCGGCCTTCTTCATCTACCAGTACATCTACGGGACAAATGCAATGATGCTGCTGAGCTCGGCTATCAGCGAATCTTCCTACGGGAAATCCTATACCTCCTATGTCCGCAACAACCTGTACATGACTTCCGCCTACGAGAATGACAGTGAACGGGAGACCAACCGCTACAGCGACATCGAATCCTCGATCTACTCCCATGCGAAGTATTTCATTTCTTCCCTCTACTCCAACCATCTGCGTTCCGGCTATGCGGGGACCTTCTATGGAAACAAGAAGGCCGGACTGAACGCGAATTATTCCCTGGATCCCTACTATGGCGAAAGAAGCGCTGCCGCATACGATCAGCTGGATGAAACGATGGGACGGAAGGACCGCAACAGCCAGTGTCTGGGGATCATCCGCGACAAGGAGAGAGTCCGATTCTACCGGGATGTAGAGATGGACGACGTCCTGTTTACCTTGAGGGATATCAATGAACTGTCCTTCGTGGTCCACGAAAAGACGGAAGACTACTGCCGCATCAGCGTCGATGCGAGTTTCGATGAAGGCTATCTCTATGATTATGAGACCAGTATGGCCTACGTCCCGGCATCGTATTTCGATCTCTTCCTGAATGAAGAAAAGGTTGCCGATTACGACCTGTCGAGGATCGATTACGACTTCGCCGGCGGAAACTTCCACGGTTATGAACGGCTCAGCGTCAGGTTCCTTCATCCGGAAGACGCACCGGGGCTTGTACCGCAGAAGGAAGGTTTCGAATTCAGCGGCTATGATGACGATTTTGTTGCACAATACCGGCAGATCGCTTCGATCGAACTGCTTTCCGGACCGGAAGGACCGGTCGAACTGGGACAGCCTTTGGATCTCAAGGGAGCTTTCCTCAGGATCCGCTATCCGGACGGGACCCGCGATATCCCGCTGACGACAGACATGGTTTCAGGCTTCGATCCGTCTGTTTCGGGAACACAGACGGTGGACATCTCCTATTGCGGCATGCATATTCAGAAACAGATCGAAGTCTCGGAAGGACTCGCAGATACCCGTCAGAAGATCACGGAAGCTCTGGAAACGGAAGACTATGAGAAGGTCAGGGAACTGATGAAGGAAGTCCGCTATCCTTTCACGTTCTCGCAGATTCGTGAAGCGGACTATGCACTGAAGCAGGAACACAACAGGAATTACGTCATAAGGGACGAGACGGGACGCTACGATCTCAGTATCTCCGGTCTGGATCTTTCTCTGGAAGACAAGCAGGATCTCTCCCTGTTCGGCGATACCTACTACGTCATTGTAAGGCCGATTGATCCGGAAGACGCGAAAGCGATCATGAAGGTCGCGAAAGGCTACGGTTTCACTCAGGAGGAAGGGATCGCCATCCGTTTCCGTTTCAATTTCCGGGAGATCGAACTGCAGGGTCCGGCCATCGTTCAGCTGGATCTGAAAGACAAGAAAAACGACAAAGTCTATACGGTCTATCATCTCGACGAGGAAGGGGATGTGATCAAGTGCCGGACGACGCAGTCGGAACATTTCATCCAGTTCATGATCGAAGATTCCGGTCCGTATCTGGTTTTATCCATGCCGAGCGCCAACGAATTCGACATCCGGGACAACACGGAAGATCTGTCCTATGAAAACATGGGTTTCGACAACCATCGGATGAATCTGCTGCTGATGGGACTGCTGCTGATCGTGCTGACCGGTCTGATCGGGATCACGTCATACTATATCGTTTATCACAAGAGGGAAAAAGTGTGGAAAGACTTCAAAAGATCATTGCTGAAAGAGGGTACTGTTCCCGCAGAAAAGCGGAACAGCTGATCAGCGAAGGAAGGGTCAGCGTCAACGGAAAGACCGTCGACACTCCGGGATACAAGGCGGAAAGAAACGCCGAGATCCGGATCGACGGGAAGATTCTGGAATACGAAGAGAAAGTCGTCTATCTCTTGAACAAGCCGAAGAACGTCATTTCTTCCGTAAAGGACGAGAAAGGCAGGACGACCGTGACCGACCTGATCGATTCCCCGTATCGGATCTATCCTATGGGAAGACTGGATTTCGATTCCAGCGGTCTTCTGCTTTTAAGCAACGACGGAGAACTGATGCAGAAACTGCTGCATCCGAAATTCGAGGTAGACAAGACCTATGAAGTCACGATCGACGGGATCATACAGGAAGAAGAGATCGAAAGGCTGCGGAAGGGCGTAGAGATCGACGGACGGATGACGGCACCTGCCGATGTGAAACTGCTCCGAAAGAATCTCAACAGATATACCAGCTTTCTGGAAGTCACGATCCACGAAGGAAGAAACCGTCAGGTCCGCAGGATGTTTGCGGAAGTGGGCTACAACGTCGTAAAGCTTCACCGGATCAGGGAAGCCAATATCGGATTGGGGAATCTGAAAAGCGGCGAATACCGCCGCCTGAAGCCTCATGAAGTCGTAAAACTGAAACGGTATCTAGATACCGGTGATCTCTAGATCGCGATCCTCCACGGGATCGATGTAGATCGTCTTATAGTTGCGGAAGGTGACAAAGCCCGGCTTTGCACCTTTTATTTTCTTCAGTTCCTTTACCAGACAGTAATCGACCGGTACGGAAGAGGACCAGCGTCCCTTCGAATACCAGGCGGCCAGATTGGCGCAGATGCGGATCATCTTCTCGTCCGGAGTGTCGGTATCGATCACCACGTGGGATCCGTGGTATTGCTTCGCATGGAACCAGGTGTCGTTCTTTCCGGCATACTCAAAAGACAGATAGCTGTTCTGGAGATTGTTTTTGCCGAAGGTGATCGTATGTCCGTCGATCCTGACCTGATACAGATTGACCTTTTTCTTCTTCCGGGTCTTGGCACTGTTTTTCTTCAGATATCCGTAGGCGATCAGCTCGTCACGGATGTCCAGGGCATCGGTGTAGTCGGCGATCGAAAGCTGTTCGTTCAGGGATTCAAAATAGGTCAGTTCGCTTTGGGCGATCGCGATCTGTTCCTCGATGTAGATCTTTCCCTTGCGTTTCTTCTGATACTGGTTGTAATACCTGTTCGCATTTTCCTTGATCGAGAGTTTCGGATCCAGAGCGATGGTCCGGATGTTCCCTTCGTAGTCTTCCAGTTCGATCTGACGAAGGCCCTTGCGCTGAAGATCCGGACAGGAGTACAGCGTATCGCCGTTCTCCCGGTCTTCCTGAAGGTTCAGGGCGTCTTCCAGGCTCGCCTGAAGCTTTCCGACCTTGGTTTCATAGTGCTTGATCTGTCTGCGCACGACCTTGAACAGGTCATCGGCGATGCTGCGGATCCGTTCCTTTTCTCCGTCTTCCCCATAGATCTCGTCGAATCCTTTCTGGATGTCCCACTCTTCGATCGGACAGTCCAGATGTTTCAGCGGGATGACATGGAATTCGTTCCTGTCAGCCAGACGGCAGGTGTAGAGTTTATCGGAATTGCGGATCTCCTCCATGATCTGAGGGAAGGAGGACGTCTCCAGACGGTAACGGACTTCCTTTTCCAGCAGTTTGGAGAATCCCTGCAGCTGTTTGACCAGAGATTCGTTCCAGTCGATCCGGGGATCGCTGAACGGATCCTGCTTCTGCTGGGGATCCGGCAGGGTGAAGAGAGCTCCCGGTAATATGGTCCTGCGGGTGTTCTCATAGGGTGGGATCTTCTTCAGGGCATCGATGATCTTTCCGTCTTCGGAGACCAGGATGAGATTCGCATACTTGCCCATGAGTTCCACGGAAAGGACGTAGTTCTTCTCATCGTAGAGTTCGTCTCTGGCCCGCACATGCATCAGAAGATAGCGGTCGTAATCGTTCTGCTCGATCTTCCAGATGATGCCGTTCAGCAGATACTTCCGCAGTACCATGATGAAAGTCGAAGGATCGCTGTAGCTGCTGAAACTGCGCTGCGACAGACAGAGATGATTGTAGTTGGAATGAAAGGACATCACCAGGTTGGTCCGGATCTCGCCCGCGTGCACGTTGAAAACGATCTGGGTCTTCCCGGTCTCGCTGATCCGGTTGATGCGGATCGGAAGATGCCTTTCCAGATCTTCTCTGACTTTGTATAAGGTGATGCCGTCCATAGCCATATCTCCATTATAGCGGGAAGACAGGCTTGTGTAAAAACGAAAAATGTCTTATGATGAGTAGGCAAAACGGAAGGGAAACACGGGTTTTCTCAGAAAAATCTTGTGTTGGGACCTTTTGTTTTGTATAATAATCAAGCGAATAGAAATATTCCTTGTCTAGAAATAGACCGTTTAGTCCAGAAGGAGGTTAAAAATGAAACAGTATGAGACTATGTACATCATCAAGTCCACTCTTGACGATGCTGCCAGAGCCGCACTGGTCGAACAGATGCACGGCATTATCACGCAGCACGGCGGGACGATCGACAACGTTGATGACTGGGGCATGAGAGAGTTCGCTTACGAGATCGATCATATGTCCAAGGGCTACTACGTCGTAGTGACCTATACAGTCGACGTCGAAGGCTTGAACGAGTTCAAACGTCTGATGGGTATCAATGGCGACATCGTCAGACTCATGACGATCTCAGCCGATGAGAAAAAAGGAACCAAATAATGATCAATGTCAATCATGTCGTGCTGGTCGGTCGTCTGACGAAGGACATCGAACTGCGCAAGACCAATTCCGGAGCATCCGTCTGCAGCTTTACCGTAGCGATAGACCGCCGTTTTCAGTCTCAGCAGCAGGGAGGACAGACAGCAGATTTCATCAGCTGCATCGCCTGGAGACAGTCCGCTGATTTTCTGGCGAACTATGCCGCCAAAGGGACGATCGTTTCCGTGGAAGGCAGGATCCAGACCCGCAGCTATGACGGACAGAACGGAAAGGTCTATGTGACGGAAGTCGTAGCCGACAACGTCCAGATCATTTCCAGCCGCAACGGCAATAACGCCTATGCGTCCACAGGCAGTCAGTCTGCATATGCGCCGCAGAACCAGACGTTCACTCCGGCAGCCGATACGGGTTACGGAAGCAGTATGGATGACGATTTCTCCAATACGCCGTCGCTCGATATCTCCAGTGATGACCTGCCATTTTATTGAGAACAGAAAGGATAACACATGGCTTTTAGAAAACAGAGAGTCGGATATAAGAAAGTTTGTTATTTCACCAAGAACAAGATCGAATATATCGATTATAAAGATGTAGAATTGCTGAAGAAGTTCATCTCTCCGAACGGAAAGATCACTCCGAGACGTGTCACCGGCACCAGCGCCAAATATCAGCGCATGCTGGCAACAGCCATCAAGAGAGCACGTCAGATGGCATTACTGCCTTATATCGCAGATTAATGAATAACCTCCACATCGTGGAGGTTTCATTTTATAATAGTAATATGAATCAGACAAAGAAACTGACCCAGGGTGCGATGATGCTGGCCATCGTCGGCGCTCTGATTCTGATCGACAGGATGACGGCCTACTGGTTCACGGAGCTGATCACTCTGATGATGCCGGTCGTGATCATCATGTACAGTGCGATGCATTCGTTCCGTGACGGGATCCTTTTATCGGTGGGACTGGCCATCATCAGTTTTCTGCTGGGCAATTTCCAGATCGTCTATCTGATCTATGTACCGGTGGGCATCCTGACGGGACTGGCCTATTCCTACGGAGTGGGCAGGAACTTCGACAAGAGGACGCTGATGCTGACAGCGATCGCCGTTTACGTGATCGGCGAGATCCTTGCGACCTTTGTCGTCTATCCGCTTCTGGGCTTCCCGCTTTCGACGATGATTGAAGAATACCGTCTGGCGATGGAAAAATCCGGTTCGATCGTCGGTTTCGACTACGCTGCCGCTTTCAAGATGGCGGGGATCGATTTCAATCAGCTCCTCGTCATCGTCTATATCATCTCTACGGTCGTCATGGGTGCGATGGAAGGCGTTCTGATCCATCTGATCAGTGTCTTCATGCTGAAACGTTTCAAGATCAGGGATCTCGGTTCGATCAGCATCTGGGACATGAAACCCAGCAAGGTACTGTCCTATGTCTGCATGCTGCTGGTCAGCACCATCTTCCTGGCGAGAGGGATCGAGAACCAGTTCCTCTACTACACCTGTATGATCGTTTCGATCCTCTCCGGGATCGTGCTTCTCTACTACGGCTATCTGTTTGTGGTGCTCTTCGGTGTGATCGTCCTGCACCGCAATATCGGCGGATTCATCGTGATCGCAGCGCTCTTCCTTCCGGGGCTGCTGATCGCGCTGATGGTACTCGGTTTCCTCTACGGCTCCGGTCCGCTCAGAGACTATCTGGAAAGAAAAAGACAGGTCAAGGTATGAAAAAGAAAACTCTAGTGAACATCATCTCTGCGGTAACGATCATCGAAGTGATCGTCGTTTTGCTTGTGATGGCATTCATCCTGCACCAGAACATCATCGTTCCGCTGTTCATCACGATCGCTTTCATCATCGCTTTCGCCGTGGTCTACTTCTATATGAATTCCATGCATGCGGAGACCAGCCGTCAGATCGAGGAAAACGTCGATACAGCCTACAAGGAAGTGCTCAATCACGGTGATGTCGGCATCCTGTCCTACGATGACAACTACGAGATCATCTTCATGTCCGAGTTCTTTACCAAGAGGAGCCTCAACCACGTCGGTGAAAAGCTGCTCAACTGGCTTCCGGAACTGCAGGACATGCTGAAAAACGAAGCGAATACCCAGACCATCATCATCAATGACGACAAGTTCTCGGTAAACAAGATGGACAAGGCTTCCGTCCTGACGTTCAAGGACATCACCGGCGAATACGACCTGGCGAAGAAGCTGGCGGATGAAATGCCGGTCCTGGGCTTATTGAGCTATGACAACTACGATGAAGTCAACATGCCGGAAGACGATCTGTCCTACATCAACTCCAACATCAAGGTCCCCGTCATCGATTACTTCAAGAGTTTCAATATCGTATACAATACCCTCAAAAACAACCGTCTGCTTCTCATCCTGAACGAAGAGACGTTCGAGAAACTGCTGGCTGACCGCTTCTCGATCCTGACCAAGGTCCGCAAGCTTTCCAAGGAAGCCGGACTTGACGTGACGATCTCCATGGCTTTTGCGAGAGGATCCGAGAACTACGAAGAACTCGACGAGAACGCGGAATCGCTGATGGAACTGGCTCAGACCAGGGGCGGCGATCAGGTCGTCGTCCGCAAGAGCGGGGAAGATGCGATGTTCTACGGAGGAAACTCCGAAGCCCGGGAGAAGCAGAGCAAGACCAAGGTCCGGATCACTGCCAACAGCATCAGGGACCTCATCCTCAAGTCCAGCAACGTCATCATCGTCGGACATAAGGAGATGGATGCCGACTGCGTCGCTTCCGCCCTGTGCATGTCCAACATCGCGATGAGCCTGAATGCCCAGACCTACATCGTCACCCGTACGGGCGGGATCGAATCCATGATCAGCGATGTCATGGACCGTTACAGGACCGTCCTGGAGAACAAGCATCATTTCATCTCGGAATCGGATGCCTTGGGTGCTTTGAACGACAGTTCCCTGGTGATCATGGTGGACCACCACAGCGCCTCCACATCGAACAGTCCGAACCTGCTGGCTCAGGCGAAACGCATCATCATTCTCGATCATCACCGGAGAAAAGCCGATCTGGACATCATTCCGATGATGATGTATATCGAAGCGGCCGCTTCCTCCGCTACGGAGATCACGGCGGAATTCCTGCCGTATTTCGGAAGAAAGATCGAGATCACCCCGGAAGAAGCCAACATCATGTATCTTGGCATCCTGATCGATACGGACCATTTCCGGGTCAGGACGGGTTCAAGGACCTTCGATGTCGCCAAGCAGCTCAGGAATTACGGAGCCAATCCGACCCTGTGCGAGGAGATGTCGGAAGAACCTTACCGCAACATGATCGAACGCAGCCATATCATCAATGCCGCAAGACAGTACCGGAAGGACGTCATCGTCTCTTCCCTGAACGAAGGGATCTTCAGCCGTTCCATTGCCTCTCAGGCCTGTGATACGATCGTCAGATCCAGAGGTGTGGAAGCTGCCTTCGTCATCTGCAACATCGACAAGGATGAAATCGCGGTATCCGCCCGTTCCAAAGGAAAGATCAACGTTCAGGTCATCATGGAACAGCTGCACGGCGGAGGCCATATGACCGCTGCCGGCATGCAGGCAAAGGACGTGAGCGTCGCCAAGATGGAAGCGGATCTGCTGAAAGTGCTGGATGATTATTTCAAAGGAGAGGAAAATGAGAGTAATACTGCTGTCTGACGTACCTAAAGTCGGTAAAAAAGGGGAAATAAAGGAAGTATCGGACGGTTATGCCCGCAATTATCTGATCGCCAGAGGACTGGCTGTCATGGAGTCGGCGGGATCCAAGAAGATCCTGGCGAAGCAGAACGAAGAAGCTGCCAGACTGGATGAGATCAGAAGAAACGAAGCCCTCGAACTCAAGAAACAGCTGGAAGAAATGACTCTGGTATTCAAGGTGAAGGCCAGGGAAGGAAAAGTCTCCGGTTCCGTTTCCGGCAAACAGATCGAAGAGGAACTCAAGAAGCAGGGGATCACCATCGACAAGAGAAAGATCCGCAACAGCGAACCTCTCAACACCCTGGGAACGACCGACGTGAAAGTCGAATTATACAAGAACGTGATCGCAACGATCAAAGTCAAACTGACCGAGGAGTAGCCATGAGCAACAAATCAATGCCGTATTCGATCGAAGCGGAAGCTTCGCTTCTGGGCAACATCATGCTGTACCCGGATGCGATGCGCCAGACGGTGGACGCCGGGATGACGGCGGATGATTTCTATCTGGAAAAACACCGTTCCATCTACAACATCATGTCCTCCATGTATGAAAACAAGGAGAAGGTCGATACCGTCTCCCTTTCAACGAAACTGAAGGACTTCGGGATCTACGACAAGATCGGCGGTCCGGAGTACCTGATGGAACTGGCGGATGCGACCATTTCTGCCACCAATACCGCGGAATATATCTCGATCATCAGAAACAAATCTCTGGCCAGAAAGGTCATCAAGGTCGGAGAAGAGATCTCCAATGATGCCTATGATGCCAAAGTCAGCGTCGACGAGATGCTGGAAAACGTGGAGAAGAAAGTCACGGAAGTGACCCGTTCCAAGCTCAGTTCCGATTTCAAGAGCGGAGAGGAAGTCTTCGACGAGGCCATCCGTCACATCCGCGCCGTTCAGGATGCGGGTTCCGACATCACCGGAGTCAAGACGCTTCTGAAGGATCTGGACAGCCGGACAGCCGGATTCCAGAAAGGGGATCTGATCATCGTCGCAGCCAGACCGTCCATGGGCAAGACCGCTCTCGCCCTCAATTTTGCGATCAATTCCGCCAGTGTTACGCCTGGCGCCGTTGCGATCTTCTCGATCGAAATGCCAGCGGAACAGGTGGCGATACGTATCCTGGCCGCCAAGGCCGATGTCGAGATCCAGAAACTGCGTACCGGAAAGCTCAGCGATCAGGACTGGTCCGCCATCAACAACGCTTCCCAGCAGCTGAAGAGACAGAATTTCTATATCGATGATACTCCGGGCATCAAAGTCTCGGAAATGTACGCAAAAGCCAGGAAACTGGCTCAGGACAGCGGCCTGTACATGATCATCGTCGACTATATCCAGCTCATTCAGGCGACCGGACAGTCCGATTCCCGTCAGCAGGAAGTCTCGGAGATCTCCAGACGTCTCAAGGCCATGGCCAGGGAACTGAATGTTCCGGTCATCGCCGTATCCCAGCTTTCCCGTAACGTGGAATCCCGTCAGGATAAGCGGCCGATGCTGTCGGACTTAAGAGAATCCGGAGCTCTGGAACAGGATGCGGACCTGGTCCTCTTCCTGTACCGTGATGCCTACTATAACCGCGATGCGGTCAGTGAAGCGGAGACGGAAGAAGTCGAACTGCAGATCGCCAAACACCGTAACGGTCCGACCGGAAAGATCTCGCTGGCTTTCAAGAGAGAGACCAACGCGTTCTACGGACTCAAGAAAAACGAAGGGGAAAACTGATTGAAACGCATTCTCGCGGTTCTTGTCTCCCTTGGCCTGGCACTATTCATCGTGCTGGTATTGCCGGCATATACGGATCAGAAGAACCGGATACAGGCGAATATCACCAATCAACGATCTCTTGTACCGCAAGAGATCCTTTCCTATGACAAGGAAGAGAAGACCTACTACAAGGTCTATTCGGAAGGAAAACTGGTCGGCGTGCTCTGTGACCTGGATTATCTCAACAGACAGATCGAAGAACGCTATCACGAATATGAAGACGTCTTCCCGGGTACAAAACTCGGACTGGGAGACGACATCTACATCGCAAAGGAACTTTCCTACGCCAATTTCGCCAATGTCGATGACAAGATCATGGACTATCTGGTGGAACACAATCTCCTGGGGATCAAAACGACGGCCGTCGAATTCTCGACGTCTTCCGGCGTCTATGAGATCATCTACGTCCGCGACTAC
>JAEEGL015125527.1_pt1 | contig 23582 bp, 20 predicted proteins | sample 9134231 | NCBI WGS metagenome assembly JAEEGL01 (sample SAMN16246548, study PRJNA631951) | gut metagenome | biome: gut microbiome; feature: rumen; material: fiber-attached | host: Bos | place: Iran: Karaj | collected 2018-10
CCGAGAGGATTTTACAATACATTGCTAAAAAGATCAGCTATGAGGAATTTTCAGCCAATTTCGATCCCTATATGGTTCCAATAGATTTTTCTGTTGCGGGATTAGGTGCCCCTGAGAAGCCGTAATCGTCATCAGCGAATACTCGCTCAGAATGCGAAAAGAAGCGTTTTGAAGATTTAGCAAAATAATGCCACAAAGAGGAATCGCGGTATGATTATGAAAAGATTATTTGCATTCGTATTGCTTGGTATGATTTGCCTTACAGCATGCGGCAGTAAAGGTGGAGCAGATTTGCCAGCTGACAGCAAAGCGGAGACAGAATTGCCGGCTGACAGTGAAGAAGCGGCAGAACTGCCGGTTTATTACGGCGGCAGCAATACAATGGACAGAATGCTGCCGGCATCGTATTCGGATCTGGTGAATCATTCAGATGCTGTCGTGATTGCGGAACCGGTCGTGGAAAAGGAACAATTTATTAATAAGTCCTATGATGCCAACCTGGAGAGGATGCTGGCAGGTAGTGGACACACGGTGGTTTCCTACAAGGTTGATCAGGTCATAATGGGTGACGTCAAAGAGGGAGATACACTTGACATCAGGGAATATCACTATAACTGGGTCTGGTATGAGGAGGACGGAACGACCACGGATTGTATCATCAGTTTTTCCAATGCAAAGCCGTCTGTTATCGGAGAAAAGTACCTTTTATATCTCACGAAGCGGCAGATTGACGAAACATGGGATTCTACCTTTGATGAATTCACAATATATACTTATGACGACGGAAAAATCGGATCATGGCTGAGAGAGAACATGGATCAGGAGAGCAGCGATTATAAACTGTATCAAAAGATCTTTAGCGAAGTCACTGAGCAGATGGCTGGATCCGACGACACGAATAACTAAGGAATCGCAAAGAAAATCAGCCTTGAGGATTTGGCAAAATAATGTCATAAAGTGGACTGAATGACCGTTCATAAGGAGGTGTATCATGAAAAAGATGATGAGATTTGCGGCGATGCTTGCATCCGCAGGCATGATGTGCGCCATGATGCCCATTCAACCGGCATCTGCACAAATCTGGACACTGGTCGGATCGGAAACGGAAACTGCATTTCAGGATATGATACAGTTGAATGATAAGGGAATGCTGAATTTCAGCGGTTCGGACGTTCCTTATCAGGTGTATATGCAGTATGTCACGGATTATTATGACAGAGAAGTGACGGATCCGGATACCGGTGAAACGGGCATTGAAAGGGTGTATTACGATAATTGCCGGGTATATATGGTAAGTCCTGTCAAGGATACACTGTGGTTCGTACTTCGTGAAGATCAGCCGGATGCTGAAGAGCAAATGCTTGCAATCATGGATCAGTATTATCCTGAGATCAGCCAAACCTTCGCGCAAAGAGAGCCGAACGAATATGCAAGCCTGAATCCGCGTTTTTATGTTTTCAATGACGGCAGCAGCACAGGAACGCATTTATATGAACTCTGGGATCTGACCGAACAGGCTGGTTCACAGGAGCGGTCGGACAGCATTTTGCATGACCTTGCAGAGGCCGGTCTGATTACGGAGTTCTACACATGGGGGCAAGGTGCATTTTGTCAGCAATACTTTGGCTGGCTGAACTATGCCGAGGATGGCTTTGACAAAGAAAAAGTCGAACATTATCTCACAGAGCACGCACCGGACTGTACAGTTGCGGAACATATCCATGAAGCAGCATTTCCGGATACGGTTCTGACATGGAAAGACTATGAACTTGTTCCGGGCGAAGATATGTCCTTTGCCGAACAGTTTGCACTTGCTGCTGAAATCTATGAAGCAACCGGTATTCGACCGATAATCAGTTGTTTTTTTGAGGCTGAACAACAGATGCTTGGTCAGAACGCGCTCGCAGCCGCAGGAGATGTGAACCTTGATTGCTCGATTGATGTCTCGGACGCTGTTCTGATTGCAAGATTTGCTGCAGAGGACAGAGAAGCGGTCATCACCGATCAGGGCAGACAGAACGCAGACGTCACGCATGACGGCAATGTAGATGGACAGGATGCTGAAAAGATTCTGCAATTCATTGCCAAAAAGCTTAATGCAGATGATCTGGCCAAATAAATGCACTAACATTATTTCAAGCGATGGCAAGGCAACGCTGACCGTCGGAGAGAAAATTCCGGCGGCAGATTCGTAAACAGGAGGTGTTTTGCTTCATGAGTGCGACAGGTTTGAAGATCATCGCCGTCATTTGCATGACGCTTGATCACCTTTCAACGTATCTCAACGCGCCGCTTCCCTTGCGGTATATCGGAAGAATATCAGCGGTAATCTTCTTTTTCTGCGCGGCAGAAAGTGCCGTCCATACGCATGACCGAAAAAAGTATCTGCTCCGGCTCTATAAAATGTCGTTGCTCATGACCGCGCTGTCTGTTGTCATCCCATTTATTCTGACTGGCTGGTTTCCGAGCAAGATCTTTCTGCCGCCAGAAAATAATATCTTCACTGAGCTTCTGCCCGGCGTATGGATTATTGATATTCTTGAGAGCACCAAATACGATTCTGCATGGAGAAAAAATCGGTTTCGTAATTTTATCTTATATCAGCTTGCGACGATACCAATTGGAATAATGTTGGCGATGACAGTCGGTCATCATCTACTTTTGCCGGAACAGATTTATTTATGGCCGCTTGGTTCCATTTTTATCTCTGAGGGCAATCTTTGGCTTACGTTGCTGATTCCACTGTTTTATTGCTGGCGTGGCAGTAAAAAGAAATTGACTATCGGATATACTGTTTACTGTGCTTTGTACGCGTTGATCTATGTTCCACAGTTTCCGGCACGAATTTATTGGCTCGTAAATTCACATGTCCCCAAAATTAGTTTGACAGTTTGTAATATTCTAAGTTTGCTTGGTTTTTATCCTACGCAACCGATACTTAAGCTGTCCGAATCCATGCTTCAATATAATTTTCAGTGCTTTATGATTCTGGCATTGCCGCTGCTCTTGCTCTATAACGGCGAACGCGGAAAAGGACATAAACGGTTCTTCTATGTGTATTATCCTGCGCATATCTATCTGCTGTACCTCGCACAGCAGTTTATTTAGCCGCCGGATTCCGGAACAGGACAGCAAATGCCGCCGGTGTATCTGATGTACACCGGCGGCTCTGTGTTTCTAAAAATATGGAATAATTCAATTGCGCAATTAGTTTTATGGATTATTGTGCAAATCGTAGATTTTTTGTTTTTTTTGCGCTGTCCACTTGACAGGGGCACATCAGAGCGTTGTATGATATGTGACTTTTTCCATTCCGTTTAGGACTTATGCAGAACAGAAGTAGGTTTGCCAATAGGCTTATACTTTACTAATAAAGCAGTTCGCGCTTCATCAAACAAAAATCAAATCCATTTAATCGCTCATCTTTGCACAGGTCAGCAGCCTGCCATTGTGATAGATGTATATTTGGAACGGCAAGAAGCCATTTTTGTAATAACACAACATCAGTTATGTTTAGCTCACCATCACCATTTACATCGCCCTTGATAAAGGTATATGGTTTCCATAAATCATTCAGCCAGTCAGTTCTTTGATGAATGTAATCGCCTACCTTGCACACAGAATCAATAAATGATGTTCCACTTGTTGCAGAACCAAATACAGAATATTTCGCACCGCCGTAGGTATGCCACCGAGCATTGTTCATTTCAGCAGAGGGGTGGATTTGTTCTGCCATATGTATTAAATATGAGTCATCATTATCAGTCAACGATGACAAATATGGTTCAAATCGTTCAAAATAGAACTTTGCGACACGCTTAACAAAGCTTTCTTGTTTGTAAAGCTGACCAATCCAGCTGATCCCGACAGCCGGGCGACCGCTGCCCGATGAAGATGTTATACCTCCATCATTATATCCGTGTATGGGGAAATAGGCAACAAAAAGATTGTCAGGAGCATAAGAAAATCCACTATTACCGTCAGAGTTGATACGCTGAGTAGGAAAGTTGTTATATGCCAGATCGAAATCCCACGCAGGGCAGAAATGAATCCTGCCATCACCTGTCAGGTCAGAATCCTTCCAGAGATAAAAGCTGGAATAGGTCGCATCAATATTTTCGCTGATCTCCTGGACAAGATAGGCTATGATAAGCGAATCCTCATCAAAATAATCGCTGTAGTGCTTGCCCTTGTCATTATATCCTGTATCTGAGTAGATTGCATCCTCCATATCCTGCACAAAGGAACGGATATACTCCACCTGAGCCTTAGAAGCATACTCCGGTCCGTCTATGCCGATTGCCTGACCTCGTGAGGTTACAAACCCACTTGTTGCCTTATAACCGTATCTGTTCCATTGCTGAAACTGCAACAGATAACCGCCTGTGATATCTTCGGGATTATTTGGAATATCATAGTATTTATAGCTGTTTTCCTTATATTCATAAGCATTGGCAGCGCCGACCACTTTTGAAGGATAGCTTTCAAGGTCACGGCTATTCAGCTTTTCGGTCACTTCCTCCAAATCGCGGATATTGATACGGTTTTTCTGAATCTGCACCCGTTCATAAAGCTGATAAGTACCGCGATAAGAGCCGTCCGCATACAGATCAACAAACACGGAGTCCATCAAGTATTCCATTCCTGCTGCCTTGCACATTTCTTCTGTCAGCTTATTTCTTATCATAGAGTGATCGAGATAATTAGCCAATAAAGCCCACTTCTTAGCCTTACCCATATCATATAGGTTTTCTTTTTGGGGAAGTTTCAGGTTATATGGTTTCTTTTTGCTGTAATCCCATGAGGAATTTCCGTGAGCCGTGAGTTTCTCAATATTACCGCTGTATTCTGTACCACCATCTGCATTCAACATGAGGGCTTTTCCAGTCTCGGTAATGCTTCGGTCATTATCAAGAGTTTCCAATCCGCCGTGTGATGTTGATAGGTATATACAACCGAGGTTAGACTGCATGATTTTCAGCGTTCCGCACTCCACATTTCCGACAGTGATTTGAAATGTATCTGCATCACTGAGCAGCGAAGTCATTTCTCCTGACCGCACAGGTTCACCGTTCAGCTTTACAGTATCATCGGCAGAATAAGAGATGATGAGCTTTCTACAGTCAGCAGTTACGGGTAAGAAGATATAGCGGCAGTCTTCCCATTCACTGTACCACCAGATGGTATAGTCAAGATCAGTTGTAATATCAGGAGAAAGATTGCTGATCGTAAATGATTTAATAGGGATTTCTCGATACTGCAATGTGACTTCTTCTGATAGTTCTTGTGTTTCTCCGTCAAGATCAATATAGTCCTGCATTCGGTCATAACGTTGATAATCCCCAGCGCAGCCAATAACTTCCGCTTGAGGTTGTATTACAATCATTACTGTAATTGCAACTATTATACTTCTTCTGATATATTTCATCTATGTCACCGCCTGATTTATCTTTCTATATATTAGAGGCATATTAGTCAGTAAAACACTAAGCCGGAGTAACAGAATTATTACTCCGACTTTTATGCATTTACTCCTCAACAAATACTCCAGGTACCGGCTCCGGAGTTACTCTTTCTATTTTGTCAATTCCGAGTTTATCAGCTATTGCTTGAGCTTTATCAGCGCCGATATAAAATGCATATCCCTGTTCCATGATATTTGTTGTAATATAGCCGTCTTCAGTAACAGCAAACGATTTGTTAGTAATACCCAGCAGATCAACGTTGGTTGAGATGCTGAACAACTTTCTGTGACCAACATAGTCATATTGTGTTGCGCAGTCTCTGTACTCATTCAGAAGTTCTTTAATAGTAGATTTATCATAATCGGTAACAAAAGTTCTGTCATCTGGAGTCAATATGCCGAAGAAAATAGTATCGCTTAATTTAAGATCGTCTACCAATTCACTAAGTGTTGCAGGAGAATAGCTTCTGTTGGTATAAACATAGTAGCTCTCATATCCATTGAATTTTACTGCAACAGCACAGTTATTCGAAATGTCGTTAATATTAAACACTTCTGCAACGATGCTGTGGATCTTATCCTCATAGACATCCTGACCTTCCATTGTTACAGTGCCGAGGATACCGCCAATATGATTACCTTCGATATTATGATCCTTTGTGCAGTATGAAATACCGTTTAGGTCAAATTCCATGAATTGAGTAGGAAGCGTTCTCTCGTCCCACCTGGGAATAATGACTGCTTCGCTCCCGCTTTCCTTCGGTTGCTGTTCTGATAGACCTGTATTGCTGTCAATCGGCTCTCTGTCTGTTGTCTCCATAATATCATTCTCTGTCTGTGCGAGAGTATTTTTTTCATTTGAGGTGCTTTCTTTTTCAGTGGATTGTGTCAGGCGTTCGGTTTTAAAGTTATCTTTTGTGGAATTTTGGCTGTTGTCTGAATGTCTGTCAGCCGATGTAACATTGTCCGCAGATAATATCAGATCAGATGCAGTTGATTCTTTAGTGCTGCTGATAAGCTGGTCATGGTTAGGATTGAATGCTCCGCCTTTCCACAATCCAACTCCGACAACTGCTACCGCACACACAGGCGTTACCGAAGCAGCAACCTTTGTCATCCTGGCACGCTTTATTCTTCTTTCTGATTCGTAGTTTTCTATCCGCTGAAGCACATCTCTTGCCATTTCTTCATAATTCTTCATAGTTAAAACCCTCCATTTCAAGCAGTGATCTTAGTGACTTTCGCGCTCGATACAATAAGGATTCAATACTGCGTACACTTTTTCTCATGACCTTTGCGGCTTCTTTATTGCTTAGTTCCTCAAAGTAGATCAGCCATAGTACCTGTTGATACTCAGGAGCTAGTTTTCGCATAGCCTTATGTACTATAATTTTCTGTTCCTTTCTGATATATGCTGATTCAACGACATCTTCATCACTAATAAGGTCTGCATTGTTATCATCAATGGAAACCTCGATATACTTTGAATGTTTTCGAAGATAGTCTATCGCAACATTTCTGCCAATGGTATAAAGCCAAGTCTTGAACGAGCCTTTCCCTTTATCTTTCGGCTTTTTCGTACCGATCAAAACGAAGGTATCCTCTGCAAGTTCTTCCGCCGTGTGAACATTCCCGACAATGCTTGTCAGGTATAAGATTAAACCATCTTTGTAATCCCTTATGATCTCGACGAGCGCATTTTGGTCACCATTGTCACGGAAACGGCGGTAGCTACTTGCACCGTTGTCCATTGACAAACTCCTTTCTGAAAGCTCTTTCATGTGCTTTCATTTATTACACGAAGGAAATGGAGAAAACTACGCGCAATTTTATGTAGAAACATGAAGTTTGTGCAATATGCTATGATTAACGGTATAATTATATCACTTTTAAACAATGTTATCAAGGAGACATTGCGTTCAGATTAGATGAACGGAAATGCCCCTCACAATCGTTCATGATGATTATGAGGATAACTCGCCATATAAAAAAGTGACCTCTAAGAATCGCTCTCAGAGGTCACTGTGAACACCATTTATATCTGTACATTGCTGATCGGATCAGAATGTAGTTTTTTCGTATGCAAAGACATTCTGGAATTCTGTCATTTCTTCCTCTGAAACAACACCGATTACATCGAAATAGTGATTCTCATCCACAAAGGCATTCGCATAGCACTGACCGTTTTCATGGAATAACAAACTAACAGTCTTATTATTGACAGCTATCACCTCATCAGGGCGGTTAGGAGCATTTTACTTTTCGCAACCTCAAAGGCACGTATTTACAGTTGTTTGTGCAAACCACTTCGATTGCTTCACATCATTTTCATATCGATAGAGTCTTCAGAAAAGCCGAAAAGAATCTGCGTAGCAGCAAAATATTCCCGTTTCCAAAAGTAAGTGCTGCAAAGTGTTCAATTAGAATTATACATTATCAGAAGCATCATATCATTATCGTTCAAGCAATTGGCGCTTTTGAAGTGTAAGATCTGCTGCATCCACGCACCCGTCACCGGTCAAATCAGAGGCGTATCCCTGCCGTTCATTCATCGTATCGTCGGTGAGCAGGGTTTTCTGGAGCTTGATCACATCAGAAATAGCGAATTTCCCGTCATCATTTGAATCACCTTCAAGGCAGATATACGCTTTGTTATGAATCAGGCTGTCAGGATTGACCGAAAAATCAGACTGTACTGTAACCGCAACAACATCCTGCCAGTAATGGTTTTCTTCCATATAGGCTTTCAGCGTATCAGCATCTTCTTGCGATTTCACATAAATCTCAACGCAGGAATACGGTACTTGCGGCAAATCCAAAACACCTTTTGTAGTAAGGTAAATATTCGACAGGATACCGCTGTCGCTGAGATATTGTTTCAGCGTAATATATTCGCCCGCAACGATTGTATTGACCTCTTCATAGCTTCTCTGTCCGCCGTCCGGTACAGAGTAATCTGCTTCGGGTACGACAATAACAGTAATAAGATTCTCGCCGATGCGGTTATCTTTCATGAATTGCCTGATCTCATATTCAACTGCATAAGACTGTGCAAAGCAGTCAATCGAATGCTTGCCCCAGTAAAGAGAAGCATAAGCAGAGTTATCGATATAGCCTTTCTCATTGAGATAGGTGTTGAGTGCCTGCAAGGTTGTAACCAGCGTTTCCAGTTCTTCATTTGTAACAGGCGTTTCAGCTGTATATCCGTCGGGAATCATATCTGCAAAGCTTTCAATCCGGTAACCGATCAGGCTTTCATCAAGCTCCTTTTCCTTTACAAATGCCTTGATTCCAGCGAGAACGTCCTCATTATCTGCAACAACGAATATTTTCTTATCTTTGTCCAGCTCAGTAAAGGCATCCATTGTCCGCGTATTTGTTTCCTTGTCCCAAAGGTAAGCGCTGAGCGTGTTCCAGATATATGCGATATCTTCGGGAAGCACAAGCGATTGCTCAATCACCTGATCTCTGTTCTCCTGTCCGACGGCATCTGCCGCAATCGGCGAAGATACAGCACAGATGCCGCAAATTGCAGCAATCAACATTGCCGTAATTCTCTTCTTTTTCATGCTACTCACTCCTTTTCCTGTTTTCAACCAGTCGGCTGCTCAAGCTGCGGCTGTACATCCTGTGAATACAGATAGTACGCTTCATCATCGGGAAACTGAATTGCGATGGTTCTTCCTGTATCATCTCCTTTGACCTGATAGGCTTTTGCTTCGCAATGATAGTAGATCATCTCATACCAGTCACATCCGCTCATATACGCCTGACCGATATATGCATCGACATCGGCGGCAGAAATCTTCCTCTCAGCGGTATGATAACTCATAGGTGGCTCACCGATTTCGGCCATGAAATACTGCTGATCCACTGTCATCTCGTTCCAGTGCAGGTATACATGATTATCAGCGCAGCCTGAACGGTCATCGGTCGTTACGGGAGTCTGCCCAGACGGCGCATCAGAATTCTGTCCGGTTCCCGGCTCTGTTTCAGCAGGTTTCGCCGGTTCAGGCGTGATATCGGTCTGTTCGGATGTTGCATCTGAATACGCTGTTTCAGTTATCCCACTTGCAGATATTTGTTCCTGCGGATTGTCCGGCATCGGTTCAGCGGTTGTGTATGCTGTTGCAGAGGCTTTCCCTGCTTCTGTCCGGGCAGTCGTTTGTTCGGCATTGCGGACGGCATCCTGTTCGGATACTGTTGTAATATCTGCGACCGTCGGCACACTTCCGATCTCAGGAATATTGCGGAAATGCATCCAAAATCCGAAACCGAGCATCACTGTAATGCACAGACACGACATCACGGGAACGCATCGCAGAATGATCCTCTGCTGCCGCCTTTTCTTTTCCAGATGAGCGTCGCGTGCAGCCAGCACACAGCGCGTCATCTCCTGATATCCTTTATAGCGCTTCATATTCAAACCCTTCCTTCTCAAGTGCTGATTTTAGTCCTTTTTTCGCATTGTAGAGGAGATTTTCGATTTGCTTTCGGGATTTTTTCATAATCCTTCCGGCTTCTGCACTGCTGAATCCTTCAAAATAGGTCAGATACAGCACTTGCTGATAATCCGTTTTCAGTCTGCGGATTGCTCTGCGAACTGTGATTCTCTGTTCTTCTTTCAGATAATCCCGTTCCAGGTCTTCCTCTGCAGCCAGCTTTTCACATTCATCTATTATAATATCACTGTTCCGTTTGCGCTTTCTCAGATAGGAAAGCGCAACATTCCTTCCGATCGTATATATCCAGGTTTTGAAGGAACTGTCGCCGCGGTATTTCGGCTTTTTGATTGCCAGCTTGATGAATGTGTCCTGTACACAATCCTCTGCAATGTGAAAGTCGTTCAGATAACTGTTCAGGTACAGAATCAGTCCGTCCTTATAGTCGCGGATCAGTTCTTCCATACCTGCATCATCACCGTCAAGGAAACGGCGGTAGCTACTTGCACCGTTGTCCATTCGGAACTCCTTTCGGGGTATTTTTTTGCCTTTCTACTTATTAGACGCTGTCAGATCGCAAAAGCACTAAGTAGTAATAGCACTATTATTTCAATTATACCATTTGACGCCCAATATATCAATATTCAGCGTTACTTGTTGCATGTCATAGTTAGAATTAGAATCTCTTTTGCAGCCGCATATGATGATTATGGAAAAATCAAACTTAAAATAATAGCGGTCTCTTAGAAAAACTCTCAGAGGTCGCTATTTTACCAATCAAACTACATATTATATCACATAAGTAAGATGCCCCCAGAACGCTCTGAGGGCATCGCTTCTCTGGTAACATGATTTCACGCAGGATTCACGCTTTTGTGTTAAGCAGATGACGCTTCATCAATGTGAAGTCGATCGCATTGATCTGATTGTCTTTATGGAAGTCTGCCGCTTTCCAGTTTACAAGGCTGGTATCAGGCGAAGCTAGCAGCCATTTTTGAAGAAGAACGGCATCTGCAATACTGAATGTACCGTCTGCGTTCACATCGCCGTCCGCAATATCATTGAAAAGCGTGTAAATTCTTGTTACGATTGCGGAATTAAATGATTGCTCATGATTCTGCTTGACAGGATACAGGAAATCCCACTCATTCTGACTGCCGTCCGGATTCAGACGGATATAGACAAGGTCTTTCTGCTCAAGTATGATAATAACCTTTTCTATTCCGCAGTCATCCAGCCAGTATTCAATCAGTGTCACGCCGCTGCCACCGAAATAATCGGGATAAGTCTGTGCTTCTTGCAGCTTTTTCATGACTGATTCAAAGGAATCAGAGGTTTCGATGAACGCATTGACTTCATCCAGCGTGAGCCTTGCAGCATCCGGTGCGAGTTCACCGCGAATGACGGCTCTTTCGCGTCTGAATTCACCGATCAGCCAGTTTTCTTTTTGTTCCAGTTCTTTCAGCGCTGCTTTCTGTTCAGCAGTCAGCGTGTTGTCAACAACCGTGATCGTTGCAGTGACGGAACGCACAGGTGATTCGTTTGGCATCAGTTCAACTTTGTCCGGATTCAGCTTTGCGGATACCTTGATATGTGCGGTACCTTCGCTGCGTGCAGACACGGTGCCGTCGGTCGAAACAGATGCAACCTTAGCAGAATCAGAAGTATAGACTAAAGATTCAGCGTGATAATAATTGCTGTCGATCAACACATTCAGCTTTTGAGATTCTCCGACATTCAGGATGATCTCCGGCGTTTCAAGTGCAAATCCGTACATTTCAGGCGATTGCGGATTGACATCAGTGGTTGTAGTTGTAGTCTGCACAGGCTCAGTTGTTTGTGTTCCGGTACTCACTTCCTCAGCGGCGGCGCTGATATCATTATATACCATAAACGAACCGATCATTTTCGCCTGATATGCTTCATATGAAATCGCTTTCTGGAGGGGGTAAAGCAAGTTCCAGTCTGTGATTTTTCCGGAATCATTGCACTTTACATAGATAGCATCCTCTTCTTCGAGGATAAGCAGAAGCTTTTCATATCCGTAATCATCAAACCAGTATTCAACTTTCGTTACGCCGCTGCCGCCGGTGAAATCAGGATATGTCTGTGCATCTGACAATTCCTTACAAATCTCATCATAGGAATTGCAGCGACCTATGATCTCGTTTACGTCATCAAGCGTGAGCCTTGCAGCATCCGGATCAAGTTTGCCGCTGAGAATCGCTCTTTCTCTTTGGAATTCCCCAAACAATCTGTTTTCTTTTTTCGTCAGATCATCGAGTACAGCTTGTTTTTCGGAAACCGCAGTTGTTGTCACGGTAGTCGTTGTTGTGCTCTCAAGCGGGTATGTTACGGCAGTTGTGGTCTGGATGCTCATGTCTTCGTTTGCCGAGACATTGTAAGCAGCATAATCATTTTCTGCATAAACCAGGGTTAGGTGTGTCGCAGGATTCATGCCTGTGAAAAGAGACATAGAAAGGGCGCTTGCGATAATACCTGATAATACTTTCTTTTTCATCATAAACACTTCCTTTCAGAGGTTTTGAATGATCGGTAAAGCGTCACGCAGAGGAACGGACAGAAGTTGTTCCGTTTCTTCATCGAAATAAACAAACAAGGAGGATTCATCGTTGATTCCGTCAGTGGTATAAATGGAATACTTTCCGCTCTCATCAAGGAAATGGTACGAATAACTCACTCCGGATCCAAAAATTACATCCGGATAGCGATTTGTGCGTCCAATCAACGAGCAGAGCTCGGATTCTGCTGCAACATCTGCTACCGTATGCGTAGAAAGGTATTCTTTGAGTTCCTCTACGGTCATTCGGCTTTCAGAATCCATACCCATGATTCTATGACGGAGTTTCATTGCGTATCCGATATTCGGTCTTGCTTCTAAAAGGGAGATTTTCTGTTGTATTTCCGTCTTTTCAGCATCGGAAAGTGCCTGATAATACGGCTGGGATACATAGTTGGGATTATCTGCCTCCCAGTTGCTGCAATCAATATTACTCCATGCGCCGAGAATATAGCGGCGGATGGTATCCTCACCGACAAGTGGATCAGACCCTTCTTGCCTTCTGGTTGTAGTAGGTTCCACTGATACAGCTGTACTTTCTGTCTGAGTTGTGGTTGTTCTTGACGAGCTGCTGGATTCGGTTTCTGGTGCAGTCGTATTGTTCGGTGCCGTACCGGGTTCCGGTAAAATCGTAGTCGATTGCTCATTGCTGTCGTCCATACTTGTTTCGCTGCTCGTTGTCTCAGTCTTATCAGTGTGTTTGCCAGATGCTTTTGAACTAGTGATGGACGTGGTGACCGTGGAAGATGCATTTTGCTGAGATGAGTCAGAACCTGATGATTGTGAGTCCGAATTGTCAGTGATCAGTGCAAGACTGGATTCGTCCTGCGTAAAGATCATTTCATCCGAGTCGTTGGGTGTTGTAATCGGGTTTGGTTTCATCTTGCTAATCAGGACTGCCCAGCCGACGGCAAATACCATACAGGCTGCAACGGCAACAAGAGATACAGGAAGGGGAAACCGTATCGGTTGTGCCGGTGAGTCTAGCGTGGATTTAGAACTGTTTTTGGTAATCGGCTGGATTGCATCAGCAGTAATCTGTTTAGATAAATGGGGGGATGCCGGAACATCAGGTCTTTCCAGATCGGATGAGACAGCAATATTCTCACCGGCTATATTTTCGTCGAAGTAGCATCTTACGAGCTCTTCCGGAATATCGCCGAGCGCCTTCATAAAACTCATCGAATTCACAACAATCCCTCCTTTTCGAGATATTCCCGAAGCTGCTCTCGTAGGCGAAGCAACTTCATTTTTACAGCACTAAGTCCTAAATTATGCTTTTCGGCAATTGCTTTTATAGGATCAGACATATAATAGCGCTGTATAAACATGAGTTTGGCGTCGGGCGGAAGGGTTTGAAGCCATGCAGTGAGTGCAGCAGTCAATTCTCGCTGTTCTAGTTCCTGATCAACACAATCAGTTGAAGGGATTATTTCGGATATTTCATCCAGAGCTGTCGAAAACTGCGTACCGCCTCGCTTTTGCCTATGTGCCTTTTCATATTTTTGCAGAGCGGTTTTACGGACGAGTGCAGCAAGATATGCAGGAAGGTGATCCGGAGAATTCGGGGGGATTGAATTCCAGACACCCATCAGCATATCATTGACACATTCTTCAGCATCTTCGCGGTTTCCGATGATACGGTATGCAACCTGATAGCAGAATGCACCGTATTGTTTTTGAATGATTTGAAGTACCTGCTCATCGCGCTGATTCAGCAGTTCGATGATACGGTGATCGTCGTGCATCGCTTCACCCCCCTCTATATATAATGTTCGTGTTTTTTTTCATTGGTCACATATAAGCAGAAATTTTTTTCAGTATAGCATAGAATCGACCTTTTTTCAATAGCTATAGTATAGTATCGTGAATAACGCACTCAAAACATCTGTGTTCTGATCAGTGAATCTTGGTGGTTGAATCAACACCACGGTATCTGGTTCGTTATACCCTATGGATCTACATAACGGAGCGTTATTCAGATAGCATCCCTATTTCAGAATTATCATTTTACCAGTTTTACCTATACTTTACACAACTATACTGAAAAAGCGAGCGGGACCGGCTGTGAGTCGGTTCCCGCTGCTTTTGTCATCAAATGACAATTGGGGGTAAACAGATAATGACTTGATCAAAACAAATCTGGAACGTGGCATAACTCTGTTCCCGTCTGCAAGCTATGAAGATGTTGGTATTGGCTGCTATGTGACATTTAAGGGCAACAATTATCATATCATGTTCTATTCTGCCGATGCAGATGTACTGGCTGAAACTGACGGCATTGCCGCATATCTCAAGAAGCGTATGGGGCGCAGCTCTGATAAGGAGATAACTGTCAGTGATAAGACTGTTAGCCTGTTATTCCACGAAAACGGTCAGTGCTATGCAAATGCCTTTGTGGATGAGAATCACTATTTCGATGTGATCGGCGCAGTTTCTGAGGAAGAAATGACAGAATTCCTGAATGCCTTTACATATGAAAAAACTTTATTCTGATCCGATCTGCAATGTGCGGATATAGGATGATATTCCTTTGGGGACAAATCAGATGATGCTGTACCTGCATAGCAGGTGCTGGCAGCAATGATATTCAAAGCGACCTCTGAGAGCTATTCTGAGAGGTCGCTATTTTTTCTGTTGGGATATCCCCGTAATTATCATGGATGGTGATGAGGGACTTCTCCGTTCCGTTTAATGATGTATTACCTTGACGATACTGTTCAAAAGTGATATAATCAGATTGAATTATACAGCACATTGCACAAACTTCATTTCTTTTCAAATAAAAGCGCGTAGTATTCTCCATTTTGTCGTTTAATAAGTGAAGGCACATGAAAGGGCTTTCAGAAAGGAGTTTGTAGATGGATAACGGTGCAAGTAGCTACCGCCGTTTCCGTGACAATGGTGACATATCCGGCTTCGATGAGATTGTTATGAATTACAGCGACGGTCTGATGCTGTACCTGACAAGTATTGTCGGAAACATCTGGACAGCGGAGGAGCTTACTGAGGAAACCTTCTTTTTACTCGGCACTAAGAAGCCGAAATACATTGAAAAGAGTTCCTTTAAGACATGGCTCTACACAATCGGCAGAAATATTGCACTCAATTACCTGAAAAAGAAAGCAAAACAGCCTACTGTTTCGATTGAGAATACACCTGAGCTTATCAGTGATGAAGCAGCCGTTGAGGATGCGTATATCAAAAAGGAACAGCAAATTGCGGTTCACAGGGCTATGCGAAAGCTGAAACCTGAATATCAGCAAGTTTTATGGCTGATATACTTTGAGGGATTGAGCAATAAGGAAGCTGCAAAGGTCATGAAAAAAAGCGTTCGCAGTATGGAGTCCATCTTATATCGAGCTAAGAAGTCACTAAAATCACAACTTGAAATGGAGGGTATCAATTATGAGAGATCGTGAAGAAATGCTCAAAGATTTACATCGTCGGATGGATGAGTACGAATCCGATAGAAGAATGAAACGTGCAAAGATGACGAAGGTCGCTGCATCGGTTACACCTGTGTGTGCAGCAGCCGTTGTCGGCGTTGGATTGTGGAAAGGCGGAGCGTTGGCTCCCCACAATGATCAGCTTATCAGCAGCACTGTAGAATCAACGGCATCTGATGTGATCCTATCTTCGGATAATGACACATCGGCTGACAAGCATTCAGAAAGCACCAAAAATACCACTAATAAAAATGTTGAACCTGCAACATCGGCATCAACAGCAGATCGACAGACAGCAACCTCTGATGCTACTGTTCCTCGTACTACTGAGAACTGCGTGAATGTGGTCGATGACAGCGTGGCAGATAATGCTACTGTTGAAGCAAATACACCTACAGCTGATGACAAGGATGTGTCTGCGTCGAATAACTCCACTATCACTAACAATGAATCGCAGAGGGCGACAGAATCACCAGCAGTGCAGACCGAAGCTCCGGTTCAGGAAACTGAACCAGTAACACAAAGTGTTCCCACAGACCAGACTGCTCCGAATAAAGACGATAACCGTATGATGTGGTGTATCTTTGGCAGCACCATTGAATGGAATGGTATAACATATAATGACAATACTGAGATTGACGCATCTGCATATACACAGGATAAGTATATCGGTAAGGTTAATGAATTTAAGGGAGAATACAAGGATTCCGTCAATTACCTTATCAATCCCAATGACAGCGTTTATACGACAAAAGAGAACCCTTATGTCCTGCTTATTGTGAAGGCTGAACCTTACCCGTTTTACGGTTCGATAATAGCAATGACAAATCCTGAATTCTTAGATGGTGTAGTATGCAAACCGCATATTGAGAATGTATCCAATGATGGCGTTCAAGTTTTGTTTTGATTTATAGGAACCTAAAAGTATTTCATTTATTGATAGAGCTTTAAATAATTTAAGGAGGATTAGACCAATGTCGTACTAATTAAGTTTTGTAAGTAATCTAAATGTAAGTATATTTAAGGAGGTTCGTTTATTATGAAAAGATTATTAAAGTTTGCTAGTAAAATAACAGCCCTGATTTCCTCGTTCGTACTTGCCTGTACGATTACTATGACAACTGTTGTTGACGCAGCAGACACCGCTGAAACTTCACGACTATTGCAGTGTGACCATATTGAAGAACTTAGTGATGGCGGAAAAATCTATGTATATTACATAGATGGTGTCGAGAATGATTTTCCAGTTCCACCAGAAGGTTTTAATCCGGTGAAAGCTTCTGATGAAGCTTTGGCTACATATGGTTTTCCTCCAAGACCTACAGAAGCAACTGAACTTGCTGAATGGGAAAAGAATATGTCTTTATACAAAGGCACAAATGAGCCACAAATAGCACAAACCAATATTGTTTTTGGTGAGAATAAAGAGAACTGTATGAAATACGAGTCTTCTCCTATCTTAACAGATTCTTATTTCACCCAGTATTCATCCCTTTGGTCTGGGTATTATTCTGATGTTTCAGGACTAAATAATAAATATACACAGGTACAGACAGATTATAATCATCCAACAATAACTGGAATTTCAGGCAACTCATATAATAATGTGGCGGGTTATTGGTGTGGTTTAGGCGGTAAAAACTCTTTTAAATTAGTGCAAGCAGGTACGGCTGATACCGGAATGCAAAAGCATTGGGCATGGTATGAGTATTTAAGTTCTATTCACTATAATCCAGCGGTTGAAATAACATCGTTAACTATAAATCCAGGAGATAGTATCCATATTTACGTTGCTTTCTCTGCTGCGCTAAATCACTTTAATTACTATATTGCTAATAATACAACGGGCTACAGTGCGAGTAGCGTTATTACTATTGATGCAAATGAGTATTACGATGGAACTACGGCAGAATGGATAACAGAAAAAGCAAGTTCAAGTCTTCCTAATTTTGGAAGTATTACAATGACAAATTGTAAAGCAATACTATATACATCAAGTAATTGGACAAATCTTAATTCTATGTATGGTGTTGAAAAAATAATTTTAACAAGCAATGGAACATCAACAGGCACTGCACTTTGTACCCCTGGTTCAATTTATAATTACCATAGTTTTACATCCACATGGAACGGATATAACTAACTTATCTTAGATTATAGCCTATTGGCACACTCACTTTCTATTCCGCATAAGTTGATATTAAGGTTATGGCGCGCACCGAAATCAGCATACACACAATTGGAACTGAATAGCAGACCAGCCCTGAGATTTGCAATACAAGCATTTCTCAGGGCTGGTCTTTTCAGGATGCGTATTATTTACATATTTCCTAAACCGTTGACATTCCCAATCCCTATTTGTATAATAGAAAAAAGAGGAAAAAAATTTTTTATTCAGGTGCAAGGTTTTCAATTATTTTGCGTCTTATGTAGTGAGGAGCCTCGAAAGGAGGGATCACATGGACGATACCTCTATCATCGAACTATACTGGAACAGGGATGAACAAGCTATTCGTGAGACTGATAAGAAGTATGGAAAACTCTGCTATCGGCTTGCAGATAATATCTTAAAACGCAGGGAAGATACAGAGGAATGTGTCAATGATACTTTCCTGAAAGTATGGAATTCTATTCCTGATGACCGCCCCGAACACTTTGCTGCGTATATCTGTCAGATCGTGAAGCGGCTTGCACTTTCAAAATTCCGCCATAATACAGCAGAAAAACGGCAATGTGACCAATATTTATCCTATGATGAACTTTCTGAGTTTGTATCAGGTACAGAAAATCCCGAAGAAGCAAGTATTATGGCAGAACTCAGCAATTCTATAAGCGATTATCTTTCAGGTGAAAGCAAGCAAAATCGTATAATCTTCATCAGAAGATACTGGTATTATGATTCCGCTGAGGAAATAGCAAGGGCTTTCAACATATCCCCTAATACAGTATGGTCGATACTAAGCCGAATGAGAAAGCGTTTGAAAAAATACTTACAGAAAGAGGGTTATGATCTATGACTACCGAGATGTTTGATAAAGCTATTAACGGCATTCGCCCTGAACTGATTGAAGAAGCAGCATATATTAGCTCTGCTCCTATGAAAAAGCCTGTTTATAGAGTCGCTGCCGTGGCTGCGGTCTTTGCATTATGCGTTGTAGGCGGAGCTTTAGCAGTTTCACATATCTCACACACACCTGAAAACAGTACGCCTGAAATCTCCAACATCGGTGAAAATGATCTGTATGGCGGTGAGATAGATAATTCTGTTTATGGAAATACGGGTAATTCTGCTATTTCCGACAATAAGCCTATAATCAAGGGAACAGCATATACCGATGAGGAGATAATTTCACTAATTGAAGCAAACAAAGAGATCATTGCTTTGAATATATCGGCTGAATACGGCAGATTCGGTGAAGAAGTGCAGATTTTTACTAAGGGGTACTATCATGTGATACTCGGTGAAACTAACTGTGTTGATCTTGACTATCTCACGCTCCCTGTCTGCATTGACAACAAAATCGTTGGCAATATTGAAGTGTTCCGTCATAATGAAGAAATTATGTACTCCTTGAATGCCGGCGGAAATAAATGGGACGCAATGAATGAAGCTCTTGCTTATTCTGATAATATTGCTTTCGTATTCGGCGGTTCAGCAAGTGAGGTTGCTATTGCACCTGATAATAAGGTCTTTGAGATTACTCACGATGCAAAGAATACTGTTACAGCAGGATATGAGCTCTTGTCCACGGAATATAATACTTTTTCCAGTTCGATGCTTTATAATAGCAATAACTATATTACAGCCGTTTCAAATTAACATAATATAATCCAATTCCATGTAAAGAGGGTGATAACAATGCACAGATGAAAAAGCAAAACTAAAACGCACATAAACTAAAAAATTCGTTTTGAGGAGGAAAATATATGCTATTATTTAACAAACGTGCTGTAGCATCATTATTATCTGCTACAATGTGTATTTCTTTTGCTACTTTTAACATGAGTATTGCAGCGAATGCGGATGATTCATCTTCTACAGTTTCAAACGATAACACAATATCAACATCAGACATAATGTATGCAAAAACAAATCTCTTTCCGGCTTTAGAGGCAGATTTAATATATACACCCGAAGCATTAGGCTTTACATCGGAAAATGTGTTATCTCTATCGTTGGGAGATGCGTTTACAATAAATACATATGATGGTGGCAATTTCAACGAGATTAATGACATCATGTATTTTCCGATTATTTCAGGCAATGATATTCTCGCTCTATTAACCTTAACGAAGTATAACGGAGAGCTATCTGCATCAATCGGAAAGGATTTCGCTGATGAGCTATCCGATTACCTTGATGATAATGATGATACTGTAGCACTGTTTTCATATGAACAGGATATTTTCGGAGTTGATTCAAATTCTAATGTTGAAGTTGTTTTTGATTCACCTGATAACAATGAATCAAGACAGCCGTCGATGGAGAATATCCTTTATACTGATGTTGTAACAAGCTCTAATGTTTTATCGGAGAAAACACTGTATGAATCTACAACAGATATTGATATATCTGGAATAGAACCAACTCGTTCATATAATTATCTGATATATTATCCAATTGTATATCAGGATAATTGGGGTATCTGCTGGGCAGCAACTGTAGCAGCAATGGTTATATATGAGGTAAGCTATATAAACAACTTAACTGCAACACAAGTATGTGATGCAATCGGACATCCATATACAGGTGGCTCGATTGCAGATATTAAAAATGCTCTTAATTACTACCTGCCAAGTATTTATGCTCCCACAGAATTCTATTATGTAATGTCTCAGTATGATATTAAAACTATTATAGACAATGATGATCCTGCATGTATGTTATGTCACGATATAAATAATGTAAATAATGGTCATGCAGTATCTCTTTGCGGATATAGTGAATGGGATGGTGGCTTTCAAATAAGAATAATGGATTCTGCTTATCAGTGCTTTAAGTTTTCAACCTATTCCTCAACAAATGGTTACTTATTCCCATTCGGTAATACACAGTATAAGTGGGACTATACTGTAAGATTACTGTATAATCTGTAAAATGAAGTGCAGTTATAAAAAATATAGAATCACTGCTTTTATAATGTGTTGTTTGACTGTGATATCTATAACATCTTGTGGAATGGATGCAGCAGACAAATCAAGCGATTCAACTATGTCCCACCAGTTAGAATTAGATAATAATAGTAGTGATTCAACAAAGAACGACACACAGAATCATACAGAGAAAAAAAGTATAGTAAATAATAAAAAAGAACAAACATCCTCTTGTACGACTACATCTGTAAATATTATATCAGATACAATCGAAAGCACAGAACAAAATAAAGTAGTTGAGCATAGATCAGATAAGGAAAGTATAATTTCTGAAAATACAGTTTCGACAATACGGCAACAGGATACATCCAATGAAACTCAGAACAATACACCGCAATTAGCTGTAACTACAAAAGCCGATATTGAAACAGAAACTACCAACACGGAAACTGTTATTCATTCTGATTCCGCAATGTATGATGAAAATGATAATGAGATTCTCACATCTATGCCTAATACTGATCATGTTGTAATTGCAGGTGACGGTAATGTATTATTAAATGGCACTTTAGAAGAACAAATGGGGCGACAATCTGTTCGTGTTTCTAAAGAAGAAGCAGAAAAGCTTATCAATATGCTGAATGAAATAGAACTTGAGCCCGTCGATTATCCTGATCCAGCAAGCATTCCGTATGGCGGTGGATTTATTATGGATATTGAAGGTAATGAAAGGTATATTCTGCTCGGCGGACGATATCTGCAAATTGGAGACAAATATTACTACGATGCAAATAATAAATCAGAAGCACTTAGCGCAGCTATCGGTTATATATTGAATTCATAACAGATGTGCGTACCATACTCTGATATACCTTATTGCATTTGAATATTATCTGTAAGCTCTCGGAAACGCTCAGTAAGCGTTTCTGAGAGCTTTTTCTTTCAGCGATTAATTTTCCAAATAATCATCATGACCGCCTCTGATGGCTTTTCCGTTCGCCGCAGGGCATAGCAAAAGGCTCTGCATTTCTGCAAAGCCTTTACGCTGATTATTCATCCTCGTCACTGCACTCATCAAGTCCGTGCATGAGCTGAATGTATACGCACTCTGCTCGGTCACGCTCCTCGCCCTCGGTGGACATCATCATTTCAAGGAAATATGCTTTTGCTTCTTCATAGTCCGTCCAGACCTCACGCTTGCCGTTGCATACGGTAGTGACCTGACGGCTTCAGGGCATTGCCAATTCGGGTATTTTTAACATATCGCACCTCCGAAAGATTTATTGTAGCTATATTATACTCTGCTATAATATCGGAGTCCAACATATCGGAAGAATTGTAATAATTCTTGTGCAGGGCGCAGCAATTTCAAAAGCCTGTCCGGTGCATTTTTACGATTCACTACTCGGCACATGAACAGCAAGCCGCCTGATAAACATATCAATTTTCCAGATCGCATAAATCTGCTCCTCAATTTCCCGAAACTCTTTGAGGTAGTGCGGCAATTATGAGTAATCTAGGTTTCATCGATCTTACACCTCCTCTGTGGCTGCTTTCACTTATCATTTAATGTTTTTCTCAACTACGCTATGACAATGTCAAACACATAGACCTGTGTTGATCTTATTCTCTCAATCATCTTCACCACGGTTTTTTATACAGATATCGGCTCAATCCTCAATAGGATAATTCTGAATCAGCCACTCGCCTCACCCGGTGCAGCCTGAGCGTGCTTAGTCTTGCCTGTGTCAAGAGAACGGATATATATATCGCCTTCGATACTTCCTTTGTTGTAGAGAAGCATCCCCTCCCATCTGCTTAACATTGATATCATATATCCATCAGCGTGAACAGCCTTTTCAGCATCAACAAACCACACCAATCTTAATTCATTCATAGCAAGGAACCTATCTAGAATATCTTTACGGACCATTACTCCAGTTAGACCTTGTGATAGATTAGTATCAAATGCCGCTATTTTATCTGATGTATCATAATAAGCACCATCATCTTGTTTTTGAGTTAACTTCATGTCCTCTATGAATTTCGGACAAGGATGGCAAATAGATATTGCGGATTCTTTTGAAGCGTCATATTCTTCTTCCCATAATAATTCAATAGTTGAGGCCAAAATACATCCGATGTCTTTAACTATTTCTTTGGAGCGAGTCCGTTTATTAATAGTCTGATGCATATCTGCTTCACCCGTTTTTTCCTCAGAATCGCCCTCGTTATCGGCGCTATAAATGGCTAATAGTTGTTTGTAGATTGAATCATCAAAGCTGCTGTCTGAGTTCACAGGTATCTCCTCATATTCCCCAGTGCCAATAGAATAATTTACCCATGTATCATTAGTTATACAGTGGCAACTAGGAGACCATGGGTATTCTCGATTGTAAATGGTATATGTATGCAAAAGAGAAGTGATCTCTGATGATAACAACGAACGACCTTTTTTAAGTTGCTCATTACAAGAATCAATTTGGGAAGAAGTCATAAAATATGCATAGAGCCAACTCCATTCATGCAGTTTATCAACCTCTATGTTATGC
>JAEEGL015616853.1_pt1 | contig 23582 bp, 23 predicted proteins | sample 9134231 | NCBI WGS metagenome assembly JAEEGL01 (sample SAMN16246548, study PRJNA631951) | gut metagenome | biome: gut microbiome; feature: rumen; material: fiber-attached | host: Bos | place: Iran: Karaj | collected 2018-10
ATATCGCAGTTGATGGCCCGGCCGGTGACCGCATAGATCAGCTGCCGTTCGGAGCCCTGGGGATATTTGGTCTTCAAAGCGGTAACGGTGATCCTGTCCTCGTCCTGGGTCAGGTACTTCAGCCGCTCGATACAGTCCGGTTTATTGTCTTCCACCGCCAGGATCCCCCGGGCATTGTCGAAAAGACTCAGGGAAACCTTCAGTCCTCCGATGAGCTTTTCCGGTTCTTCCAGCATCTTGCGGTAGTCCGAAGTCAGGTAAGGTTCACATTCGGCACAGTTCACGATGACATAATCGATCTTCTCCGGTTCCTTGGGGGAAAGTTTCACCGCAGTGGGGAATCCCGCGCCGCCCATACCGACGATCCCTGCATCCCGGATCAGATCGATGATCTCCTCCCGGGAAAGATTCTCATAGGGGCGAACCCTTTTCCACGGAGTCTCCCGGAACTCGCCGTCGTTTTCGATCACGATGCAGTCCGTCATGTTTCCCTGAACGGTACGGCGCTTTTCCACGCCCTTTACGGTACCGGAAACCGCGGAATAGATGGGTGCGGATACAAATCCGCCTGCTTCCGCGATCCTGGTTCCCACCAGGACCTCATCTCCTTTTTGAACACAGCATACAGCAGGAGCGCCGATATGCTGGGAAAGCGGATATACCGCCTCTCCCTTCATGTCATAGGAACGTATCCGTTTGTCTTTTGATAAGGATTTGCCGTCGAAAGGATGAATGCCGCCGATAAAAGTATGTTTTGCCATAATCAAAATCCCATGTCAAGAAAAATAATTCACTTCTCCATGATACCCTTTTCGACTCCAAATTGCCACCCCAAAATACTGTATCTCTTTTGGAAAAAATGTGATAAACTTAAATCTATGAAAACCGAAGAGATCATCTTAAACAACTTTACGCCGGAGTACCCCTTGAACAGATATATGGCGGTGCGCTCGGCGTTATTCCTTGATATTGAGACAACCGGTTTTTTGTCCGGCAGTTCTTCCGTTTATCTCATTGGCTGTGCCTACTTCCGGGACGATAACTGGTGCATTCGTCAGTTTTTTGCCTCCTCTCCCGATGAGGAAGAACTGATACTGCAGTCGTTTTTTGATTTTGCTTCCGCTTTTTCCATCCTGATCCATTATAACGGCAATACCTTCGATCTTCCTTTTCTGAAGGCCAAAGCCGGGAAATACGGGATCCCTTATCCTCTGGAAGAAAAAGCGGGTCTCGATATCTACCGGAGAGTCAGCGCCTACAGGAATCTGCTGAAACTCCCCGACTGTAAGTTAAAGACCGTGGAGGAGTTCCTGGGGATCCACCGGGAAGACCGTTATAACGGAGGTGAACTGATCTCCGTATACCGGGATTATACTTCTTCCCACGACTACGGATTGTATCAGATCCTTCTTCAGCACAATTCGGACGACATCAAAGGGATGCTGCAGATCCTTCCCATCATGTATTATTACGATCTGTTTAACAGCCCCTTAAGTGCCCTTAACGTAAAGGCCAATTCTTACGAAGACATGAACGGGATTCCCCGGAGAGAGCTGATTATCCGCGTCGGATTTGATTTCAGCCTTCCGAAGCCCTTAAGCTTCATGGGGCGGGGCTGCCATTTCAAGGCGGAAGGAAACGAAGGCATTCTGGTGATCCCCATGTACGAGGAAGAACTGAAATACTTCTACGCTAACTATAAGGATTACTATTATCTTCCTCTGGAGGATACGGCGCTGCATAAATCCATCGCATCCTATGTGGATAAGGAATTCCGGGAAGACGCCAAAGCAAGTAACTGCTATACCCGTAAGATCTCCGTCTATCTCCCCCAATGGGCAGTTCTGGTACAGCCGTTCTTCAAACGGAGTTATGACAGTAAAGACCTGTTCTTTGAACTTACGGACGAGATCAAGAAGAACCGGGAGCTCTTTTCCGAATACGCCTCCCATGTATTGAACGCCATCGCTTTTCAGCAATAAAAAACCCGCCGCAAGGCGGGTTTTTTGATCCATATGGTGAATCTTTTATTTTCCGGGTTTCTCGTAGTAGAAACTGCTCTTTCTCACATAACCGATCCCCTTGTAATCATTGATCTGCTCCGTACTGCCGATGAACAGGATCCCGCCGGGAGTCAGGGACTGATAGAACTTCTTGAATACCGCATCCTTCGCTTCCTCGGTGAAATAAATGAGCACGTTACGGCAGATGATAAAATGATAATCCTTCTGATAATCGTTCAGGATCAGATTATGCTGGCTGAAGGTGACCCGGTTCTTGATCTCGTCCGAGATCTGATAGGAATTGCCGATCTTGGTAAAGTATTTCTTCTTCAGGTCATCGGGCACACCGGCAATGCTCTTTTCCGCATAAAGTCCGGTTTTGGCCTTTTCGATCACCGTCTTGTCGATATCCGTGGCATAGATCCGGATCTGATTCAGAGGAAGATGCCTGCTTAAGGCCATGACAAGGGAATAGGGTTCGTCCCCCGTGGAGCAGGCAGCACTCCAGATCTTCAGGTTCCTGCCGAACCGCTGGATCAGCAGGGGAATGATATCCTTGTCCATCATCTGCCACTGGTCGGGATTCCTGTAGAATTCCGATACGTTGATGGTAAAGTAATTCAGGAATTCCTCCAGCATATCCTTATCGGTACGCAGTTTCTGCGTATACTCATCGAAACCTTTCAGGCCATGCTTTGTGATCAGGTTGGAAATACGCCTTTTCATCTGCTGCTCTTTATAAGCATTCAGATCCACTTTTGTCAGTTTGTAGGCATCCGCCTTGAACTCTTCATAACCGTAAGCCATATGATCACCATCCTTATCTGTACAAAAAAGGGGATGAGAATCTCATCCCCCTTAAGATTTCCTTTTATTCCTCGGAAGCTTCCTCTTCCGCGATCACTTTATCCACATCTACGGAAACGGCTTCGGCATCATCCTCTGCCTTGTTCTCCGGTGCTTCGGGAGCAAGCAGTGCGCGGATGGAAAGGCTGATCTTCTTCTCTTCTTCGTTGAAATCAACGATCTTGGCCTCGATCTCCTCACCGAGCTTCAATACATCGGAGGGCTTCTCCACATGATCCTTGGAGATCTGGGATACATGAAGAAGTGCATCCACTCCCTTGGCGATCTCCACAAAGGCACCGAAATCGGTCATCCTTGCAACCTTACCTTTGATCACGTTGCCTACTGCGAACCGCTCGTGAGCATCCTTCCAGGGATTCTCGTCCTCGAACTTGGCGGATAAGGCGATCTTGTTCCCCGTGATATCCTTGATGAAGCAGCGTACATCATCCCCAACCTTGAATACCTTCTTCGGGGATTCCACTCTGCCCCAGGACATCTCGGAAATATGAAGCAGTCCGTCCATACCGCCGATATCGATGAATGCACCGAAATCCGTTACATTCTTTACTTTGCCTTCGATCACATCGCCGATCTTGATCCTGGAGAGGATCTCAGCCTGGATCTCAGCCTTCTCTGCAAGGAGCAGCTGCTTACGATCACCGATGTAGCGGCGTTTCTTGGGATTATACTCGGTTACGACGAACTCGATCTCCTGTCCCTGATACTTGTTCAGATCCTTCTCATAGGTATCGGATACCAGGCTTGCGGGGATAAAGATACGGACATCTTCCACAACTACACATACACCGCCGCCTAAAACCTGAGTAACAACTGCCTTTAACGGAGTCTGGTTGTTGAACGCTTCTTCGATCTTCTTGTTGCCTCTGTCGGCAACCACACGCTTGTAGCTTAAAAGAACCTGACCTTCCCCGTCATTTACCTTGATGACCTTAGTCTCCATCTTGTCGCCGATCTTGGCAACGGTGGTAAGATCGATCCCGGATTCATTGGAATACTCATTCTTGGTCAGAATTCCGTCGGATTTGTAGCCGATGTTCAAAATGATCTCATCCGGCTTAACATCAATAACGGTACCTTCGACGATCTCTCCTGTGTGTATTGTTTTTAAAGATTCTTCCAACATTTGTTCAAAAGTTAATTCTGACATAATTTTGAACCTCCTCAATAATTTTGTTCGGGGTGGAAGCCCCCGCGGTAATTCCTACCAGTGAAGCAGTCACAGGAATTTCAGATCTCAGGTCGTCAACTGTCTCTATAAAGCAGGTGTGTTCACACTCATTCTTACAGATATCGTATAACTTCTGCGCATTCGAGCTGTGCCTGCCGCCGATGACGATCATGGCATCAACCCGGGATGCAATATCTTTTGCCTCTTTTTGCCTCTCTTTCGTTGCGTTACATATAGTATTCACAACATAGACATTATACTCTCGGGTTTCAATAATTTCAACTAATTCTTGAAACAAATTTTCCTTGAAAGTCGTCTGGGATACGATGCATAAAGGAACCTTCCTGTCGAGGTTTATCCCCATAGCCTCTTCCTTTGTCTCGATGACGATGGGCGGTTCCTTCACCTTCGGGGAAACCCAGCCCAGGATACCCAGTACCTCGGGATGTCCCGCATTTCCGATGACGGCGATATTGTAGCCGTTTTCGGATCTTTCCTTTACGATCTCATGGATCCTTTTCACGAAGGGACAGGTCTCATCCACATAGTTTATCCCCAGACTGTCCATCAGATCCGTGGTGTGTTTCGGCACCCCGTGAGCCCGGATCACAACGGTTCCGTCATTGACTCTGCGCAGTTCGTCTTCCCCATCCAGGACCCCGACACCCTTATCCTTCAGGTCGTTCACCACAGTATCATTATGGATGATGGGCCCGTAGGTATACAGTTTTTCTTCCGTATCCACCAGTTCATAGGCACGCTCCACCGCTCTTTTTACGCCGAAGCAGAAGCCCGCCGTTTTTGCCGTGATGATCTCCATACCCTAAAATCCCCTGCACAGATCAAGGATCCGCTCCGTCACCTCTTCTATGGTAAGGTTGGAAGAATCCAGGAGCACCGCATCGGATGCCTGTTTCAGGGGCGAGATCTCCCGCTCCGTGTCCTGCTTGTCCCTCAGGATGATATCCTCTCTGATCTTTGCAAGATCCGGGGTCTCTCCTTTTGATACCAGCTCATCGTAGCGTCTCTTTGCACGAACATCCGCGCTTGCCGTAAGGAAGATCTTAACGGTGGCATTGGGAAGCACGACGGTTCCGATATCCCGGCCGTCCATGACCACATTGTTTTCCCGGGCCAGTTTTTTCTGCAGATAGGTCAGCCGTTCCCTCACGTCCGGATTCCTGGAGGTGACGGATGCGGCATTTCCCACTTCTTCCGTACGGATCAGACCGTTCACGTTCTCTCCGTTCAGCAGCACTACCTGTTCTCCCGCTCTGTAGGCTATGGAGATATCGGCTCCCATGCAGGCATCGGAAACCTCTTTCGCGTCCAGGATATCCGCCTTTACGTTCAGCATATATAAGGCCATGGCCCGGTACATGGCTCCGGTATCCACATATATAAATCCTTTGTTCTTTGCCACAAGTTTGGCAATGGTGCTCTTCCCTGCACCTGCCGGGCCGTCTATGGCGATCTGATAACTCATGAATATCCTCCTTTATTTACTCCGTTGCCGCATGGATCCCGGCGGTATATCCGGTCGACCAGGCGATCTGCAGATTAAAGCCTCCCGTAAGTGCGTCCACATCCAGAACCTCTCCCGCAAAATAAAGGCCCGGAACCGTCTTCGAACCCATGGTCTGCGGATTCACTGTTTTTACATCTACCCCGCCCTGGGTGATGACGGCTTCGTTTTCGTCCCGGGTCCCGGTCACCGTGTAGGGAAAGGCTTTCATCAGTTCCGTCAGCTTCAGGCGTTCCTCTTTCCGGATCTCGCATACCTTTTTTTCGGGATCGATCCTGCTTCTTTTGATCATAACGGGGATCAGCTTCCGGGGAAGCAGATCCGACAAGGCATTTTTAAACTGTCTGTTCTTTTCCTTTTCAAAATCCCGGAGGATCCTTTCGTTTAGTTTCTCCCGGGAAAGAGCGGGCTTTAAGTCGATGAATGCAAAAGCTTCTCTCTGCAGTCCCGCCTTTTGATAATAACTGCTGGCGGACAATACCAGAGGTCCGCTCATGCCGAAATGGGTAAACAGCAGTTCACCGAATCCCTCATAGAGATTTTTTTTAGCCTTCGGATCGCTCTTCAGGGTCAAGGTTACGTTCTTAAGGCTCAGCCCCTGCATTTCCGCCGCGTCCTCTTCCTTCGTAACAAAAGGGACAAGAGCACTTTTCGGAGGAATGATATCATGTCCGAACTCTGCGGCAAACCGATATCCGTCTCCCGTGGAACCCGTCACCGGGTAGGTGATCCCACCGGTGGACACGATCACGCGATCCGCTTTTTCGGTAAAGGATGCCCCCGTTCCGTCCCTGCCCGATACGAAGAAGGCTTCCCGACGGTCGGACAGGCCTGCCCGGATGGAGGTAACGGCAGCGTTCAGCCTCACCTCAACACCGGAGTTCAGGAGCATGGCATTCAGTGTTTTGATCACATCGGAAGATCTGTCCGATGCGGGAAACACCCTGTTCCCGCGCTCCGTTTTCAGTTCCAGGCCCGCGTTTTCAAAAAATGCCATGCAGGCTCTGCTGTCAAATGTATGATAGGCACTGAAGAGAAATTTCGGATTGCTGATCAGATTCCGGAAAAAGGTATCCCTGTCGCAGTCGTTGGTGAGATTGCAACGGCCTTTTCCTGTAATGTAAAGCTTCTTGCCGGTCTTCTCATTCTTTTCCAGAAGAAGGACTTCCGCGCCTTTTCCTGCGGCAGTGATCGCCGCGATCATGCCGGAGGCTCCCCCTCCCACTACGATGATCCTCAATTACTTCACCTTCCGGATAAACCCGACATGTTTTCAATGGCATTGCCGATGGAGGATTCCTCACTTTCGATGGAAGGTTCCGCATCTTTCTTCATCAGTGGATAATTCAGCATCGGTTCTTCATCGATGAAATTGATCTCATCGTTTAAGTAAACCTGATAATTGTTCCAGACATGTTCCAGTTCTTCCAGATTCTTTTTGACACTGTCCGGGGTCTTCAGGCACAGTGCCACCACCAGGGCATTGATCACGGAAAGAGGTGCCACCAGAGAGTCTACGATGGAGACCATATCGGAACGCGCCAGCAGATTACAGGAAGAATAAAGGTTCATGGGGGAATGGATGCTGTCTGTGATGGTGATCACCTTGGCTCTTCTGTCCTTGGCAAACTCCATGGCCTTTAAGGTCCGCATGGAATATCTGGGAAAGCTGATCCCGATGATGGCATCGCGCTCCGAGATCCGGATCATCTGTTCAAAGGTTTCGGTCACCGAGGTGGTCTTGATCAGGATCACGTTTCCCCGGATCATATTCAGATAAAACTGGAGAAAATCGGCCAGGGGTTCACAGCTCCTTAAGCCGATCAGATAGATGTTTTCCGCGTTCAGTATGATATCCACGGCATCTTCAAAGGCAACGGCATCCAGATTCACAATGGTATCCCTGATCTTTTCCATATCCGCGCTCAGCACGGAATGGAGGATCTCCGTCTGGGAGGAACTCTTATACTTGGCGCCCATTTTCTGTACACGGTTCAGTTTGGACTGTACCCAGTCCGCCAGGGCTCTCTGAAACTCGGGGTAACCCTCGTATCCAAGTCCGGAAGCAAACCGTACCACCGTAGACTCCGACACCCCAACCGTTTCTCCGATCTTTGCCGCCGTCATAAAAGCCGCTTCATCATAATGCTCGGAGATGAAGGCCGCGATCTTCTTGTGGCCTTTGCTCATTTTGATGAATTTTTCATTCATCCTTGAAATGATATCTGTTTCGTTTTCCATGGTGATCCTAAATCCCCCGTCCCATATGTACCGTTATCCGTTAAGCGCCCCCCGACAGGGATCCTCCGGATACCGGATACATCAAACATATAAAATAAAGCGGTGCCTTCCGGTACCGCTTTAAGCGCTTCTTACCTGTCAGCGGAAAGATGAATATGCATCCTTCAGCATTACCACCGTATCGTCTTCGGAAAGATCGTAATCGCCGGTCAGGGACATGCAGGCCGCTCCCTGGATCAGCATCCACATCTTGGTAAACAGCTCGCTTGCGTTGGATGTTCCCTGAGAAGTCGCGGACTGGATCTCCTTCTGAACATTGCCGGATTCGCCGTTGATAATGTCGTAAAGGCTCTTTCCGTAACGGTTCTTATTCAAAAATACGAATTTGAAAACATTGGGATATTTCTGAGCGAAGGTGATGTAGACATGACCCAGTGTCACAAAGGGAACCACCGTGGTCTTGGTAAAGGATGCGTAGTACTCCTGGAAGAAATCGCAGGCTTTGGAAAACAGGTCCGCATAAAGCTGTTCCATATTTTCATAGATCCGGAAGATGGGCTGTGTGGAGCAGTTCGCCTGTGCCGCCAGTTTTCTTGCGGTCACCTGCTCGATCCCTTCCCGGCTCAGCATTTCAAATGCCGCATCCAGCAATATGGTCTTTGTCACAGTTTCTTTCCTAGCCATGTGCCCCTCCGTATTACCAATCTACATAAAACGAGTGTTGCAAACATAACAGTTGTTCGCAACACTCGTTATTCTAACTTATGTCAACACTAAAGTCAATCGCTTTTAAAACATTTCTCGAAAAAATCTTGAAAATTGGGGCTTCTCCGAGATGTTCCCACAAGATATTGTGGTTTATTACGCGATGTTCTGTATTATGTTAACTATACGGGATAAGCTCCGTTCTTGGTATCGGCCTTGGTCAGATCCATCTTCTCCTGCTGTGCCTCACGATACTTGAAGAAGTCGGTGGCAACCTGCGGGAACAGCGCGTAGGAAAGCACATCCTCTTCCTGCTGTTTGTACTGCTTCATCTCCGCTTCCAGAGAAGCAAGCTCCGGCTCCGTATGTCCGGTGGCTTCCGCACTTCTTGCGGTGGAACGCTTTTCTCCGGGAATGACCTTGTCGATCACTTCCTGGTTCATGGGCTTTACCGTCTGTCCGTAGTTACCGCGGAGCAGATCCTTGAACTCTCCCGTTGCCATCTTATACCGCTCTCCCATCAGGACATTGAAAATGGCCTGAGTACCCACGATCTGGGAAGAAGGCGTAACAAGAGGGGGCTCACCGCAGTCCTTACGTACCCGGGGGATCTCCTCCAGCACATCATTGTATTTATCTTCCGCATTCTGTTCTTTCAGCTGGGATACCATATTGGAAAGCATACCGCCGGGAACCTGATAAAGCAGTGTCTTGATGTTGACACCCAGCACCTTGGTGCTCATAAGGCCGGACTCGATGCACTCCTCACGGTAAGGACGCCAGTAATCGGCGATCTTGGCAAGGATCTTCTGATCGTAACCCGTATCGTAAGGGGTTCCCTTGAAGGTTTCTACCATAACTTCGGTGGCAGGCTGGGAAGTACCCAATGCAAACGGAGAGATCGCACAGTCGATCACATCCACTCCTGCTTCAACGGCCTTTAAGTAGGTCATGGAAGCCACACCGGAAGTGTAATGAGTATGCAGCTGGATGGGCAGCTTGGTGTTTTCCTTTAAAGCCTTTACCAGCTCCGCAGCGCGGTAAGGAACCAGCAGTCCCGCCATATCCTTGATACAGATGGAATCCGCTCCCATCTCCTCGATCTTCTTTGCCATGTCTGCCCAGTATTCCAGGGTATAGGCATCACCCAGGGTATAGGAAAGGGCGATCTGGGATTCTCCGCGTCCTTCCTGCTTTTTGATCTTATTTGTGGCATCTACGGCAGCCTGCAGATTTCTGATATCGTTCAGGCAGTCGAAGATACGGATGATATCGATACCGTTGGCAATGGACTTCTCAACGAAGGCATATACCACATCATCCGCGTAAGGACGATAACCAAGGATGTTCTGTCCGCGGAAGAGCATCTGGAGCTTCGTGTTCTTGAATCCGTCACGGAGCTTTCTGAGTCTCTCCCAGGGATCTTCCTTCAGGAAACGCAGTGATGCGTCGAAGGTTGCACCGCCCCAGCACTCAACGGCATGATAGCCCACTTTATCCATAGTATCGACGATGGGAAGCATCTTTTCGGTGGGCATACGGGTCGCGATCAGAGACTGATGCGCATCACGCAGTACCGTTTCCATGATTCCAACCGGCTTTTTCACCTGTTCTGACATAGTTTTATTTCCTTTCTCTTATTTACTCTTAGTTTAGAAAACACCGAATACCGCCATAAACGTACCGGCCGCCACCGCGGTACCGATCACGCCGGCCACATTGGGCCCCATGGCATGCATCAGAAGGAAGTTGGTAGGATCCGATTCCGCTCCCACCTTCTGGGAAACTCTGGCCGCCATGGGAACGGCGGATACACCGGCCGACCCGATCAGCGGATTTACCTGTCCCTTTGTGATCACACACATCAGTTTGCCGAAAAGGACACCTGCGGCGGTACCGAAGGCAAATGCCACAAGGCCCAGTACCACGATCTTGATGGTATCCAGATTCAGGAAAGCTTCCGCCGAAGTGGTGGCGCCTACGGAAGTACCCAGGACGATGACCACGATATACATGAGGGCATTGGAAGCAGTCTCCTGCAGCTGACGAACCACACCGGATTCACGGAAAAGGTTACCCAGCATCAGCATGCCCACAAGGGGTGCCGTGGTAGGCAGGATCATGCTGACAACGATGGTCACGATGATGGGGAACAGGATCTTCTCCAGTTTCGACACGGGACGAAGCTGTCCCATTTTGATCTTACGTTCCTTTTCAGTGGTAAGGAGCTTCATGATGGGCGGCTGGATAATGGGAACCAGTGACATATAGGAATAAGCCGCAACCGCGATGGGTCCCAAAAGAGCCGTCTGTCCAAGCTTCCCGGCAAGGAAGATGGAAGTAGGGCCGTCCGCTCCGCCGATGATGGATACTGCAGCGGCAGCCTTGTCATTAAATCCGAGGGCGATGGCACCGAAATACGCGGCAAAGATACCGAACTGTGCCGCCGCTCCCAGAAGGAAGCTCTTCGGATTGGCGATCAGGGGACCGAAGTCCGTCATGGCACCTACCCCCATAAAGATCAGGGAAGGCAGGATCGCCCATTCATCCATCAGGTAGAAGTAATACAGAAGTCCGCCGGTCCCGTTGGGGGAATCCTTGATGGACATCATGATCTCCGGATAGATATTAACCAAAAGCATACCGAAAGCGATGGGCGTCAGGAGCAAAGGTTCAAAGCCCTTGGCGATCGCCAGGTACAGGAACACACAGGCAATAATTATCATCAGGTAATTTCCGATCGTCAGATTGAAAAAAGCCGTCTGATGAATTAAGTTGTCGAGTGTATTTGCAATGTAACTCATTTCGTTTACCTCCTGTTTTGATAGATGGTCCGCTTACCCAAAGTAAGCGCGAAGTCAGTTCAGCGTCGCAAGTAATGCGCCTGCTTCAACTGCATCGCCGACTGCAACATCTATGCTTGCAACCGTACCATCCTCAGGAGCAACAACGGGGATCTCCATTTTCATGGCTTCCACGATGACCACGGGATCACCCTTCTTAACCGCCTGTCCGACGGAAGCTTCGATCTTGAATACCTTTCCTGCGGCACCTGCCTCTACGCGGACGCTCCCTGCGCCTGCGGAAGCACTCTTGGCAGCGGGAGCGGGAGCCGGAGCTGCCTTCGGAGCCGCCTTGGGAGCTGCGGGAGCGCTTACGCCGCTTCCTGTGCCCTCTTCCACTACTACGTCATACACATTGCCGTTCACGGTGATCGTATAATTCTTCATTTATTTTTCCTCCTAAATCGTTGTTTCAAATTAAGTTTACAGATACCGCAGCCTGCGGATACTTCTTACCACGAACCCGTCCGTGGATGTTCCTTCGTAAGCTGCGATGGATGCGGCGATCACCGCAACGAGTTCCGTATCATCGGAAAGTTCTTCCTTTTCGATGATCTGCGCGATGGCACCGTCCACCGCTTTCTCCGTCACCGCCGAAACCGGCTTTTTCCGGAATTTCTCCTGGAACTTGGGGATCAGGTTAAAGGCACTGATGATCAGACTGATCAGGATCAGTACACAGAACACCGTTCCCATGCCCAGCAGGGTATTCAAGCCTGCTTTCTTCATGCTTTCCCCGAAGGTATATTTCACATTGGTGGTCATACTGGTAATGGCGCTGTCTTCTATGAGCACCTCCAGTACCGCATCGTGTTCGGAACCCAGGATCTCAACCTCCAGGGCACCGTCTGCAGGATTACCCAGAACATCGATGGTCACCGTGTTGGATAATAATTCACCGACCCCGAGGAAATCACCCAGATCCTCTTTGGCCTTCGACCAGCTTTCGTAGGCATTGCCGTATACGGAAGCGTCGCCGCCCTGGTAGGCGATGTTTGCGACGTTCATCTCCTGTGTGCCTTCGGACACAACGCCGCTGATATGGGCAGCTGCCTGGGTACCCAGAGCAAGTGCCTCTTCATTTGTCATATAGGAAGGTGCTTCCTGACTTTTGCCGCAGGCAGTAAGTCCCAAAAGGCACAGAACCGTTCCTATGATAACCAAGTACCTTTTCATACCGAAACTTCCTTTCTATACTGTTCCGTGCTTTCTGTCGGGCACGATATCTTCCTTGCTGTAAAGCATCTCGAATGCTCCGATCACATATTTACGCGTATCCTGAGGTTCGATGATCTCATCCACATATCCGCGCTTTGCGGCACTCTCCACATTGTTCTGCAGCGCTTCGAATTCCTTCTCGCATTCGCTCATCTTATCGGCGCCCTGTCCGTCACAGAGAATACGGGAGGCCATCTTCGCATCCATGGGACCGATCTTGGCATTGGGCCATGCAATGGTGATATCCGCGCCGACGGAACGGGAATTCATGATCACATATGCGCTTCCGAATGCCTCCCCGGTGATCACGTTCACCTTGGGAACCGTAGCGGATGCAAAAGCATAAGCAAGCTTGGCCGAAGCCTTGGCGATCTTCTTTTCATTACATTCGCATGCACGGAAGCCTTTCACGGAAGTCAGGGTCAGAACAGGGATCTCGAAAGCATCGCAGAAATTGACGAAGTCCGCAGCTTTCACACAGCCGGAGGCGGTCATCACGGGATCGAACTTCTCGGCCTCTTCGCCGTTCTCGTCATATCTGACGGTACGGTTGGCAACAACGCCCACCGTGGCACCGTTTAATTTGATGAATGCGGTAACCACTTCTTTGGCATATTCCGCCTTGGTCTCGAACACGACAGCGTTATCGGATAACTGCGTCAGTGCAATGGCGGGATCCTGAATGGAGGATGCAAGGGAGGATACCGAGCGGTTCAGGTCATCCGTTTCATCCGCAAAATCAAGGGCTCCCTCGTTATTTGCGGGAAGCAGGGAAACCAGCGTCCGCAGTGCTTCGATCACTTCGGATTCCTCGCCGGCAAAATCCACATTATCCGTTTCTTTTGCCTGATAGGATGCACTTGCGGTATCGTTCTTGGCACCGTCGTTACCGCAAAGGGTATTGGGCGCGTTCACGAACAGTTTACCGTTCTTGCTCTCCATCAGGGTGAAATCCGCAAGGGATGAAGAAATGGCAAGTGCGCCGCCGCAATTTCCGAATACGGCATTGATCTGGGGGATCACACCCGAAGCAAGTGCCTGTTTTGCATAGATCTCACCGAATGCATTCAGGGCATCCGTGGATTCCTGCAAACGTAACCCCGCCGACTCAATGAGTCCGATCACGGGAGCACCGGTCTTTAATGCAAGATCGTAGAGTCTGGTGATCTTCTTTGCATGCATCTCGCCCACGCTGCCGTTTAAAACGGAAGCATCCTGGCTGTATACATACACCAGATTACCCTCGATCACACCATATCCGGTGATCACGCCGTCGGAAGGGGTCTTTTCCTGCTTCAGATCAAAATCGGTATTTCGAGCCGTGATCGCAGCACCGATTTCAACGAAGCTTTTCTCGTCCAGCAGAGCATCGATCCTCTGCCTTGCCTGTGAAGTAGTACTCATATTCTGACCTCCATAAATATTGATATAGTACTAAAAAAATACATGCACAACACACGGTAAGCCAAACTAACCGCATATTAAACAGTAGTATAGCACAAATCCACGGTATTTCAAATAAAAAAAGGAAGGATTTTACAGGTGAAAATCAGATATCCAGATCCACGTTGGATGCTTCCGCTTCGGCCTGTTCCCGGAATTCCTCGATCTGAACCGCGGAAAGCTCCGGCAGTTCATCCAGGGACTTCACGCCGAAACAGCGCAGAAACTCCTCGGTGGTACCGAAAAGAAGGGGTCTTCCCGGAGCATCTTTACGGCCGAGTTCGGCAATAAGTCCGAACTCCAGAAGCCTGTTTATGGCATGATCGCAGGATACGCCCCGGACTTTTTCCACTTCGGAACGGGTAATGGGCTGCTTATAGGCAATAATGGACAATGTCTCCAGCATGGAATCCGTGATGACATATTTCCGCGGTGTCTTTGCGATCTTCACAAGATACTCATACATGGAGGCCTTGGTGCACATCTGGAAGGAATCTTCCAGTTCCATCAGGGTCATGCCCCGCTCGCCCTCATCATAATCTTTCTTCAATTCAAGAAGCAGTTCTTTTGTCTCATCCGGATCCTTATCCAGTACGGAAGCCAGGCGGGATACTTCAATGGCATCCCCCATGGTAAAAAGGATCGCTTCCAGGATGGCTTTTTCTTCGTTTTTCGTCATGATCCCACCATCAGCCTGCCGTCATTACAAATTCGGAAACCGGCGTGAATCCCTGTACCGGTGTAATATAGATATCCCCGAATATCCGGTCCTGAGATATGGTAACCTGTCCGATCCGGATCATCTCCAGGATCACCAGAAAGGTCACGATGATCTCAACCTTGGAATGCTGTTTTTCCAGCAGTTCGAGGAAGGAAAACCTGCCGTGTGAATTCACATAGGCAACGATGAAGGCAGCCTTAAGATCCATGTCGATCTCTTCTTTTTTAATGTTTCCGAAAGTGGAGCGTACCGGATCGATCTTGTCCTCGGAACGCCTGATCACCATATTGAAAAGCTCCTGAAGTCTGGAAAGTGTGGTATCTCCCAGAACCTCCGTAAGATCGATGGGTTCTCTGTAATCCTCGATCTCCTTGGGAAGGGTCTTTTCCTTAAAGTAAGTGCGCTGTGCATCCACCTGCCTGTCTTTGAGTTCGCAGGCCATGTATTTGCACATCTTGTATTCCAGGAGTTGCTGTACCAGTTCCGCTCTGGGATCCTCCTCTTCCCCTTCTTCGTTGACTTCCTTGGGGAGGAGCATTCTGGCCTTGATATCAAGCAGGGTTGCCGCCATTACAAGGAATTCGCTCATCACGTTCATGTCTTCCGTTTCCATCTGCTTGATGTAATCCAGATACTGTTCCGTGATCATCACGATGGGGATATCGTAGATATCCACTTTATTCTTTTCGATGAGATGCAGCAGAAGGTCCAGCGGGCCTTCGAAGGCATCCAGTTTAACGGGTATCGCCATAACGGTCTATCCTTCTTTTATAATGGCTACGGTAGCGCTGGTTCCGAGACGGGATGCGCCTGCATCAAGCATGGCCTGAGCCGTCTTTGCGTCCCGGATGCCGCCGGATGCTTTTACGCCGATATCGGGTCCCACCGTCTTACGCATCAGAGCCACATCTTCCACCGTGGCACCTCCTGTGGAAAAGCCTGTGGAGGTCTTGACGAAATCCGCTCCCGCCCTTACGGAAAGTTCGCAGGCCCGTATCTTTTCTTCCTCTGTCAGAAGACAGGTCTCAATAATGACCTTCAGGGTCTTTCCTTTACATACGGCCCGGACCGCCCGGATATCCGCAAGTACTTCCGCGTCGGACCCGTCCTTCAGGGCACCCACATTGATCACCATGTCGATCTCATCCGCTCCGGACTCCACGGCATAGGCAGTTTCCAGAGCCTTGGTCTCGGTGCTCATCTGCCCCAGCGGAAAGCCCACAACGGTACAGACTTTGATATCCGTTCCGGACAGCTGCTCTTTCACAAGCGGCGTATAAAAACTGTTGACGCAGACCGACATAAAACCATAAGTCTTTGCCTCGTCGCAGATGCGGACCACGTCTCCGGAACGGGCATCCGCTTTCAGGATCGTATGATCAAACAGTTTGGGATCAAATGCCATAATAAAAGCCCCTTGAACAATATATTGGTGCCCGCTCACCGGCGTGCACAAGATATTGTATCAAAGGGCTACTTCGAATGCAATAGGATGGGGATTTAAAAAACGTGTGTTATACGGATCAGGGAAACCTCCCCGGGATTGAAGATCCGGATGGGAAGCGTATGGGTTCCCAGCCCGCAGCTTAAGACCATGGATCTTTCTCCGATCCGGTAGATCCCGCCACTGTACCTGGGAAACAGGGTAAACTTGGGTGAGACCACGCCCCCCAGAAGGGGAAGGCGCATGAGTCCGCCGTGAACATGCCCGGATACCGTAAGATCCGCACCCCAGGAAGCATAATCCGCAAAGTATTCCGGATTATGGGCGATCAGGATATTGCATACATCTTCCCCGGATGTTCCGATCAGGGTGTCGATCTCCTCTTTCGAAGGATGGATCCTCCGGAACTTGCGGTAATACCGAAACGGCAGTTCCAGACCGAAGATCCTGATATTAAGGTCTTCCAGATCCACAGAGTCGTTTTCCAGCAGTGTGATCCCGAAGGAAGAGAGCTTTTTTACATAATCCTCATACAATCCGCCGAATTCGGAAGGCGATTCCTTCACTTTCTGCTCGTGGTTTCCGTTTGCGTAGTATACGGGACAGATCCCGGAGAGCTTCTCAAGAAGGGCAAGGGCCGTATCCGTATGTTCTCCGACCCGGGAAGTAAACATGTCTCCGGCAATGAGTATCCCCTCCGGATTCAGATCCTTTACTGCTTCAACAAGCTTTCCGTTGTCCTTTCCGAAGCTTACGGAATGAAGGTCCGACAGAAGAACGAAACGGATATCCTTCTTCACCTTTGTCGAGGGCACTTCATAAGAGCGCACAACAAAACGGTGACAGTCGATCACCATCACCGCGATGAAAAATAAGATCAGTATTCCGATGATCAAAAGGACGGCCCAAAGCATCAGCACATCCCGTCAGCGGTTTAAAAGCTTTTCTTCGGGAGTATCCGTTTCCGAAAAGAATTCCTGGGCCTGATCCGTCTCTTCCGGCAGGGACTTTTTGGCTTTATGCTCCAGATAGATATGCCGGAACCTGAAGATATAATCCACAAGCACCATCAGCAGGATAAATGTACAGACCCGCTCTCCGGTCAGTTCCCCGAAGCGGCCTCCCGCCCGATCGATGGTATCCACGATCTTGCCGTTTAAAAAGCCGATGACGATCAGGGCATAAACACCCCAGGCCAGGGTACTTTCCAGACAGATGATGCCCTTGTAGTTAAAAGGCTTATCGTTATAATCCCACCAGAGTTCTCCCAGCAGCCGGATCATCAGTTTCCCCACCAGGAATTCAAAGACCGTGGCGATGATGGCACCGGCAAAGTACAGGCGGACATAATGCCCCGCCAGGGGACGCAGGATCAGATAACCGAACACCGCACCGAATCCGTAAATGGGGCAAAAAGGGCCCAGTCCGAATCCACGGTTGGTGATCTTTTTATTGCAGATGGACATATAAATGGATTCCACCAGCCATCCCAGCATGCTGTATACGATAAATGTGGCGACCAGATGATAAACATCTGTTCCGAACATCTCTTTATTCCAAAAGGTATTCCAAAGCACCGTTTACTCTCCTTCGATTCACATTAACAGCGTAAAAGCCCTTAAGGTTCACTCAAGGGCTTTATCGGCATCATCATTAATTGTATTTACGTTTTCTGGCAGCCTCAGACTTCTTCTTACGCTTAACGCTGGGCTTCTCGTAGTGCTCACGCTTACGGATCTCCTGCTGGATCCCGGCCTTTGCACAGCTACGCTTAAAACGGCGCAGTGCGCTGTCTAAGCTTTCGCCTTCTTTTACGATCACGCTCGACATATTCAACCCTCCCTTCAGCCCCTAACGACTGATTAGGTTATTTTCGGAACAAATGACTTGTTTGTCCCATTATATCATAATTCTCCGTTACGTCAACACAAACGGAAAAGCTCCCGACGGGACTCGAACCCGTGATCTGCTGATTACGAATCAGCCGCTCTACCGACTGAGCCACGGAAGCACGCGGTTTCACGGCAATGGCCGAAAACCGACAAATGGTATTATATAGAAAAACATTTCATAAGTCAATAACTCTTATGCTTCTTCCAGAAGCCTTTTTGCGCGGTCCAGCTCTTCCTTCTCATGCTTCTGGGCCTCCTTTGCTTTCCTTAAGGCTTCCTTCATCCGGGCAGAGGCTTCCTCCATCCGGATCCGTTCTTCTTCCGCTGTTTTCAGTTCCTCTTCCGCTTCCTGTCTGAAGGCTTCCGCCCTGGTTTTGGCAACGGCGGCTTCCTTCCGTTTGCGGATACTCTCCTTCTCCTCCTCCGTAAAGGGGATATATTTCAGGACGGATGCTGCATAAGGGGCGAGCCGCAGTTCCACGGAGAAGGGCCTTCCGTCCGCTTCGGTCTCCGATACGGCCTTACTGCGGGCATTTACGGACCCGGATCCCCCGAATTCCTTTGCATCGGTATTAATGACCTCCCTGTATTTTCCGGGAAGGGGTGTGCCCACCCGGATGGTCCTTTCTTCACCGGAGAAATTGCATACCACAAGATAAGCATCCTCCCCGCCGGAACCCTTCCGCAAAAAGCTCAAGATACACTGTTCGTTGGGGATGGCATTGATCCATTCAAAGCCACCGGGTTTATCATCAAGCTCGTAGAAGGCGGTGTTCCCGCGATAGAGTTTGTTGAGGGTCCTGACCAGGGAACGGACTCCCTTATTCATTGCCTTTTTCATGACGGCAAGATCCACCGGTCCCATAGGGTCATAAGGATCCGGTACTCCGATATCCTGTCCCGTAAAGATCAGTTTCCTGCCGGGTCTTGTATACAGGAACGTTAAGGAAAGACGGAGATTTGCGAACTTTTCCTCTTCGTTCCCGGGAAGGCGTCCGATCATGGAGGGATATCCGTTCAGGAACTCGCTCTTGGACAGTGCGGATATAAAATTCTCCGTATACTGGTAAGCCATGCTCTCGGACAGCCGGTTAAAGGAACCGTATCTTCTCTCCGGATGATCGCAGATAAAGGAAAGATAATCCGAGATAAACCCGTTATTCAGTTTCAGATCAAACCCGAGTCCGTCCTTCGAGATATCTCCCGTCACAAGCGGGTAACCCGTCACTTCTTCCGCGATCATGAGAACATCCCCGAACTTTTTGTTCATCCGGGTGTTTAAGTCTTTTACGAATCCCACCGCTTCCAGGTTCTCGTTTCCGCCGTAGATGTTATAGATCTGCTCCCATCCTTCCTTTCCGAAGTTGTAAAAGAGCATGGAAGAAAGAGAATCCAGCAGGAATCCGTCTATATGAAATTCTCCTGCCCAGTACAGCACCGATGAGATCAGGAACTCCCTTACTTCGTAACTTCCGAAGTTAAAATTCAGTTTATCTCCCTCAGGATGACCGGCGATCCTGGGATCCGGATTTTCGTAGAGTGATGTGCCGTCAAAATTTCCGAGTCCCAGATCCTCTTTATCAAAGGCATCGAGACGGATGTTCATGATAACGCCGATCCCGTTCCCATGGAGGGTATCAACGAATTTCTTAAGATCATCCGGAGAGCCCAGCCTTTCCGTGGGCGCAAAATAGGAAAGCACGTTCCGGCCGAAGCTTGAATCCTCCAGATATTCGGTCAGGCTCATCAGGCTGACATGGGTATATCCCATATCCTTCACGTATTCCGAAAGGGATTCCCCAAGTGCTTCATAATCGGCGGAGCCGAAAGAATTCAGAGACAGTTCGTAGATACTGATGGCGGCGGGCTCCTTTTTGAAAGATCGACGCAGCTTCATCCAGGCATCATCCTCAAACCTGTATCCGGAAGCCGTGACCACAGATGCGTTTTCCGCAAGATCCGTACTCTTAGCGAAGGGATCCAGACGGGTCGCTACCTTTCCGCCCCGCATCTTCACTTCGTAACAGTACCGGTCTCCTTCCTTTACATCGGGAACAAAGAGTTCGAACAGTCCCAGATCGGGATCCTTTTTCATCTGATGCATCCGTCCGTCAAAGCCGTTAAAGGTACCGGAGACGGATACGGACAGGGCATTGGGCGCCCATACGGCGAATCGTACGCCCCGGGTCTTTTTCAGGGTCATGACCTGTGCCCCCAGGACCTCATAAAGATTCTTCTGGAGGTCTGTCTTTTTGATCTCATATCCCGTATAGGCATAGGCATCACGAGTACGGGCGGTCTCTCCGTTTTTGGTATATTCGTATTCGTAACCGGCTTCTCCCGGTTTACCGGGATAAAGGACAGCGAAAAATCCGTTCTCGTCTGCCTGTTCCATGGGTGTTACGATCTCTTCTTTTCCCTTTCTGGTGACCAGGGATACTTTTTCGGCATCGGGAATAAAGGTCTGAAACAGCGTATTGGCACCTACGGTCCTGAAGCCCAGCACACGATAGGGATCCGTTTCCTCAGCGTAAACGACTCCCTCGATCTCGGGCCAGTTCATTAACCTGTACAGCTTTTTGTTCACAGGATCCCTCCTCCCATCGCGCCGGCATTTTCAAGCGTTTCCTTCAGTTTCTGTTCCATCTCCACCTTCTGGGCGGAAGCAAGATCCATATAGCGGATAAATACATCCTCCAGGGATGTCCCTTCCGCCTCGGCGATCTCCTTCATCACCGGCTTTAAGGCTTCAAGCTGACTGGAGACCGGAGTCTTCTGGGGATCAATATCCGACAGAACCTTTTCCGCATATTGATTGATCTTGTTTAAAAATTCCTGATCTTTCATCTTATTCCATCCATTCGCCGTCAATGTCACGTTCCCGCCCCAAAATCGGAAGAAAGCGTCAGATCGCGGGGTCGGGTCCCTTTCCTACCGGTTCCCGTATCCGCAGTCATAACGCTTTTCTTTCTCTGAAGGCAGTCGTTATTTTACGACTCTTACTTTGATCACACCTTCGATATTCTTTAACTTGTCCACAATATGGGTGTCGGCCTTTACCTCGGTATCGATGAGGGTATAGGCAAATTCGCCCTTGGACTTGTTCATCATATCCGAGATATTGATCCCTTCGTCACCGAAGCATGCGGTAAACTTCGTGATCATATTCGCCACATTCTTATGCATGATGGCGATCCTGCCCGCCTGATTGCAGACTCCCATGTCGCAGTTGGGATAGTTTACGGAATTATTGATATTTCCGTTCTCCAGATAATTCATCAGTTCCTTCACCGCCATCTTGGCGCAGTTGTCTTCGGATTCCTCCGTGGAAGCACCCAGATGCGGGATCACGATGCAGTTTTCCTGTCCTGCCGTGGTGGGATTGGGGAAATCGGAAACGTACTTTCTGATCCTTCCGCTCTTGATCCCCGCAAGGACAGCCTCTTCATCGCAGAGCAGATCCCTGGCAAAATTCAGGATGATCACACCGTCCTTCATCTTGTCGATGGCTTCCGAATTGATCATTCCCTTGGTGGAATCCAGAAGGGGCACATGAATGGTGATGATATCACAGGTCTCGTAGATCTCTTCCACGTTCAGCACATGCTTTACATCCCTGCTCAGATTCCAGGCTGCATCCACCGATACGTAGGGATCGTAACCGTATACTTCCATGCCGAGATGCTTGGCAACATTGGCCACCTTAACGCCGATGGCGCCCAGTCCGATGATACCCAGTTTCTTGTCCTGGATCTCCGTACCCGCGAATTTCTTTTTGGCTTTCTCGGCACTCTTGGCAATATCCGGATCCGATACGTTGTCACGGATCCATTCAATGCCTCCCACCACATCACGGGATGCAAGGAGCATGCCGGCGATCACCAGTTCTTTTACGCCGTTGGCGTTGGCTCCGGGGGTATTGAAGACTACGATACCCTTCTTTGCGCATTCCTCCAGGGGAATATTGTTCACTCCGGCTCCTGCCCGGGCTACGCAGAGAAGGTTCGGCGAAAATTCCATTTCATGCATGGATGCGGACCGTACCAGGATCCCTTCCGCCTCATCTACGTTATCGGTTTTCTGAAACTCCCCCGTGAATTTCTCAAGGCCTACATTCGCAATGGGATTTAAGCAGTGATAATGAAACATTACGCATTCTCCTCTTCAAACTTTTTCATGAATTCCACAAGTTTCTCTACGCCTTCCATAGGCATTGCATTATAAATGGAAGCTCTCATGCCGCCGACGGTACGATGTCCCTTCAGGGATACGAAACCTGCAGCGGTGGCTTCTTTGATGAACTTGGCATCCATCTCCTCGGATCCGGTAACGAAAGGAACGTTCATCAGCGAACGATCTTCCTTCCGGACGGTTCCTTTAAAGAGTTTGGACTGATCCAGGAAATCATACAGGATCTTGGCCTTCTTTTCGTTACGTTCCTTGATGGCCGCAAGTCCGCCCTGCTTCTTCAGCCATTTGAACACCTTGCCGCAGATATAGATCCCGTATGCGGGAGGCGTATTGTAGAGCGAATCGTTATCCGCATGGGTCTTGTACTTTAACATGGTAGGGGTGCCGGGAAGTACATCATCCCGGATCAGATCCTCACGGATGATGACGATGACAACACCCGCAGGTCCGATATTCTTCTGTACCCCGCCGTAGATCACGCCGTATTTGGTCACATCCACAGGTTCGGAAAGGAAACAGGAGGATACATCCGCTACAAGGTCATGTCCCTTGGTATTGGGCAGGGTCTTGAACTTCGTGCCGTAGATGGTATTGTTCTCGCAGATATATACGTAATCCGCATCTTCGGGGATGGGAAGATCCGAGCAGTCGGGAATATAACTGAAGGTCTGATCCTCGGAGGAAGCAACCTTTACGGCTTCACCATAGATCTGAGCCTCCTGGTAAGCCTTCTTGGCCCACTGTCCGGTTACGATATATGCCGCCTTTTTATTTTTCATCAGGTTCATGGGGATGGCTGCAAACTGCTGGCTTGCACCGCCCTGCAGGAACAGGACTTTGTAATTGTCGGGAATGTTCATCAGTTCCCGCAGATCCTTCTCCGCTTCCTTGATGATGGCATCATAGGTCTTGGAACGATGGGACATCTCCATCACCGACATACCGCTTCCGCGGTAATCGAGCATCTCATCCGCTGCTTCCTTCAGTACCTCTTCCGGAAGAACCGCCGGACCGGCTGAAAAGTTGTATACTCTTGACACGTTTTTATCCTCCTCGTGCTTTGTATTGTATCGTAACGGTCACCCGTTATTAACGTATTTCCCGTCCCCGGGATCTCAGGAACGTTTCTTCAGATCTTCTTCATCGAAGGCATCGGCAATGGGCGCACCTGCCGGAACCATGGGAAAGACCTTGTCGTCTTCCGGGATCACGCAGTCGATCAGTACCGGTCCCTTTGCGTTGACCGCCTCGGTCAGAGCCGGGACAACCTCTTCCTTTTTCGTAATACGGATGGCCTTAACCCCCAGCCCTTCCGCGA
>JAEEGL010133878.1_pt1 | contig 23581 bp, 22 predicted proteins | sample 9134231 | NCBI WGS metagenome assembly JAEEGL01 (sample SAMN16246548, study PRJNA631951) | gut metagenome | biome: gut microbiome; feature: rumen; material: fiber-attached | host: Bos | place: Iran: Karaj | collected 2018-10
TGCAAGATCACCGGCGAAGAGAAGACCATCGTTTTCGGTCTTACCGGAACAGGTTACTTTGACCTTGTTGCTTACGAGAAATTCCATGACGGCAAGATGGATGATTACATTCCTACAGATGAGGAACTTGCAAAATACGCAGCAAAGCTTCCCAAGGTAGAGTTATAATTTGTAAAAGATATTCCAAACAAATAGGTTTTTGTAATAATGGCAGAGGGCTTCACGGTCCTCTGTCTTTTTTGTTCTAAAAAAATCGTGTCAATATTGTATTGATGCAACCCTGAATCAGACTTACTTTAAAGGCTGTTCGGTGTTTATTTTTGTCTATCATAAGTCATACTTCAACACTTTAATTTAGTAAAAACGTATTAAAAACTGATGGACAAATTGTGCAATTTCCACAATAAAATGACGCTTTTTTGTGAAAGAATATGGAATTTGCGAATTGTTACCCCCAAAGGCGAGTGCTATAATCACTCAATAACTAAAGCATAGGGAAAAGTTCATACCTGACGTCAGAAACTTTTCAGCGTTCGAAAGAACGGTTTTTACAGTAAAGGAAGTGATTTAATGAATTACATTATCAAAATTGAAGAAGGACTTTGGTTTCTCGGCTGGTCACCGCTGGACGGTTCCATGCAGGTGACAAACGAGGTTGCACTGGCATATCGAATGAGAAGAACGGTAGCTGTCAGAACCCTCCCCAAGGTTATAGATAAATATGGCAGCGGAAACATCATGAAGATAACAGAGAGCAACACACCAATCTCCGCCTGATTAAAAATTCGGGCATCAGGCCCGACGTGGCAAAGATGCGCACCCGCCACGTAAAAAAGCACAGTAACTTATAACATAGACCGCGTGATCATCACGCAAACCAAATTTAACAGTAACTAAAAATAACAGACAAAAAGTGTGACAGAAAATACTCTGTCGCACTTTTTGTTTGTTTTTTTATTTATTTATCAAGACTTCAGACACTGAAAACAAGCCCTTAAATAAGGGTTTTGTAAAAATTTTCAAAAAAATTGAATTTACCTATTGACGAGGTAGGTAAAAGATGTTATCTTAATTACACACCTACGAGGTAGGTAAAAGAAAAAACGCGAGGATAATCATGGGAAACAATTACATTATTGATTACAGAGTTAATCTTCTTCTCATTCGAATGTGTCGATGTCGATGTTACAAATAACAGGAAAGCAGGAAGAGAGAGACAGGATACAAAGTATCCATAAATAATTAATAACGGGCAGCGCCCGGTAAGAAACAGAGACAATGGGCAGAGCATAATATGAAAAACAGATAAAGAGAGCGCCCGAAACACAGAGAAAAGAGAGGAAAAATAAAATGAGCAATTATAAATTTGAAACTTTACAGATACATGTTGGACAGGAGAGCCCTGATATCAGTACAGACGCAAGAGCGGTTCCCATTTATGCAACCACTTCTTACGTATTTAAGGATTCCAAGATCGCAGCCGGAAGATTCGGACTTACAGAAAGCGGTAACATTTATACAAGACTGATGAACCCCACATCCGATGTTTTCGAGAAGAGAATCAACGCTCTTGAAGGCGGTATCGGAGCACTTGCTACAGCATCGGGTTCATCAGCAATCACATATGCAATTCAGAACATCGCAACAACAGGCGATCATATAGTATCTTCCAAGAACCTTTATGGCGGAACATACAATCTTTTATCTCATACATTAAAAGATCAGGGTCTTTCAACAACATTTGTTGATCCTTCCGATCCCGCCAACTTTGAAAAAGCCATTCAGGAAAACACAAAGCTTCTGTATGCTGAGACATTGGGCAACCCCAACTCGGATATAGCCGATCTCGAGGCAATCTCAGCAATCGCACACAAGCACGGAATTCCTCTTATCGTTGACTCGACATTCGCTACACCTTTCCTTTTAAGACCTATTGAACACGGTGCAGACATAGTCGTACATTCAGCAACCAAGTTCATCGGCGGTCACGGAACAGTAATGGGCGGTGTAATTATCGACAGCGGTAAATTCAACTGGGCACAGAATGACAAGTTCCCCGGTCTCACAAAACCCAATCCTTCTTACCATGGAATAGTATTTTCAGAAGCAGTAGGTGATGCTGCATACATCATCAAACTTCGTACTACTCTTATGAGAGACCAGGGTGCTGCGTTATCGCCTTTCAATGCATTCCTTTTAATCCAGGGACTTGAGACACTGTCACTCAGAGTTGAAAGACATGTATCGAATGCACTCAAAGTTATCGATTACTTAAGCAATCATCCCCAGGTAGAGAGAGTAAACCATCCTTCCAAAGAAACCGGAAGACAGAAAGAACTTTACGATTCATACTTCCCTAACGGTGCAGGTTCAATCTTTACATTTGATATTAAGGGTGATGCAGAAACAGCAAGAAAGTTCACGGAAAGCCTCGAACTCTTCTCACTTCTTGCAAACGTTGCAGACGTAAAATCACTCGTTATTCATCCTGCTTCAACAACTCACTCACAGCTTAGCGAGGAAGAACTTCTTGAAGCAGGCATCAGACCCAACACTGTAAGACTCTCAATCGGTACAGAACATATCGACGATATCATCGCTGACCTTGAGCAGGGCTTTGCAGCAGTAAAGTAAGGGGTGAACGATCATGGGAAAAATATATAAAACAGCGGACCAGCTGATAGGTAACACTCCTCTTTTGGAACTTTCTCATATTGAAGAGGCAGAAAAACTTGAAGCCAGGATTTTTGCCAAACTTGAGTACTTTAACCCCGCCGGATCCGTAAAGGATCGAATCGCAAAAGCGATGATTGACGACGCTGAGGCTAAAGGAATTATCAATAAAGACACAACAATCATTGAACCTACTTCAGGTAACACAGGTATCGGACTGGCAGCAGTCGCAGCCGCCAGAGGATATAAAATCATAATCGTAATGCCCGAAACAATGTCAGTCGAAAGAAGACAGCTTATGAAGGCATACGGCGCAAAACTTGAACTTACAGAAGGCTCAAAGGGAATGAAGGGCGCCATCGCAAAAGCAGAAGAACTTGCAAAAGAAATCACTAACAGTTTTATACCTTCACAGTTCACAAATGAAGCCAATCCCAAAGCGCACTTCGCTACAACGGGTCCCGAAATCTGGGAAGACACCGACGGAGAGGTTGATATCTTCGTAGCAGGCGTAGGTACTGGCGGAACGGTAACCGGCGTAGGTGAATACCTCAAAGCTCAGAAGCCTTCCGTAAAGGTTGTTGCAGTTGAGCCCGCAGATTCACCCGTTCTCTCAAAAGGAACAGCCGGAAGTCACAAAATCCAGGGAATCGGTGCAGGTTTCGTACCCGCAGTTCTTAACACAAAGATTTATGACGAGATTATTGATGTTACCAATGATGCCGCATTTGAAACAGGCAGACTTATCGGAACTGCAGAAGGCGTACTTGTAGGAATTTCTTCAGGCGCAGCTCTTTACGCAGCCATCGAACTTGCCAGGAGACCCGAAAACAAGGGCAAGAACATCGTAGTACTTCTTCCTGATACAGGAGACAGATATTTATCAACACCATTGTTTGCATAGTCTAGCCATGAACGGTTCTCTGAAGCATCCCGAGGGGAACCGTTCTTTTTATTGAGAAATTTAAAAGAAAGAATGCTATGTTTTTACAAAAGACTTAATAAGAGTTACAATAACATAAGAGATAAATTAAAAATTTGATAATAAATCTGAATATTTCCGAATTATTAAATCTGAAAAACAAAAGATAAAAAATACGAACATTCCAGGATAAAAAAAGGATTTTTCAGGAACATACAAATTTAGAATACATCATTCAGTGAGGAGAAAAAATGCTGATTTCGACCAGAGGAAGATATGCTCTGAGGGTTATGGTTGATCTTGCGGAGCACAGCAACGGAAATTACATTGCGATGAAAGAAGTTGCTGCAAGACAGGATATTTCGCTTAAATATCTTGAGCGAATTCTGCCTTTGTTAGTTAAAGAAAAACTTATAGAAGGTGTTCACGGAAAGGGTGGCGGATATCGCCTTACCAGAAAACCGAGCGAATATACCGTGGGTGAAATACTTCGTCTCACGGAAGGTGATCTTGCACCGGTTTCATGCCTTGACTGTCGTGGAGTTGACTGTGACAGGAGGGAATCCTGCCGTACGCTTCCGATGTGGGAAAAACTGGATAAAATCGTAAACGAGTATTTCGACGGAATAACAATCAGAGACCTGATGTTTAAAGATATTGCCTCTGATATATAAAGCGGTGTTTTGGACTTGGCTATTGCTGAGTCCTTTTTTTATATTTATTCTATCATTTTCAGGGCCCGGCAGTTTGCAGGGTCTTTTTTATTGCCAGGGTGATTTACACAATCCAAGCATGCTTTGTCGGGCTGTTTTATTAAAACAGGCAATCCTAAATTCAAAATTTTGATATTTTGAAAATAACAAATTATGAACATGAAAATTTAGAAAAGTGATTAGTCGCGTACTAAAATCGTATGCTATATTAATCGCGTAAGAACGACAGATGGAGGAAACATGTCAAAGGTATTGGATTATTTGAAGGAAAACAGCAGAAGAATTTTCATGTCTTTGGCAGGAGTAGTCATATGTGCCATAAGCGTTGGAGTTTTTAAACTGGCGGCGCTCGGTGTGGATCCTTTCCAGTCGCTTATGAGCGGTCTGGATGCGATGATTCCGATTAAATTTGGTGTTCTTTACGTAATCGTAAACGCAATTTTACTTATTTTCAGTATCATTGCCGACAGGCACAACATCGGAATTGCAACTTTCATTAATTTGTTTCTGCTCGGATTTATCACACAGTTCACATACGATTTACTTCAGAAACTTATTCCGAATCCTTCGATTCTCGTTCGTGTTATCTGTCTTATCATTGGCATAGTGGTTATCTGCTTCGGCTCCGCATTTTATATGACCGCGGACCTCGGCGTTTCCACATACGATGCAGTTGCTATCGTAATGTCCAAGAAGTGGAAATGGGGTAAATTTAAATATATAAGAATATGCACCGACCTGGTTTGTGTTATCATCGGTTGCGTGTTATTCGTACTTGCAGGAAACCCTGTTAAAATGATTCCCACAATCGCGGGAATCGGAACCATCATCACAGCCTTCTTCATGGGACCGCTCATCGATTTGTTTAACAAAAAAGTTGCAGAGCCTTTCCTTAACATGAAGAAGCAGAACAACGGCGCTAAGGAGAGCTCACCTCAAAGCGCACAATAATTCAGTTCTCCTAAAACTATACACATATTCGAAAAAAGAGTCCGAATCCCCCTTCGGATTCTTTTTTTGCTTAAAAGGCTAAATTAGATATTTGACAGAAAAGAAGTTTGTTGACAACAGGGATTTTCGAACATATAATAAAATGCAACTGTGTTGCAAAAGTCGAAAGACGCAAACTTCAAAAAGGATCGGCGAAGATGAAAGTTAACGAAACGAATGTTTTTATATTTGCAGGATTTTTAGACTGCGGAAAAACGACAGCGCTTCAGGGACTTCTTTTAAGAGAAGACAACGCATATAAAGACAGGACAGTAATTATCTGTACGGAATTCGGCGAAAATGAATACTATAAACCCTGGCTTGAAAACAAAAATATCCCGCTTATAAATATCGAAGAGGAAGATGATTTATCAACTGCGAAACTGAAAGAAATCGCTGATAAATATGAACCCGAGTATGTATTTATCGAGTTTAACGGGATGTGGGATTTGAAAGCTTTTCTTGAAAAACCGCTTCCGGAGGACTGGTATATCGTCAATATTTTCAGCCTCGTTGATGCGTCGATGTATGACATTTATCTTAAAAACATGCGACAGACCATAATGAATCCTTTGTGTGTTTCGGATGTGATTCTTTTTAACAGATGCGATGACAATTTAAAAAAAGGAGATGTCAGAAGATCGCTTAAACTTCTTAATCCGCGGGCAGATGTTTTCTTCACGAAAAAAGACGGAAGCGTTGATAACGAACTCGATGAATTCATCATAGAAGACAGCGACGGAATCATAAAGATCGAGGAAGATATTTTCAGTCAGTGGTTCGTCGACTGCATAGAAAATACGGATAAGTATTACGGCAAAAAAGTCTGCTTTAAGGGAAAGGTTTCGAGCGGCGCAGGTCTGAAAGAAAATCAGTTTTACATCGGAAGGTATGCCGTTGTGTGCTGCGAGGCCGATGCTCAGTTTATTGGATTTCTTGCGGAATACGATGAGAAAAAGCCTGAAAACGGAGAGTGGATTGAAATCACTGCGACTCTTGAAAAAGGTGAAGTCGAAGGCAATAAATCTGTAATTGTATTAAAAGCGGAGAACTGCAAAACAGCAGAACCTCCGGATATTGTTTATTTATATTTTTAATTACGTCGAACTGTTATTGTTTACACCTTTTTTTACTTGAGAAAGGCAGAACGGTCAATCAGACTTTTTATTTTACTAAATTTACAGAACGGAGAAAAACATGTCAAAAAGAGAAGTACCCATAGTAGTTATAACCGGTTATCTGGGTTCCGGGAAAACAACCCTGATGCAGAATATTTTAAAACAGGAACAAAGAAAAATCGCTCTTATCGTAAATGATATGGGAAGCATCAATATCGATGCATCCATACTCAATAAAACAGGAAACAAACTGCTTCAGGTTGAAATGGTTGAGATGCAGAACGGCTGTATTTGCTGCACTCTTCGAGATGAGTTTATGGCTGAAATTGAAAGACTTTCATCGGATAAAAGTATCGAGGCAATTTTTGTGGAAGCGTCGGGAATCAGCGAACCTTCGTCAATCGCAGGTGCGTTTGTAAATTACGAGGAAATGACGCCGGAAACAAGGGTTTATCTTAAGAGCGTGGTTTCCGTGGTTGATGTAGACAGGATTTATCGTGAGTTCCTTCATGATCTTATTTCCGACGACGAGGCTGAAGACGGGGATGTAATTAATCTTGTAATGGACCAGATAGAATTTTGCAATCTTCTGATTTTAAACAAAACAGATCTTCTTTCGAAAGAACAGCTCGAGGAGGTTAAAGCAGGATTAAGAAACATTCAGCAGGAAGCGGAGATGATTACATGCACTCACGGCGATGTCGATCTTGATGTTATCTTAAATCGTGAAGATTTTGATTTTGATGAAGTCGAAGCATACAGCGCTGTTCAGAGAGCTCTTAACAACTGCGAGCACGACGACGAAAAAGCCTGCGTGGACGAGTATGGAATTTCTTCTTTCGTCTTTGAGGAAAAACGTCCTTTCAACAGAGATTCTTTTACAAAACTTGTGGACGATTATCTGGAAGTGCTTATCCGTACAAAGGGTTACATCTGGTTTTCTGATGACTGGAAGCACATTCAGCTTTTTGAGCAGGCCGGACGAAACGCTTCCGTAACAGAACTTTCCGAGTGGGTGAGCGCATGGCCCGAGAACGAGCTCGAAGCTGTAGTCAGGGACTTCCCGGATATAAAAGACGACTGGGATGAAAAGTACGGCGACCGCTGCAATCAGGTGGTTTTCATCGGTAAAGGTTACGAAAAAACAGAGATTGTAAAACGCCTTTACGAGTGCATTGAAGAGTGAGGCAAAATCTCAGACGGCAGCATGAATTCGGGAAGAAACCGATTCTTTCGATTATACAAATGAACAAATGTTAAGAAAAAAGAGTACACTCATATAACCTTATGGGTGTACTTTTTGATTATTTGTTATACAGACTTTTTTCTGCTAAAATATTCAGGGGTGGAGAATTAAAAGGAGAAAAAAATTGCATCTTTACATCAAACAGAAATTATTTACCATACCTGATGAATTCGACATTCTGGACGAGAACGGAGAATGGAAGTATCGCGTGGAAGGCGAGGTCTTTACATTCGCTAAAAAACTGCATATCACAGACAGAAAATATAAAGAAGTCGGATTTGTAGAGCAGAAGCTTTTTAAATGGAGGCCGACCTTCAATGTGTATGCAAACGGCGAACTGATAGGCCAGATTGAGAAACGTCTGGAACTGTTTAAGCACAGATACGAAGTGTACGGCAAAGACTGGACTGTCGAAGGCGATTTCCTGTCGCATGATTACTGCATTATGGAAGGCACGAAAATAATCGCATCCATCCATAAAAAATGGATGAGCTGGGGTGACAGTTATGAACTCGATCTTCTGGACGGTCAGGATGAAATTGCTTTAATTGCGGTAATTCTTGCAATAGATACCGTAATGACATCGAATGGAAACAATCATAACTACTAGGATTTTTTATGCGAGAAATAAAAAGCGCAATAAAAAACTCATACAACCTGCCTGGAAGGTTGTATGAGCGTTAAAGGGATGAAAATGAAAAAATTTATACTGGTGAATTGTGGTGGTAAAAAATTGTTTTTGTTATTACAGTATTTATATTAATCTTAAAGTATGAACAATTTTTGACTAAACTATTTTATTTTTGTGAAATAATTGTATAAATTCTGCAAAATAAATTATTTGCCAAATGAAAAAATATATGTTAGTCTAAAAAAGGTGTGTGAATAAGCACATTTACAGGCTTCCTCGATGGAAACCGGTTAAATATGTTAATCTGAAAAACTTAAAATACAGAAAAGGTCATATCGGATAATCTTTTATTCGGTATGACTTTTTCATTTATACGGGAAATTTCGCTGTTGATTCTTTGTAAACAGACGAAAACCGCCGAAAAGCGCTAAATAAAAGGTTTTCAACATCTGTACACCGCATTCGGGAGCCGTCAAGAGTTGTCTAATCAGGCAAATAGTTTTATAATTTACAATAGTGTGTTTTACAGTAAAAAGTGATTTTTTGAGAGGTTAAATGTGAACCGTATAAGGATATCACCTGTACAGATTATCCCGGTCAGTTTTCTTCTGGCAATCGCAATCGGAACGCTGCTTTTGCTTCTGCCGTTTTCGACCGCACCCGGAGAGCATACGGGATTCATAACGGCGTTGTTTACGGCAACCACATCAGTCTGCGTTACAGGCCTTGTCGTAGTTGACACATACGCGCACTGGAGTTTCTTCGGACAGTTAATCATTATCATTCTTGTCCAGATCGGCGGCCTCGGTGTAGTGGCAGTCGGCTCCATGTTTATGATTATGGGCAAAAAGAAGTTTTCACTTGGCGCCAGAAAGTTGTTAAATGACTCGTTAAACGTTGAGAAAAACAAAGGACTTCTTGTTTTTCTCACGCGAATCTTCAAAGGTGTATTTTTGGTAGAAGGAACGGGAGCGCTCCTTTACGCAATAAATTTCATACCGAGATACGGATTTTTTAAAGGATTATGGGCCGCAATTTTCCAGTCGGTTTCGGCGTTCTGCAATGCCGGAATGGATGTTGTCGGACCTAACAGTATGATTGAATTCAGAGATTCCGAGTATCTCATGTTTGTGACGATGACAATTATCGTTCTCGGCGGTCTCGGTTTCGTTGTCTGGTTTGACATTATCGACGGAATAAAAGACGGCATAAAGAAGTACTTTTCGCCCAGACAGATTATTTCTCATCTGTCGGAACATTCCAAACTTGTCATTCTGATGACGGTCGTGCTTCTTGCATTTGGTACGGTTGTTGTTTTCTTTGCGGAGTACAATAATCCGGACACCATCGGAAACATGAATCTCTGGGACAAGTTTTTGAACAGCCTTTTCCAGTCCGTAACATTCCGTACGGCAGGCTTTGCTTCGGTCCCGCAGGATGGCCTTACCGAGATAAGTTGTCTTGTCGGATACGTGCTTATGTTCATCGGCGGCTCACCCGTAGGTACTGCGGGCGGTGTCAAAACGGTAACGGCATTCCTTGTACTTATGAATGCTTTTTCATACGTTTTCGGACACAAGGAAAACATTATATTTAAGAAAAAAGTTTCTGAAGAAATGATGAGAAAAGCAGCGGCAGTTGTTTTCGTCAGTTTCATTGCAATATGCGTCATGACGGTTCTTCTTTTATCGAGGGGCGGCATTTCGATGACGGATGCGCTTTATGAAATTGTGAGCGCACTTGCGACTGTCGGACTTTCGAGAGGGCTTACGCCAAACCTTGATACTGTCGGAAGAATTATCGTAATCGTTTCGATGTATCTTGGAAGAATCGGTCCTATTTCCATGGCGATTTTCTTTAGCAAGTCAAAGGTCAAAGAAAACAGAATTGAACATTCTGAAGGAAAATTTTACGTAGGATAAAAACAGGAGGCACACTATGAAAAAATCCGTAGCGGTACTTGGACTCGGAAAATACGGGCGAAGCCTGGCAGAAAACTTATACAGACTCGGCGCAGACGTACTTGCCGTTGATTCCGACGAGGAAATAATAAATGACATTTCGGATAAATGTACTTCGGCGGTAGTTGCCAACTTAAGTGTTGAGGATGAAGTCGAGGCTCTCGGTCTCAAAAACATGGACGTTGTCGTTATATGTACGGGCGGCGATCTTGCAGCCAGCATCATGTGCGTAGCTGTCGCAAAAGATCAGGGTGTTCCCCTTGTTGTATGCAAAACTTCGTCACCGCGTATGTCAACAATCCTTACAAAAGTCGGGGCAGACAAAATCATAAATCCCGAAGGCGAAGGCGGCGGAAGATCCGCGAGAATCCTTATTTCGGAGTCTTTCAAGGATTTCTTTGAAATTGATGAAAACATGTACATGATTGAGACGAGACCGAAAAAAGAATGGCTCGGAAAGACACTGATGCAGCTCAACCTTCGTCAGAAAATGAACTTAAACGTAGTTGCCATCAAGATAAAAAACAGCAAATGGCAGTTCGTCGATCCGACCATGAAACTGCCCGAAGACTGCTTCCTGCTTATAGTTATGGAGAAGAAATACATTAAGAACTGGAAGTAAATTCCATAAAAAAATGTTTGAAAAACGTATATTAAATATATAAACTTGAAAAAGTAATAAAAAATACAAAAAGGAAAAAGAAAAAATGATTAAAAACAAAAAAATCGCAGCACTGATTCTGACAGGCTCAATGGTTTTATTAAGCGGCTGCGTATTCGGAAAACAGGCGACTGTAGACAAAGATTACAACGAGGAAAATGCTCAGCTTGCCGAGAGCACAACCGAAACTGAAAACGATGCACTTCAGACATCGGATAATACCGAAAACGGTGCGGAAGCAGAGAATAAAGAAAATAACGGCACTGATGAAAAGGACAATACAAATGATACGGCATCAAAAATTTCCGTGGATGAGAATAATTATTTATTCCCCAAAATGAACAACAGATATTACGCCAAGTACGGTGATTACATTTATTACAGGGAATATTCCGCGGATGATTTTGAAGGCTCTTTATATCTTTATTTCAATCAGAATTATAAATATGCCGAGAAAGAAACCGAAAAGAGAATCATGCGTGTCGACAGGGACGGCAATGTAGAACCTTTCGTGGATAAGGATCACGGCGAGGGTGAGATGTATGTGGCAGGTGGAAAGCTTTTCTGTCAGTCGAGAATAATCGGAGGCTACAATCCTTCATACAATATATATATTTACGATCTTGATAACGGCGGCATGCTGCCTTTACCCGGACTCGGTGATTTAATCGGACATTACGGCGATTATGTATTCACCCAGGCTAACGGTGTTTTAGCCGCTAACGGCGATCCCGTTTATGATGCCATTACGATTTTTGACGGCAGTACATTACAGCCCGTGGGAGAATGCTTCGGTATTTATGCCGGTGCCGATGAGGACGGTGTTTACACATACAGATCGGAACTCAGTACCGAAAACGACAACGCTTCATTTGACCTTTACAGGACGGATTACAGCGGGATGACAAAGACGGTTCTTCATCTTAACGCAGATGATTTAAAAGATTTCTACTTTGACTGGAGTCCTGCTGAAGTAACATGTATTCAGAGCATTGGAGATTATCTTTTCGTCAACGTGGGTTGTTACGGCGGAACTGGTCATTTTTATCAGAACGGTTCGCTTTATTCAATTAACAAAAATACGGGGAAAGTTGAACTTGTAACCGCAACAACATACGATGCTTTCCTGGCAATCAAGAATGATGATAACGTGAGCGTATTTGTCAGTCGTTATGATGACGAAACCTCGCAGACGGTAGTTGATTCTTACACGATCGACGGAATGAAATATCAGCCGGAAGGCTATCTTTACGAAAAATTCGGAAGTGCCTTTATCAATTACGAAAAGAGAAAAATTCAGAGCTGCAATTTTGACTACGGCGATGTGGGAATTTATCCCTGTGAAAACGGTGAAGTATTCGAAATTCTCGATGCTTCGGAATATGAAGCTTTCGGATATAAATTCGGACAGGCAACGGAAGATTATGACACATCGGATTATACGGATATTTACAATATCGAGTATGCTGCCGATTTCCTTTTCTTCACGATAACAACTTACACACGTCAAAGCGGAGAAGATATCGGATGGAGATACGCTTACGAGCCCGTAAAAACAACTGATTTTATGAAAAATCTTAAAACGGGTGAAATAAAGGTTCTCAATGAGTATTGATATTTGGCTTGAATATAAGAACGGAGGAAAAAAATGAACAGAATCAAAGCATTGGCAATCGGAACAGCGTTAATGATTTCGCTTACGGGTTGCATTTCAAATAACACGGAAGGGCTCGGCGAACCTGCTCAGGGACCTGATTCCGTAATTACAGCAGAAAATAACACAGACGATACAAAGAAGCCCGAGACAGACACTAAGGCTGATGAAAACAACCGGGACGACAATAAGGATGATAATTCCGACGATACCACAGTTGTAGCTCCCACACCCGATATCGATAAGGAAGATGCAGTCAGAGCGACCGATCTTTATAATGCGTTTGAAGTAAATAAGGAGAAGGCATTATATCGCGGCACAGGAGATACAACTTCTTACCTTGATACAAGCCTTGCACTTAAAGTAGGTGAGTATTACACAATTGATGATATCGTACTCGCGCTTTCAGACTACGGAGAAGGCATGGGCTTTGTTTCACAGAATCCCGCAAACTTCGAAATTATTGACTGCGGAACTGACGGTATTCCCGAACTTCTTGCCACAATAGACTTTGAACCCGAATTTACTTTATATATGATCATAAAAGAAATAGACGGTGAACTCGTTATCTGTTATACGGGTGACGGATGGTCGAGAAACAGTATCACTATTCATAAGGATGGCACCATCTTATCGGTGGGATCCGGCGGTGCGAACGTTGTGGTAGCATCCGCTGAATGCGTAAATGCCGACGGTACATACAATTATTTCTATGGAGTAACCGAAACCGGCTCGCCGACAAATGAATATTACGCAAATACTTCAAAAGGTGATTACAAAGTGATCAACCTCGACGGAATCGATCTGAATAACATCTTCATTTCCGGTTATTATTTTACAGATGATTACAACGAAAGAGAATACTATTACACCCTTTTTGAAATGGATGATAATCGCAACGATATTACATCGGAATCGACATTTAAGAAGTGCGAAGAACTTATAAAGAGATTCGAAAAAGAGGGTATCAAAATTAACACTAATGAAGAAATTCAGGAAATGCTTGATGAGAGGGCTGCAAAAATAAACTATATCGGACCCTACTAAATCGAAAAAGCAAATCCTTTATATTTCTCACCTGAGATATTTATTTACGAATTAATGATTATTCAAAGGCAGCTTCCGTTTGCGCGGAGACTGCCTTTTTTATTAGCAGTTTACGGGTAAATAAAATATTTTCGCTTCATTTCAGATATTTTTGATATTTATTTGCGGTTTTGGTTTCTTTTTAAGATTTTTGATAAGGCAATAAGGGATTTTAAATAACATTTATGGTGTGGTATTTATGGGACAGGGATTTGGTGTATAATAAAGTATAATGTCAAATAGAAAACGGAGGTAGGGGTTATGTTTCTGGACTTTTTATTTGATGAAGACAATTCAAACGGTAATGATTACGATTACAAAGAATTAAGAAAAGAACTTGAAACCGAGTATCTATGCCAGGGTATCGGCTTCTCCGGCGAGTTCGGACTTTTCGAAAGCCTGTCGGTACCGGACATGAGTGATTCTGAGGTTTTAAAAGAAGCAAAACGACAGGGTATTAATGTGAATAAATTTAAAAAATAGGGTAATTTCAGAAATAATCACAGTTTTTTACATGCTGAAAATATGTGAATGTGTCCTGACTTTTAAAATGGCGATTATGTCTTTGAATAATTAGAAATTAAGATTATATCACACGCAGATTATTGTAAAACTATGATTTTTACGGGAGATATTATGGGCAGAAAACCGAAATCCGAAAAAACAGAAGATAAATTATTTTCCAAAGATGAGCTGTATCGTACATACGTTGAACTTCTTTTTAAAAAGGAAAAATGCATTCAGGATGCGGAACAGTACAGGATACAGTACGTATGCGAATTCGGCGAACTGACGGCGGATTTGTTTAAGGCGAAAATCGAATGTATCAGACTCAAAAAATACATTACATTCTGCCAGAAATCCATTAACAAAGGTCAAAAAGTCGATACGGAAAAAATGGATAAATCAATCGAAAAAGAAATGGTTGTTTATGAAACGCAGTTAAAGGAAATCATTGCTGATTTCAATAAAGCGAAAAATGCGAAAACTTTAACAACGTATGATTCCAATATAGTAAAGAAAATTTACAGAAGACTGGCGAAAAAACTTCATCCGGACATTAACAGTCTGACGGAAAAAGAACCTGAACTCAGAGATCTCTGGGAAAAGATACTGGACGCTTATTACAGAGCAGATTTAGACAGGCTTGAGGAACTTGAGGTTCTTGCCGAAGCGCTTCTTGAAAAGTACGGATTGGAGGAGGCCGGTCGGGATATCGAGGATATCGAAGACAGAATTAAAGCTTTGGAAATAAAAATAGGAATGATCATAAATGAGAAGCCTTATTCGTATATAGAAATCCTTCGTGATGATGAACTGATCGAAAAGAAAAAAGAAGAGATGAAAAAGGAAATCAAAGAATTTAAGAAGTATGCTTCAGAACTTGAAGAGGTACTTGCGGATCTTATAATGCAGGGAGGAGGATCTGTAACATGGCGAACGAAATTGCAATAAAAGAAGAAAGCGCGATAGCTCTTTCCGAGAAATTCGATCTTGATGAGCTGATAAAACCTCTGCAGAAAGAGATATTCCTTTTTGATACTTTTATCGCGGGAACAATGAAACTTACAGACACTTCCGTAATAGAAAAACTCAGAGAAGGCGACAAACTTTTCTTTCAGCGAGAACCCGAAAACAGATACGACGACAACGCAATTATGGTACTGAATTCCGAAAAAGTGAAGATTGGATATGTTCCCGAAAAAGATAATGTTATTTTTTCGAGACTTATGGATGCCGGCAAAATGCTGACAGGGAAAGTCACGGAAATCAAAATGAAAAGCGGATATACTCAGGTTGCAATCGGAATATATCTGGTGGATTTTTAAAGTTAAGTGACGCGTTATTTTTAAAAAGAGAATATGGCATAATGCAGTACATTGTTGATGTGAAATGCTTAGGTAAATAATCCTGAAAGATTTAGATACTTATGTGAAATGCAGACACAGTCAACAGAGTATCAGTACAGTTTTTATAATTGGGGGATATGGTATGACAACAAGAGAAGCAAGAAGAATAGTTGCGAGATTTGATGAAGGCAAAAAACTTACGGAAGAGGAAATTTTTGAATTCATAGAAGCAATGGATTTCCTGATTGAAGAAGAAAAGGATCCGAAGGACATGCTTTATCTCGGCGGATATTATTATGAGATAAAGAAGTTTGATCTTGCACTGAAATATTATGAAATGGCGGCATCTTACGACTATGATCCCGCGTATGAATGTCTGGGATATATCTGGTACTACGGCAGAACAGGCGAAAGAGATTTCAAGAAGGCTTTTGAATACTTTTCGAAGCTCATGAACAAAGGTGATATGGTAGCCACCTACAAAGTAGCCGATATGTACAAAAACGGTTATTATGTCGAAAAGAATCAGGCACAGTATGAAGAGATCATAGAGAAGCTTTATCCGAGGGTAAAGAAATGCAAAAACGTATTTGATCCCATCCCTGAAGTTTATACAAGACTTGCGAAAATACGTAAGGATCAGGGTGATATTAAAGAAGCGATCAATCTTTATCTTTATGCTAAAGATGTTCTTTCGCAGAGAATCAGTTACAACGCATTCTTCGGCAATCTGAACATCATGAAATGGCTTATCGACGATCTTTATGAAATCATGGATTTTGATTATGAAGATTTCGATTTTTACGATTTATATTATCTTCTGAAATCACCCGGAAAAATCACGTTCATGTATGATGCGAAAATGCAGAAAATCGAGTGCGAAATGGACGGCGCCGAATGTGCGGTATGCTTTAATGGAAAGTGGTTTAGAAACAGAGACGACTTCTTCAAAGACGCCTGCATTGGAAACAGAAAACTCACCTCAATTGCACCGGATTTCTATGGCTTTGAGTTCGAAAACGCCGAATGATAATAATGTATTATTTCTACCGAGCCTGCAGTGAGAATGTTTTAAGTTTGAATTACGATTTTAAATCAGAGTAATGAATGAAGAACGCAGAAAGGTTAATGAATGAGAATATTAAATGTTGATGACAATGCGATAAAGAGCGCCAAAATCACCGCAGAAGTAAAAAAAGTCGACAGAAATGCAGATATTGAATGGGCAAGAAGTCTTGAAGAAGCGATCAAAATGATCAAAAAAAATTTTGAAGACAATACACCGTATGATCTCGTAATAACGGATATGTGGTATCCGAAGGATTCTTATGGCAAAAATGTCGAATCCGGAGATGATCTTATAAAGATGAACGAAAGTGAAGGCTGGAATCTTCCTATGATCCTTGTTTCTACAATTAATTATCAATATCGTGAAATATTGGGTTGTCTTCATTATTCTGAGAATGAAGACTGGGAAACCGGACTTCGCAGGATGATCGAACAGATTCTTTAAAAAGCAGGGACGGAAAGCGTTATCATAAAAGCAGGAGAAAGATATGAGTTTTGTAATTACAGGCGATACGCACGGGATGCTGGATATAGGAAAAACAGTTAAATATTTTAAAGTGCACGACGGTGAATACAGTAAAGATGATTATCTCATAATTCTCGGCGATGTCGGTGTTTGCGGATTCAATCCGAATGAAGAAAAAGAGACGAGAGAAACGCTTAGAAATCTTCCTGTCACGGTTCTTTTTATCGACGGAAATCATGAGCATTTTGATCATCTGAATGCCTATCCCGTTGAGGAATGGAACGGCGGAAAAGTTCACATGATTTATGATGATATAATTCATCTAATGCGCGGACAGGTTTATAACATCGACGGTAAGAAGTTCTTTACTTTCGGCGGAGCATACAGCATTGACAAGATGTTCAGAAGAGTCGGCTTTTCGTGGTTCCCGCAGGAATTACCCTGCCCTGCAGAATACGAAGAAGGATTTAAAAATCTGGAAGCCAGTGACTGGAAAGTGAATTATATTTTATCGCATACTTCACCCAGAGAAGTCGGTGCTGCAATGGGCTACGGTGAAATGTCCGACAGCGAAATCGAACTCAGACAGTATCTTCAGAGAGTGGCCGACAATACCGAATTTGATGCATGGTATTTCGGACATTATCACATAGATGAGGAAGTAGAGGATTCGTTCTTCTGTTTATATAACGATATATTTGAGATAAAAAAATAACCTTCTGTTTATATAAATGTATTAAGCAGAAGGTTATAATATTTATTCAGTTTTTAAGTCTGCCACTTCAAATAAAATCTTAAGAATCTCCAGAAACTCAAATGGCGAAGGTCGGTAAGAAACTCGCCTCTGATGCCTTCGGTTTTTTCACAAACAGTTTTCAGATAATCTTCACTGTCCTTTTTATCGTACAGATAGTTTTCAAGATCCGTCATGAATTCAAGTTTCGAAAGAGGATATTCTTTTGAAAGTCTTGAATAATATTCGTTAATGGTTTCTCCTTCTTCCATAGGCCTTCCGAGAAGTTTAAGTATTGCAAAGATCTGGCGGCTTATAATGACGAACTGCCTGTCATATGTAAGTTTCTTAAATCGCATTTTTGCAATAAATCTGAATAGCGAGAAGAAGAGACTTATTATCAGGATTCCGAATGCTATCGGAACAGCAATCATATACCATTTAAGATCGATTGCATCCTCATCATCTTCCTCTTCATCGGGAAGTTCGGGCAGAGGATCGGAAGAGTAGTTGTACTTGGGAGGCGCACTCTTATCGTAGCCGTAGAGTGAAATGGTTAAATTCTCGGTATCCCAGTATGTGTTTCCGTTAAAGCCGGGTGTGGAGTCGAAAGGAATCCATCCCGCGCCGTCGAAATAAACTTCCGCCCACGCATGCGCCATGGATGAAGTGATATAAATTGATGAGAGAGAGTATGTGGGTGTACAGTAACCCTGAACGTATCTTGCGGGGATGCCTTCGGCTCTTGCAAGGAGTACGAAAGCAGTAGCAAAGAAGTTACAGTAACCTTCTCTTTTTTCGAGTATGAAGTAATCAAGAAACTCGGTTTCAGTATCCACGTAAGCAGGCAGTTCTCCGGGTGTGAGTGTGTAGTTGAAAGAAACAAGCAGCTGCTGAATTCTTCTTAATTTCTCATAGTCCGTCTTGCAGTCTTTTAAGAGTTCATCCATGTACTCACGAAGATCGTCGGAGAGTATTACTTCGCTGCAGTATTTTTCTTTTATATAATCCCTGTGTGCAAGGTAATTCTCGTAAGAGTACTGCTTTTCTTTCTTTATATTGGCATTAAAAAGGCTTTCGTCATACGATTCTTCCGTAGGAATCTCAGCAGCTTCAAGGTATTTTATAAATTCATCGCTTTCAGTATTCATGAGCAGATAATTCATGCTGTACGAGGTCTGGAAACTCTTTGTTTCGGGCCACATCACGTCGGCACCTTTATTCTTTATCTTACTGTTGTAAATGTCGAAATGACTCTTTCTTACAGCTGATTTTCCGGGAGCAAAAACATAGTTGGTATTCATCTGAATATATGTGATATACATGTTCTGCCAGCGTACGATTTTTTCCGGTTCATTTGTGTAATCGTTTATTGATGAAATCATTCCGAGAGTATCAAACATGGAATCGGGTGCGGTACTCTCGTCATCGTCTTCCCAGTTTCTTCCCGTGAAAGTCGAGAAGTTCTTTCCGACGAGTCTTAAATATGCCGTTTCCTTCGGAATTTCATAAACTGCAAGAACTCTTTCATTGCTGTCTTTTACTTCACCTTCAAGGTTTCCTTCATCCGAGAAACCAATCACGGATTCAGCATAATCCTCATCTTTTCTGATGGATGCTTTTATGCGAATTTCCTGTATAAACTGATTCACGCTTCGATATGCATTCTTTACGAAAGTCCAGTTGTAACGCTCTTTCGGAGCGGGTGAAACAAGCAAAAGAATTATGATTGCGATGATGAAAGGTGAAATGTAAACGATGTGACTTTTTGTATCCGTGCTGCCTTCTTTTTTCCATCTTATCTGGATCTCCTTGCACAAGAAGAGAAGCATTAAAAGGAAGACAGCGGCGACAAAAGGTTTTCCGATTTCGACTTTCAAAACCATAAGCGGAATCAGAGATAAAAACGAAAGGATAGTCACTATGTTTCCAAAGGTCCGTATGTATGCGACCAGCTCCCCTAATGCAAAGGCGAGCAGCGCAAAAACAAGAAGCCAGAGGAAACGAATGTTATCCATCGCTTTTCCGACAAAAACTTCGTATCTTGAAACAATAACGACAAATATTGTAAAGGAAGAAAGAATTCCGACGGAAACGAGTCTTCCCGTAAGTCCGCTGTTTTTTATGATTACAAAAAGTGCGGCGATTGTAAGCTGAACGAAGAAAAGCAGTACGCCTGCTTCGCCGAGTCCGAAAGGATTTGCGAGAACCGATAAAAGGGCGGTCGCAGTCGGAATAACGAATAAGAGTTCATAAAGGAGACTGACCATCAGAGCACCTCCTTTAATTTATCTTCATATCCGATTCGGATGTATTCCGTGTTTTTGCCGAGGTCGATTTTTCCTTCAAGGCTCTCCTCGGCTATGTGACAAATGACAACGGGAATTCCGTTTTTGTTAAGTTCTTCCATCTGAAATTTAGCTTCGTCGCTTATCTCATGAAGAACGAGGTAAACGAGGCTGTTTGATGAAATATTTGAATGCCATACCGACTCGAAAAGCTTTGCGGAAGTATTTCCCGAAGCAAAAACAAACGATGACATTGAAGCATAAAAATCTTCGAATGAATCGATGTTTTGAAGAATATATTTTCCGGGTAAGTTTTCGTATGTCTGTACGGATACGGTTATTCCGTTTTTCAGATAATAATGTGAAAGCGCGATAACCGTCTCGAGAATCTTATTTTCGAGAGGAAGGAATTCGGCAGGTTCACTGCTGTATCTGTATGAATCCATGATGATGCCGATTCCCGGAGTTTCGGATCCCGTTTTTGTACGAATAAAAGGTTTTCCGAGATGTGCGCTCATTTTCCAGTTAATGTTACGAATATCATCGCCCGGAATGTATTCGCGAACCAGCACGTCCTGCTCGGTAGGATTAACGGATGACTCTTTAAAAACAATCGGTGAATATGAATGTGAAAGAGAGTCGAGAATCTCAAGGCGCGGACTTACGATGGCTCTTAATCTTTCCTTGTTTGGAAAGTTAATGCTGAAGAGACGAAGGTAGTCCTGGATGATGACATTGCGGATTCCGACATCGTATTCGCCGCGGTATTTGCAAACAAGAACGGTTTCTTTTTTGAGGCCTGAGTGAGGTGCGAGTTCGTATTCGGAATTGTCCGTCAGTTCGCTGATATATGAGAAGTCTCTGAAGAATTCGACTTTTACGCCCGAGAAAGAATAAAAATCTTCATTCTGCAAAGTGAAATAAAAATCCGTGGGTGTTCCGACTACGACATTTTTTGTGATGATTTTCTGATAGATTCTGAATCGGAAATATACAACGATTGTGTAGATTAGCGAAATCAGCGGAATTAAAAGCATTAGAAAAAAGAACCCGTATGAAACGGGCCCGCCGTAAAACGATATGGCAACAAGCGAGAGGATAAAAAGTCCTATCGCAATCAGTCTGTTTCTAAGCATTTTACACCATCGGAACTTTCGCTTTTATAATCAGATTCTTTAAAACTTTATCTACGTCTTCCTTTGCAATCTTTGCTTCGTAAGTAAGCATGAGGCGGTGATGCAAAGTATTCACTGCTACAGCCTTTATATCGTCGGGCTTAACGAAATCGCGGCCCGAAATATACGCTTTTGCCTGTGCTGCGCGTACAAGATGAAGCATTGCACGAGATGATGCACCCATTACGAATGAAGGCTCGTTTCTTGTTGCGGAAACGATGTCATTTGCATATTTTAAAACGTCATCGACAACTTTTATGCCTTCGACTTCTTTTTTCATTTCAAGAAGTTTGTCGGTATCGATAATGCTTTCGATCTTTTCGAATGTATCTCCGGAAAGGAAATTCTTCGTCATTTTGATTTCGTTGTTCTGCTCCGGGTAACCTATTGATAATTTCATCATGAAACGGTCCATCTGCGCTTCGGGAAGAGGGTAGGTTCCGAGAAACTCAATCGGGTTCTGCGTTGCGATTACCATAAAAGGTTCGGGAAGTTTTTTACGCTCGCCGTCAATAGTAACGAATCCCTCAGCCATTGCTTCAAGAAGGCTCGACTGCGTTTTGGGAGATGTACGGTTAATTTCATCCGCAAGAAGAAGCTGATGCATTACTGCACCTTCCCTGTACTCAAAGTCGCCTGTTTTCATATTCAAAACGGAAACGCCCAAAACATCCGAAGGAAGCGTATCGGGCGTAAACTGAATACGTCCGAAATCAAGGCTTACGGCTTTTGCAAGCGTCTTTGCCAGAGTTGTTTTTCCGACACCCGGAACGTCTTCGAGAAGAACGTGTCCGCCTGCCAAAAGACAGATGATTACGTTTTCCGTAACATCCTCATGTCCGATGAAATTTGAATTTATAAGTTTTTTTAATTTATCTACCATTTCTGCTCCTTTTTTCTTAAAACGGATAACGGGAATTGCGTGAATCAGCGTTTATTTACGCTAAAGTATACAATAAAACCGGTTAAAACAAAATATACTGAGGGCTATTTGGGAAAATAGTTATAAAAACGAGAAATATATGAGTAAAAAATGATAAGAATCATCTGATTTGCTGCTATTTACGTAAAAATTTTTGAAATATTCTGTATGTTTCGATTTAGAAAAAAGAACTTTAAAGAATCATTTCACTTGATAGTGACATAGTGTGGACACATAATTTGTTGCATAATCAGTTCCCATAGTGCATAATTAAATTTGTAAGAGAAAAAGAAAAGTGTGAAAAACACGATATTTGAGGAGAAAATCTATTTATGAAAAAGAATTATTTCAGACTTCTGCTTCCTTTAGTGATGGTTTTGGCGTTAACGGGATGTATCAGAATCGAACGAGGAATCGTTGTTAAATCCAACGGTAAAATGGAAGTAACCATGGGCGGTTATATGAATCAGGAGTTAACGAATATGGTCTACGGCAGCAGAGAAGAATTCTATGAATCTGAGCCGGAAGAAAGTGAAGATTTAGGCGAAAATCTCGGCGTGTCTTCAATGGGAGCTCTTGATGGCCCTGACGCAGTAAAGACAGAGTTCACGGCTGACGGAACCACATGGTACGGATATCAGGTAAAAAAGAACGTTTCAAACTATACCGAAGCAGCAGACTTTTTCAGTGACGACAATATTACTTTTAAAATCAGCAAAGCCGGTCTTTTGACAAAAACAATAAATATCCAGATGATTTCAATGGGCAATATGTCGGGAAGCAATTCCGATATGGACTACGAAGATATCTCGAGCATGGTAAATGATACATTTTACATTGAGGTTCCCGGAACGATAACTTCGACTGACGGAACGATCGATCAGAACAAGAAAAACAGAGTATCCTGGAGTGTTGCCGATATCGATTACGGAAAAAGCATTACCAAGAACATGACGGTTACGTATATCAACGTTATCCCGTATATTATCATCGGTCTTGCGGTTCTTCTTCTCGTAATAATTCTGATAATCGTTCTGGTTGCGGTAATTATCATCAGGAAGAGAAAGAATAACAATCTTGGCGGAGTGTCGTTAAGTTAAAAAGAAATTCTGACTCAGAGTTTAGTTAACACACGAAAAACTGATACAAAAATGATTTGAAATACCCCGGGTGCAATAAGCATTCGGGGTTTTCTAATGGGTAAGTTTCTGTACTGAATTTTCGTACCTTGCTCAGGCTCGCACGGAGCAATTAGACAGTGGATTTATCTTTTTATTCAGAGTTCCGTAAAAATGAGGATTAAAGATTCAATAGAGCTGTAAAATACAGAGTTTTTATGCTATAATGCCAAAGGGTGCAAGGCAATGAAAGAGGTAACAAACAGGGGAGTTAAAAATTCATAACAAAAAGAAGCGGCACGGGCA
>JAEEGL013908197.1_pt1 | contig 23581 bp, 22 predicted proteins | sample 9134231 | NCBI WGS metagenome assembly JAEEGL01 (sample SAMN16246548, study PRJNA631951) | gut metagenome | biome: gut microbiome; feature: rumen; material: fiber-attached | host: Bos | place: Iran: Karaj | collected 2018-10
ATTAAACGATGAAAGGATATTAATTCCGATAAAGGTATTCGCCACAAGGCTAAGTTACCGGTTAACGGTCAACGTACTCGTACGAACGCGCGTACTCGTAAAGGTAAAGCGATCGCAGTCGGTGGAACACAACCTAAAGCAGCGAGTAAAACATAAAGGAGTAATATGGCAGAAGAAGAAGTTAAAAATACAGCTGTCGTCGAAACTCCAGAAGTTGAGACTAAGGCTGCTAAAAAATCAAAGAAAATTAAACGCATCGTTAATGCAGGTGCAGTTCACATTCAATCGACATTTAATAATACGATTATTAGTGTGACTGACAAAAATGGCGGAGTACTTGCTGCTTCGTCTGCAGGTGCAAATGGTTTTCGTGGATCGAAGAAAGGAACGGCATTCGCGGCTGGAGTAGCGGCGGAAAAAGTTCTCGATCTTGCAAAGAAGAATAACGCACTTAATTCAGTAGACGTTTATGTGTCTGGAATTGGTCTTGGTCGCGATGCGGCGATTCGAGCTATTTCGACAGTTGGAATTAAGATTGATAGTATTACAGATGTAACCCCTATTCAGCACGGTGGTGTGCGACCTAAGGGAGAAAGGAAACCATAATGGCGCGTGATTATACTCCAATAGTAAAACAAAGTCGCCGTGAAGGTGCAGCTTTAGCGCCAAAGGCGCATAAAGTAATGGCTAAAAAATCCGGGATTCCGGGTGAACATGGCGATAAAAGAGTCAGAGGTGGTAGCCTTTATCTTTCCCAACTTCGAGAAAAGCAGAAAGTACGCCGAATGTATGGACTCTTAGAGAAGCAATTCGCTAAATTAATGAAAGAAGCTTTAAAAGCACAAGGTAAAACTGGTGAAAGACTTCTTGAATACCTTGAACGAAGAGCTGATAATGCAGTTTATCGTGCAGGTTTTGCATTGACTCGTCGTCAAGCAAGGCAATTAGTTTCTCATGGACATTTTCTTTTAAACGGTCGAAAAATCGATATTCCATCGATTAGATTAAACCCGGGTGATGTTTTAGAGGTTCGTCCAAGATCAGCAAAAACTGAATACTTCAAGAATCTTGCGAATATTGTCGGAGCGGCAAATGTAACACCGCTTTCATGGCTTAAGGTCGACGCGAAAAAAATGAAAATTGAAGTAACCGGACTTCCAAAACGCGAAGAGGCGGAAGCTGGTATTAATGAACAATTAATCGTTGAGTATTACTCACGCTAAGGAGAAAAAATAACATGACGACTAAAAATATTCATGAAGCAGCACTTGCTAGTGTAAAAGAGCTTGGTGAAAATAGCGCGGAATTTGTTATCAAACCGCTTTATTATGGGTATGGTAATACTCTCGGTAACTCTTTACGTCGGGTTTTACTTTCTAGCATAAAAGGTGCAGCGATTACTTCGTTTGCAATTGATGGTTCTAACCATGAATACACTGCTATTCCTGGCATTCGCGAGGATGTAGTAGATATTATGTTGAATCTTAAAAATATTCGTTTTAAGGTTCATACTGATGCGCCAATCGAACTCACTTTAGAGATTAAAGGTGACAAGCAATCTGAAAAAGATGGTGATAAGAGAGTAATCGCTGGTGATATTAAATTACCAGCAGAAGTTGAAATCTCTAACCCAAATCAGGTGATTTGTCACATTGATAATCCGAAAAAAGTGCTTAAGATGAACTTTATCGTCGAGACCGGAAGAGGCTATCTTACAATCGACGAATCGAGTGAATCGAGAGTTCATTCGGATATGATTGCAATTGATGCAGTATTTTCACCAGTACTTCGTGTACGCTATAAAGTTGAGAATACTCGTGTTGGACAAGATACTAATTTACAACAGCTTACTTTGACGATTGATACTGACGGTACAATTACCCCGAGGGAAGCTTTCGAAGAAGCAGCTGCGATTTTAGTCAACCAATATACTGCGCTTGCTGGATCGACAGTCGTAGAATCCACGCCGGCGCCAGGGACCAATAAGGAAGAAGATGATTCTGGCTTAATGCTCCCGATTGAAGAACTTGACTTGTCCGCACGTACGGCTAACGCTCTTCTTAATAATGATATTAAGACGATTCGTGACCTCGTGATGCTTTCTGAGAGTGATCTCAAAGATCTTAAAGGTTTCGGAACGAAGGCGTTAGACGAAGTTAAAGAAAAGTTAATGGAGTTAAATATTTAATATGCATCGCCACGGATATAAAGGTCGAAAATTCGGCCGTGAAACAGATCAGAGAAGGGCACTTACTCGTGGGCTGATGTGTTCTCTCATTAAGGAACAGTCGATTACGACTACCTTAGCGCGCGCGAAAGAAATTCGTCGTGAGACTGAAAAGTTAATTACGCGTGCGAAGAAGGGCGGTTTGTTTAATCGTAGATTAATTATTGCGAGATTAAATGATCTTGAGACCGCTACTTTGTTAATTGACGAGATTGTCCCGCAAATTAAACGTGATTCTGGATATCTTCGAATTGAACGTGCTGGTTTTAGGCGCGGAGACAATGCGGAGATGGGAACGATTAGTTTTGTGGATGAGATTTCGTTTGAAAAGAAAGAAGAGCCTAAAGCTAAACCAGCGGCAAAAAAGCCGGCTGCGAAGAAGGAGGCTAAGTAATGAAAACTTATAGTCAAAAGAGTTCAGAAATCAAGCGTGAATGGTGGATTATTGACGCTTCTAGTATGCCACTTGGAAAACTTGCGGTAGTAATTGCGGACAAGTTGATGGGTAAGTCGAAAGTGACTTATACTCCACATATTGATGGTGGTGACTACGTAATCGTTACGAACGCAAAGGATGTAGTGGTGACTGGTGAAAAAATGACCCAGAAGAAATACTATCGTCATAGTCAATATCCAGGTGGGCTTCAGGAACTTAAGCTTTCGGAAGTGATTGAAAAAGATCCATCAAGAGTGATCATTGATGCGGTTAAAGGAATGCTTCCGAAAAATAAGTTAGCTGCTGATAGATTAAAGAGATTGCGTGTTTTTGCGGGTGCTGAGCATACGCATGCTGCGCAAAATCCAAAGGAGATTAAGTAATGGTAGCGACAAAGAAATACACTTACGGACTCGGTCGTCGCAAAGCGGCTACCGCAACAGCACGTCTTTACAAGGGAAAAGGTGAAATTACGATTAATGATAAGCCGGCATTAGAATATCTTTCTGGTAACAAGACTTATCTTGCGGAAATTACCGATCCTTTAGCACTTGCTGAAAAGCAAAAAGACTACGACGTTACTATCGTAGTTAAAGGCGGTGGACTTGCTGGCCAAGTTGACGCGATTAAGCTTGCGATTTCGAAAGCTTTAGTCACTGAGGCGGCTGATCTTCGTCCGGTCTTAAAGAAGGCCGGAATGATGAAACGCGATCCACGTGAGAAAGAACGCAAGAAATACGGTCTTCGTTCAGCTCGTAAGAAAGAGCAGTTCTCGAAGCGTTAAAAGGTTATTGACCTTGAAAAAACCACCCGTAAAGGGTGGTTTTTGTTTAATAGGGGTTGTCGATAGGATTTAAATAACTGTACCAGATTTTGTCTCCGCGATTGCCTCCGGAATAGGCGTAAAAAGCATTATGCCATTCTCCCGCGGACGGGTTAGAGTCGGCAACAAAGAAACAATATTCTTTCGGTAGAGTTCTACCGACGTTCTCTTCGCCGTTTTTCTCACGTTCCCACCTTGAGACAACGTCTCTGACTAATTCTAGATTCCGTTCTGTGACTGGATGGTCTGGATTGTAACCAGTAAACTGCATTGGTTTAGTGCAGATTTCATATACTGTTTCGCCAAATCCTCCGGCATCTAAACGATTCAAAATAGTCCAGACGACCATTGACCGTTCACACGCTGAACTTACGCAGTTTGCTTCGCCATATAAGGTTTTGGCGAGCGCTTCTATATCCTCGTCGGATAGAGATGATTGCGTTAAAATAGTCTCTGGCTCGATCTTTTCCTCTTCTTCTTTAGCTTCTGGAATAATGACTTCCTCTTCGATAAAGTCGACGGTTTTTTTACTAGTACCTACGACTTGTTCGATCAGGTTCGCCTCTGTATTAACTGCTAAGACTTCTTGCACCGCTTCATGTTCGTACTTAATCTCGGTTTGAGTCGTTTGAACATCTAAGCTCGGTTTCTTAGGAATAATTGCTCTGATTATACTCGTAGTTAAAAACACTACGGATAACACTATCACGATTGATAAGAGACATTTTTTGATCATTAATAACCCCTCCTTTTTAATATACGCCCCCTAGTCTTATAATTATAGCATAAGTATAATAAAAAGTCAAGATTAGAAGGGCAGATTAACGAATTTTGGGGGTTCCGTCAAGCTTTTGTGATTTCATCCAAATAGCCATGACGAGTTTTTTCGGGAGAAGCCGAACTAAGATGCGTTGTCCGTTATTAACAAAGCCATAACAGGAGATTTCTTTGCCTTTATAGAGGTCTCTGATGGCTTTTTCCATGACTTTAGCCGGATCATACATAGCGGCGTAGCTAATAACAACTTTTTCCTTTTCCGAATCGATTGCGCGGTCGAAGAAGCGGGTTTTTGTCCAAAATGGCGTAACGGTTAAGACATCGATTCCGCGATACTTGATTTCTTTACGAAGGGCTCGGCTGTAGCTAGTAACGAAGGCTTTAGTCGCAGCATAGCAGTTAATATAAGGGATAGGTTGGAAGCTAGCACAGGAGCTGATATTCATGATTTTGCTACCTTTTTTCATATAGGGAAGAGTATAAGATATAAAGGCGACATATGCCGTCACATTTAAGTCGACCATATTGGTCAAGATGTCAGCATCGATGTTTTCAGTGTGATCAAAAACACCGAATCCGGCGCAGTTAGCCAGGATTTTGACCTCTGGTTTTTCTTTCTTTAGCTTAGCGAGATACTTTTCTTTAATCTCTTTTCGGTCGGTTAAATCTATAGAAATAGGGACAATTTTTGTAGAAATGGAATTCTTTAGTTCTTCTAGGCGCTCTTTGTTCCTAGCGATTACCCAGATTTCATCGACTTTTTCTTTTTTATCTATCTGAAGAGCAAATTCGCGCCCCATTCCGGAAGACGCGCCTGTAATGACAATAATCTTTTTCATAGCTTTAAAATAATCAATCTGTGGTGGAGTGTGGGGGATTCAAACCCCCGACCTCTACAATGCGAATGTAGCGCTCTATCAGCTGAGCTAACACCCCACTCACCTTATTATATCATAATTTAGATACCTGGTACAGGGAATTTTAGCGAAAGAGTTTTAACTTCTTCTCTAATTTCCTTGATCTCTTTTACGTGGTCTTTTTCGAATGCACCGATTTTTTCATACCCTTGACAGAGTTTGGCGACTTTCTCCATCCATTCAGCAATCTTTTTCATTTCATTTTCACCTAGACCACGAGTCGTAATAGCCGGAGTGCCTAAACGTACACCATTAGGTTTAAAGGCGCCGCCTTTATCGCCAGGCAAGGCATTCGCATTTAAAGTTAAACCGACGAGATCGAGGGCTTTTTCATAGATTTTGCCGTTAATGCCGAAACCTTTCATCATATCGGCTAGGATGAGATGGTTTTCGGTGCCACCGCCTTGGAGAACGAAGCCTCGCTTCTTTAGCTCTTCGGCAAGCGTTTTAGCATTTTTAACGATGTTTTTTGCGTAGGTCTTAAACTCCGGTTTTAAGGCTTCGCCGAAAGCAACGGCTTTTGCCGCAATAATGTGTTCAAGTGGTCCGCCTTGGGTACCTGGGAAAACAGCCTTGTCGATAATAGTCGGTATATTTTCGAGGGTTTTATTCTCGATTTTCTTAATCGGCGAGCCGACTTTGCCTCGAGAAAGGATAAGACCGCCGCGAGGACCGCGAAGAGTTTTATGGGTTGTCGTAGTCACAACGTTAAAACCGAAATCAAGAGGATTATCGTGGATGCCGGCAGCAATTAAACCGGCGACGTGGGCCATATCAGCCATTAAGAGAATCTCGTGACCCCATTTTTCCTCAGCTTTTTTACGAATCTCAGCTACGCGTTTGAAATTCGGGATTTTCATAAAAGCGGAATAACCGACTAAGAGAAGTTTAATGTCGTTCTCTAGAGCAAGTTCTTCCATTTCATCATAATCAATATCACCGCTTTTATCGGTTCCATAAGGGATAAATTCGTAAATTTTAGCGCTACGAGTGACTGGGGAACCGTGAGTTAAATGGCCACCGTGACCGAGGTTCATCGCGAGAACTTTATCACCAGGTTTAAGCCAGGCGAAATAAACGGCTTCATTAGCGTTGGCGCCAGAATGTGGCTGGACGTTAGCGTGGTCAGCGTTAAAGAGTTTACAAGCGCGGGCAATAGCGAGACGCTCAATACGATCAACGTTAGTCTGACCGCCATAATAGCGGTAGTTCGGTAAGATTTCTTCAGCAATTTTTTCTTCTGACCAATCTTTAATACCTTCGAAATTTGGATAACCTTCAGAGTATTTATTAGTCAAAACTGAGCCCATAGCTTCTAAAACTGGTTTAGAAACGTAGTTTTCACTTGGAATAAGTTCTAATCCTTCACTTTGGCGAATCTTTTCTTGCTTGATTAAATCAAATACTAAATCTTTCATTTTTTCTCCTTATTTTTTAGTGTATTTAGCGAAGGTATAAGTCAGATCATCTTCGGCGCCTTTCTTAATTATTTCTTTATCATATTCAGATTTGTCAAATTCTGGGAAAAATGTGGTCGCCGTAGAATCGGCTTTATCTACTTCTGTTAAATAAAGGATTTTTGCGAAGGGAAGGAATTGATGATAGATAGTGCCACCGCCGATGATGTAGATTTCTTCGTCGGAGTCTTTATTCTCTTCAACGAACTTTTCAAAATCGTGGACGATTTTATCGGGGCCAGGAAAATCATGGCGAGAAATGACGATATTCTCGCGGTTTTTAAGTTTTCCGGGAAGAGAATCCCAGGTTTTATGTCCCATAACGATTTTATGGCCATCAGTTTTCTTGCGGAAAAACTTCATGTCTTCTTTAATATGGAAAATGAGGTCGTTATTCTTTCCGAGTTCGTTATTTTTTCCAATTGCTGCAATAATTATAAACATTTCTACTCCGTGACTGGCATTTTAATCGTGCCAAGATTTTCATAATCTAATAGTTTAATATCTTTCAATTCGCGAGAATTGTCGAAATCATAGAAATCTTTAATTTCGGGGTTGAGCCAAAGCTTCGGAGCTTTCGGCAGCGTACCGTCTTTCATCGCTTTATCGTAACGAGCGATTTGTTCTTTAATGCCGTCAATTTGGTTTTCATAAATGTGGGCATCATTCGTAATAAAAGTTAGTTGGCCGGGCTTGACGCCGACAGATTGCGCGATTAAATGGCAAAGTACTGAGTATTGAACGATATTAAATGGTAAGCCCAGCGGAACATCAGATGAGCGAGAAGTCACTAAGACATTTAAGTGCCCGTTAATTAAATTCCACTGCGAGTTCCAGACGCAAGAGGGCAATGCAGCGGTTTCTAGCCATTCGTTTTGCCACAAAGACAAAACCATGCGTCGATTACCGGGATTAGTTTTCAGGGTTTCAATTAAATTCTCGATTAAATGATATTTTTTTACGATCCAACCGTAGGCGGTGCCGATAGTATGAGCGAAGTCTTCGGTGGGTTCAGTTGGATGATTCTTTGCGTAGATTTCGTTAATATTGCGTCCTTGATATTCGCCGGATTCCGAAATTTCCCATTCGTTCCAGATTTTAACTTTTCGGTCTTGGAGCCAGCGGACGTCGTTCGAAGCGACTTGATAAATCCAGAGGATTTCTAAAACGGCAGTCTTAAAGCCAACGTGTTTAGAGGTTAAAATTGGGAATTCTTCTTCGAGATTAAACTGTAAGACTTGATGAGGAAGACGGATAGTTTTCGCTTCGGAAGCCGCTTGAGCGGTGTGATCCGGGATTGCCGAAGCGACTTTAGCGCTACGTTTATCGACCTTTTGATAATTAGTGATTTTTTCGCCCTGTTTTAGGATACGGCGACAGAGATCAATATATTGATCATCGAATTTACTCATTTAACCTCCATTTTCAAATTATTATATCACAAGAAAAACCCCGAAAATGATTTTCGGGGTTAAAAAGGGAGGATTATTGATAGTCTTTTTCGCGCCAGTCGTACCAGCGGCCTTTTACTTGGAGCGTCCTCATGATGATGACGCAAGTGAAAAAGCCTTTTATATCAAAATCGATTAGTTTGCGCGCCTTAAACCAATCGATGGTCCACATTTCGCTTGCATGATAACGATTACGGGTTTTGTCATCACACATCGACATTTCTTCTAAATCGCGCCTAGTATTTTGTCTTTTGTTCTTTTTGAGAACTGGCGGGGTTTCGTTGTCGTCGTATTGGAGAGCGATTAATATTGCAGCGGTTTTATCGGCGCAGTACAACAGCTTCCCAATGTTGGAGCTCTTTTCATCCATTTCATTGAGCAGAAGACGGACTTTACCTTTAAAGTGGGCATCTCGCGGCATATAGGTCTGGGCAAAGACACGATAATAGAGTTCTTCGTTTTTCTTCTTAATATCTGTGTCGCCAGAGTCATTGTCGGGGATGTCTCCGATCATATTTTCTGGAAGATCATGAAGGCGAACAGCTTCCATAATCTCGCGATAGGTATAGCCTTCTTTTTCCAGGTCTTCTTCGGTTCTGTAATAGAAGTTTAGAGCACGGTCGACTAGGATTGCCATGAGATTAGCGTGCGCTCCTACCGACTCGAAGGCGCTGTCGTTTTTAGTAAGTCCGTAAATATTGTTATAAGAACGGAGGACTAATGAAGATTTAGCGACTTCGGTAATCTGGTAGACGATACCAATCATTTCGTTTGCGCTTGGGAGATCCCAGGGGTTTTTAGTGAGCTTTGCCTCGCAGAACATTAGTCTGATGAATTCTCTCGTGATGTCTGACATCCATATTCCTCCTTTTGATAAAGTTCTCCTCCCTATCTGATGTAGTTTAGCATCAATTGACAATTTCGTCAAAGTATGCTATAATGATAGTATAAATTGGTCATAAATGGAGTTATCATGGCGAAACGCCTTTTTTTGTTACTAATTTCAAGTTTAATTGAGGTGGTCTTTGGGGCTAATATTTTGTCGGCTACAGATATAGTTTTGACAAAAACACCTGGATATGATGCGGTAGAAACTGTAATTGAGCCAGAAATAGAAGAACCTATTATCGAAGAAGTGTCAAGTGAACAGGTAGTTGAGTACTATGCTCCAGTTATTCCGAAAAACTATACTGTTACTAGTGTAACGAGCGAAATTGTCGAATATCCGAGTTATTATGACGTCTATCGCACGGGTAAGTTTATTTATGCCCACAATTCTTCAAATCTGTTTGGGTCGCTTGGTTATTTAAACTATGGAGAAATCTTTACCATTACAGAGGGTGGCGTAACTCGAAGTTATCGAGTGATGGATAAAGTTGTTTATGAGAAGGCTGCTAATGGTCTTTTAAATGGTAGTAAAGCCGTAACTAAAGAAGTTGAATATAATGCGAATGGCTACGATATTTCGATGATGACTTGTTATGGTACGATGTATGGGAATGGAGACGCTTCACATCGTCTAGTTTTGTTTGCGAACGCAATCTAAGACGTGATAAAATATAAGTATTATGAAGCATAAATGGCTGTTTTTGGTCGTCCCTCTCGTAGTAGTTTTTATAGTCGTAGAGGGATTTTTGTTGAAACTTGATCTTTCTCGAATGGACCAAGGAACCGGCGATAGTATTGCGTTTCCGATTATGAGGATTACTCTTAATGGGACTGATTTAGATGGAATTCATGCAAATAGTAAAGAGATAAAGTACGAAGGAAATGATTTAGAGCTGGTCGTTGGAGACGAAACTCTTAGTTTTACTGATGTGCAGATTAAGGGACGCGGTAATACAACTTGGAATTGGGATAAAAGACCATATCAAATTAAGTTTAAAAATAAGGTTGACTTGCTCGGGCTTGGTCCGCGTAAAAAGTATATTTTACTTGCGAATGCGTACGACGATTCGATGATTAGGAATGCTTTAATGTTTAAAATGACGGAAATGATCGAGGAGAAGTATCGTGTTAAGGGCGAGTTTGTAGAGCTAGATATAGATGGGGGCTATCGAGGATTATATTATTTGACTACTAAAGTTGAAATCGGTAAGAATTCAGTCGATTTAAGAGATAAATACGGGATTTTAGTTGAGCTTGATACGATGCGTAGAGATGATGAAGACTGCATAGTGACTAGTTTTAATGAATGTCTCGTAGTGAAAGACGCGGTATTTGAGGACGATGAGGAAATACTTGCGGAAGCGACGGAGGATTTTTTACATGATTATAATAAGTTAGAGAGCGCGGCAAAGAAAGGCGATTTTAATAAGGTAAAAAAATATATTGATGTTCAATCGTTTGCGGAGTATTATTTGATATCTGAATTTGCGGTTAATCCGGATGCTTTTGTTTCTAGCTTCTTCTATTATAAGAACGGGAAAGATGATGTTATTCATGCGGGACCGTTATGGGACTACGATTTTGCCTTTAGTAATAGAGGCTGGTCTGATTCGATTGACAAATCGTTCTATTCTCCGACTGATACCGTAATTTGGAAAAAACGAGCCTATAGCGGGTGGAAGGCCAATACGGATATTAGTAAACTGTTGTTCTACTTGATGGATATTCCGGAATTTCGAGCTGAGGTCGAGCGAGTTTTTCGAGATAAATTATCTGGAAGAAAAAGCGAGTTGTTGATGTGGACTATTCAGGAGGGGGCGAGAATAAAGAACGTCGCGATGAAGGATTCTGAAAGATGGGGAAAGAATGAACTGGTCTTTTATAGCGAAATGAAATATCTTCTTGATTGGCTTTCGAAACGATATGATTTTATCGAAGAAGAATATGGAGAAAAAGAGTGGCAATATACGCCTGGCGTGATATAATAGAGATATGGGGCGTTAGCTCAGTTGATTAGAGCGCTACTATGGCATAGTAGAGGTCATGAGTTTGAATCTCATACGCTCCACCATTTTTTTGTCTAAAAAAAGGCCGGCGTTAGGAGCCGGCCACGAGAGGAAGGAGCTCGCGGAGGGTTAGGGGCGAGCTCGGATAAGCAAGATAATAATGTCAGCAATGAATAGTGTTCCGATGAGGATAAAGCCATCTTTAATGTTTTCTTGAAGAGTTTCTGGTTCTCCTAGTTTAAGCGAAATTATGATGAAAATTGTTATATAGATCAACACTATACTGATTTTCATCATTCTACTTTTAGTAGAACAGAACATTAGGTGGAGGACTGTTAAACTGATTGCTGAAAATACCATCATGGATAAGAATACTGTCATGATCTAAAAACTCCTTTCATGACAGGCCAACTCACCACTTTAGTGAGTGGATCGGCGCTCAGGCCGGATTCGAAGAGTGGCATGTAGCTACCCTTAGAATCCGGTCTGATTCTTATCTTGCTTTTAATTTACACCAGCGTTAACTAGATAATTCTATTTTATCATAGAATTGTTGTTTTGTCAAGAGTACTAAAGGTTATTTGGGGTGTGTGGTTTTTGGAATTTCATCTGAGATTGTGATAAAATAAGAGTATGGCTACTATTTTAACAGGAATCAGGTCAAATTCGGTTCTTACGCTTGGTAATTATCTCGGGGCGCTTTTACCGATGGTAAGACTTGCGAACGAACATTCAAAAGAATATCAAGTTAATATTTTCGTGCCGGATCTACATTCGATTATTTCGGAGGTAGATGGTGATTTGCGTGAAAATACGATTCGGACGTTAAAATACTGGCTAGCGGCAGGACTAGAGTTGAATGAAAATGTACATATTTATCGTCAAAGTTATGTTCCGGCACATTCTGAATTATGTTGGATTTTAAACTGTGTAGCGACGATGGGCGAAACCTCGAGAATGATTCAGTACAAAGAGAAATCTAAGGGTCAAGAGTCTTGTAATGTCGGGATTTTCGATTATCCGATTTTGATGGCGGCGGATATTTTGTTATATAGCGCTGAGTTTATTCCTTTAGGTGAGGATCAATTCCAACATATTGAATTAACTCGAAATATTGCGATGAGATTTAATAACAAGTATGGTGAGATATTCACTGTTCCGGCTAAGACGAGTGATCAGGTCAAGTTTATGGAAGTTGATACAGCAATTAGGATCCGCGACTTATTGAATCCTGAGAAGAAGATGTCGAAATCGACGGTAGCTGAAGGATCGAAGATTATGCTAGATGATGCGCCGGAAAAAGCGGCAAAAAAGATTATGTCGGCGACGACGGATTCGCTTGGTAAAGTGAAGTTTGATATGTTTAACCAACCAGGGGTTTCAAATTTGTTGCAAATTGAGGCATTAGTTACAAATACGCCGCTTTCTGAAGTGATTGCTGAATGGAATGGTGAGACGCATTATGGCGAGTTGAAAAAGAAGGTTGCTGAAAGCGTTTCAACGATGCTCTCGGAATTCCAGGGGCGTCTAGCTGAGATATCGGATGATGAAGTCTATCGATTGCTTGAAGAGGGCGAGAAATATGCGAATGAGATTGCTAATGCGAAGCTGTTAGAGGTTCAGAAGGCGGTTGGGTTACGCTAAAGGGGTTTTATGATTCGGACGGGAAAAAAGTTTAGTAAACCGGAAATGTCACGGGTGATTAATGGGGATACTATTTTAGCGTCCAAAGAAGAAAAACCTGAAAAAATTCGGCTTGATGTCTTAATGGCCGGGATTTTTAAAAGCTATAATCGATCGACGATTCAAAAGTTTATTGAATATGGATTCGTGACGGTTGATGGGGTTTTAGTGAAGAAACCGAATACGAGATTTGAAGAAGGCGTGAAAATTGATTTAAAAATTCCGAAGGTGATGAAAAATGCCGATTTAGTGCCGGAAGTGATTTATGAAGATAAGAATGTTGTAGTTTTAAATAAGCCGGCAGGGCTTTTGTCGATGGGACGAGGACAATATTGTCCGGAAAACACTTTGGAGAAATATGGGTTTTTGGTGCACAGGTTGGACCGTGATACTTCGGGAGTGGTGATTTTAGCTAAGAATGAAGAAGTCCAAAGCTTTTTAAAGAAGCAGTTCCAGGATCGAACGACGAAAAAGACTTACTATGCGGTAATTTCTGGACGTCCGAAACTAGACGAAGCGAGGATTGATTTACCGCTCGCGCGGGATTTAAAGCGACCGACGACTTTTCGAGTTGATCCTAACGGTAAAGAAGCGGAAACGTTTTATAAAGTAGTTAAAACGAATGATAAGTATTCTTTAGTGGAACTTCGACCGACGACTGGGCGAACACATCAACTTAGAGTTCATCTAAAATACTTAGGTCATCCAATTTTAGGAGACGTTGTTTATGGTGGAGAGAAGGCAGAGCGTCTATTTCTCCATGCTAAGAAATTAGAAATTACTTTGCCGGATGGGAGGCGAGAGGTTTTCGAGGCTACACTTCCAGCGGAGTTTTCGAATGTATTTTGATGATTTATCTAAAATCCAAGAACTTAGTCAGAAAACGAATTGTGTAATTTTTGTGATTCCTAGTGAAATAGAGGTTAAGATTTCTAAAGCTTTGATTCTACAGCCGGAAGATAAAACAATGATTACGGTCGAACAGGTGCGGGGGATTTTAAACAAGGTTTCGACTAAACAATTAAAAGATCAATATATTATCATTCGTCCAGCAGAGAAACTGACTGATGTGGCGGCAAATGCTTTTTTGAAGAATTTGGAGGAACCGAATGAAAGGATTCATTATCTCCTTATTACGGATAGCCCATCTAAGCTTTTACCGACAGTCTTAAGTCGATCTCGGATTTATTTTTTGCGCGAAAAAATGGATGATAGTATTAAAGCAGATGAGAAAGATAAGGAATTAGCTAAGAAGCTTATTACAGCCAAACCGAGAGATTTGATGTTGATAGCGGAAGAGATTAGTAAAAAGAAAAGTGGAGCACGTAATGAGGCCCTGAAAATAGTTGGCTTGACGATTGAAATGCTTTATAAATCCTACTTTATTACCGAAAAAGAAATATTTATTAGGAAATTACCTAAGTTTTTGGAGCTTTATGAGAATCTTGAACAAAATGGACACATAAAACTACATTTTGTGGCGGATTTGTGCTAAGATAGAGATATGATTGCGATTTTGGCTATTTTGACCCTTACGATCTATCTGATTTTCTTTTTTCCGCTCGAACCGAGAGTCAAAAAAGAAGAGGAAAAGTCGCCTAAATATGCTGCGCAAATGAAGAAGTTGTGGCAAATTGCCCAAACTTCGATGAAGGAACGGAAGCCGTTTAGGGCTGAAAAAGCGCTTCTCACGATTTTGAAATTTGATGAGAAAAATGCGGCGGCTTATAACCGGTTGGGTATCTTGTATGCGAAGGGCCAGAAATACGATGAGGCAGTTGAATGTTTCGAAATTGCGCAGTCACTCGATAATAATCCAGCTTCAATTCATAATGTCGGTTTGATTTATTTGGAGACTGGTGCATATGAGAAGGCGGCGATGGCTTTTAATCAGGCGATTGAGCTTGAAGGCGACGTTCCGGCGCGCTTTTTAGCTTTAGCGAAAGCTGAAGAAAAATTAGGAAATTACAAAAAAGCGATCGATGCGCTTGAAAATGCATATGAACTTGATCCGAAAATAACGATTCTAAGACAGATTTTATCGATTCATGAGGAAGTTGGCGATACTGAAGCGACAGCGGCAACGGCGGCTAGAATCGAAGAACAGATTGCTCGGGATGAGGAAGCAAAGAAAAAGCGCAAGATTGCGAGCATGCGACGTAGTATGATGACGCGAGGTCTTGCAAATAAGAAAGTTAAAAATCCTGTAAAAGCTGTCCCTAACCAGAAGAAAGAATTAAATAAGAAGACAGCAAAAGCTCCGGCGAAGATTTTGAAGACGCATGTGGGAAGAAAAAGAATTTAGCTTTTAGGTTGATTTTTGGGTCAGTTTTGTTATAATATTTATGCGTGCTGGAATCGTCTAGTGGCAATGACAAGAGACTGTAAATCTCTCGCCTTCGGGCTTCGTAGGTTCGAGTCCTACTTCCAGCACCATATTTTAACAATTATGCTGCAAAATACGGACTCGTTCTTCGAATCGAGTCCTACTTCCAGCACCATTTTACAATGCCGCGATAGCTCAGTTGGTAGAGCGCATCCATGGTAAGGATGAGGTCACCGGTTCAAACCCGGTTCGCGGCTCCATTTTTTTTGCCGCAATGATCGTGATCTTTGTCTGATTCGAGATGGTGATGATGGTGACGGAAGAAATGTGGGAAGATGAATTCGAGACCGATCTTCATAATGATAATAGCGATGATAATACTGAGATATGGTTCAATATTAATTTGCCAGATCATATAAATAATTGTAGATACCAATACCGCAACAGATATCCAGGCGTCGTTCATAGTTTCAGCGCCGGAGGCAACTAGTACATTTGATTTGATGGTTTTTCCTTTGTTTTTCAGGAAACGTGCAAGTAAATATTTTGTGAGGATTGAGGCTACGATTACAATGATTGTTGCAATAGAAAAACCGATTTTTTCGGGATTAATGATTCCTTCAATTGATTCGATAATAATATGAATACCAATTACAACTATTATCGAAGCAATAATTATAGTGGTAATGCGTTCAATTTTGTTGCGGTAATGTGAATATTTATCTTTTGTAGCTAGTTTTTCGCTGACGATGATTAATAGGCCGGAGATCGAATCGGTAAAACTATGTATAGCGTCGGAAATAATAGCTAGCGAATTTGAAAGAACTCCAATAATGATATTGAAAAACGACAACAAAATATTAATTACTATAAATAAACGACCAGCTCTAATGATGGTTTTACTACGATTTTTCTCCATGGTTATATTCTAGCATATTTGTTATAATAAGAAAAAGAAAGGAGTTTGATGTTCAATTTAAAGGGAAGAGTTGCGGTTGTTTCGGGTGCTTCTTCGGGACTCGGACAGCAGATGGCCTTAGCTTTTGCTAGACAAGGAGCTTCGCTTGCAATTCTGGCGAGAAGGGTTGAGCGATTGGAAGAGTTCAAGCCTACACTCGAGGAAGCCGGCGCGGCAAAAGTTGTAGCGTATAAATGTGATGTAATTGATTCGGATAACATTAATATCGTTGCAGATAAAATCGAAAAAGAATTTGGAAAGGTTGATATTTTGTTAAACTGCGCTGGATCGTCGAAAGACAAGGGCGTACTTGAGATGACGGACGAGGAATGGGATTTCACTATAGCTACAGATGAAACAAGTGTGTTTAAGATGACAAGAGCGTTTGCCAATATCATGAAAAAGAAGCATTATGGTCGGATTATTAATATCGCTTCGATGTATGGCTTGGTTGGAAATACGGAAATTCATACTGTTGCTTACCATGCTTCTAAAGGTGCAGTAGTGAATTTTACTCGGGCCGTGGCGGCAGAGTTAGCAACAGAGGGTATTACTTGTAATGCAATTTGCCCTGGGTATTTTGAGACTGAGCTTACTAAGGCCGTGCTTGACACTCCGAGATTTCAGGAGTTTGCTAAAACTCATGTGCCGATGCAGAGATATGGAAAGCCGGGTGAATTAGATGCGGCGGCGGTGTTCTTAGCGAGCGAAGAAGCTTCTTATGTAACTGGTTTAATCATGCCGGTTGATGGTGGTTATACTGCGATTTAATTAAAAGAAAGGATTAATATGAAAAGTAAATATGAAGGTACTAAAACCGAAAAAAATTTAGAAACTGCGTTTGCTGGCGAAAGTCAGGCAAGAAATAAATATGATTATTTCGCATCTCAAGCGAAAAAAGATGGATACGAACAAATTGCGGCAATATTTGCGGAAACCGCTCTTAATGAAAAAGAACATGCGAAGATGTGGTTTAAAGAGTTGCATGGTGGTTCGGTTGAGCCGACTGATAAGAATCTGGAAGCAGCGGCAGATGGTGAGAACTACGAATGGACTGACATGTATAAAGGATTTGCGGAAACAGCAAGAGAAGAAGGTTTCCCTGAATTAGCCGAGAAGTTTGAAGGTGTGGCAAAAATCGAAAAGTCCCACGAAGAGAGGTATCGTAAATTATTAAAGAATATTAAAGATAAGAAGGTTTTCTCTAAGGATGGTGACGCAATTTGGGTATGTCGTAACTGCGGTCATATTGTGATTGGGAAGGAAGCGCCTGAGGTTTGTCCGGTTTGTAATCATCCTCAAGCGTACTTTGAGATAAAAGCTGATAATTTTTAAAAATTTATAGTATGTGATATAATATGTCACATACTGGATGCCGACTTAGCTCAGCTGGTAGAGCAACGGTTTTGTAAACCGTAGGTCGTCAGTTCAAACCTGACAGTCGGCTCCATTTTTTGTGATCAAAAAATGTCGCCGAAGCGTCCCAAGGGGCAAACGGCTCCATTTTTTGTGACCAAAAAATGTCGCCGAAGCGTCCCAAGAGGCAAACGGCTCCATTTTTTTTGCACAATTTTTCTCATAAAAACCACTTGCGGAATGGCGGCTTTAACTGCTATAATGGTTATGTAACTAGAGTGATGTGGAGGACGTTAATTAGGTGACGTTAGATTCGGGTTATCGAAGATTTAGTAACAGTTGCAAAAATCACGTTATTTTTCGCGCCTTGATGGCTTTAGTCTTGGTGATAATTGCGACATTGTTTTTGAGTCCTAATACTACTTTTGCGATTGCGAAAGCGAGTACTCTTTCTATGCAAATAAGTACAGATTTCTTAGGTGTTACGATTGTTCCGTCAGCTTCGGGTTCATTTGGGAAAACTAGTAATGCTACGATTTCAGTTCATACAGATAACTTTACTGGTTATACTTTGGAGGCCGCTGCGACTGCCTCTACCAATTTAGTGAATGATAATGATGATAACTACACAATTCCATCTATAACTTCTTCGATTACGGAATCAGCCTTTTCTTCAAATAGCTCTTACAATAATAAATGGGGATTTAAACCTAGCTCTTTAGTTGTTTCAAACAATAGTGTGAACTCGACGGTAAGCAATACTGATTTTATTCCTGTTCCTTCGATTTCTGGTACTACTATGGATGTAACGAGTGGCGCTAATTCGGTTATTAACAATGAGTTTGTCGACAATACTTACACGGTTGCCTTCGGCGCAAGAGTTGATTCTACCTTGCCGGCCGGTACTTATACTTACACTTACGTAATTCGCGCAGTTGCGAATACTATTACTTACAATGTTACTTATGATGATAATACTTCCGAAACAGTTACAAATATGCCGAGTCCAAACCCTGATGTTTTGGAAGTTGATGGCGGTACGCCGACAGCTCAAAGCTACGCGGCGCTTAGTGATGCTGTGCCGACGATGACGAGTGGTGATTTAGTATTTGGTGGTTGGTGTACCGTCGCAACTACCATTAATCCAACAACTGGAAATTACCAATGTTCTGGTACAATTTATCAAGCGGGAGAAAATTATCCGATTGATCAAACTTCAGGCACGACTAATATTACACTGTATGCGATTTGGCAAACAGATCCATTTCCGACTGTCTGGAGCCAGACGGGGAAATGTATATTTAATAATGGGACTATCAGTGGTTCGGAATGTCGAAACCATGCGAACGATAACTATATTGATACTGGCATTGCTCTTTATAGTAACGACAATTATCTGCTAGATTATGAAGTTCATTTCGTGATTGACGCTTATGTACCAAACAACCAGTCGGATTCTCAATCGACAATTTTCAATGACAAATTATCGGAGGCTGTGACTGAGTCGCCATACGGTGGAAGATCACCGGGCATTATTGTGCGCCGTAATGGTGGCAAGCCACTCGAAATTAAATCAACTTATGGTGCACCGAATGACAATTATATGATTAGATATGTCGACAAGAGCCCGACAGCGACGGCTTATAGTGGTACTGATATCCGCATCTTTAGAATTAATGGCATTATCTATACTAGCATAGACAATGGCCCCTTAGTGTTTCTCCATGATTACACGACGTTTAACCAGCAATTTGGACTTTCGGCTTGGTTTGGCGCCTATCCAGATTCTAGTGTAAACTGTACCGAAAACTGTACGGCAGCAATGCGCTACTTTACGGGTGAGTTAAGTGATATGTATATCAAACTTGGCGATATGCCAACAGATGATCTTTTCGATATAACATTTAACGCAAATGGCGGAACTCCGAGTACAACAGTTTATAAAATTATCAGCGGTAATGCTTTGGGCGAATTACCCACGGCGACTCGAAGTGGATGGCTGTTTGATGGTTGGTATACTGGTCAGAATGATGGTCAAAACATAACAACGGAGACTGTGCCGACTGTTAATAATACAACTTACTGGGCACATTGGAAATTATCAGTAGCTGATGCACAAATTACTAATACTGATGTTCATTTATCAACTAGCGATACTGAAACCATTAACATCACTAATGGATCGGATATCGAATCGTATACTTTGGCTTCGAGCGATTCGTCTGTAGCTACGGTTGATTCATCCGGCGTTATTACGGCGGTTGGTAATGGTACGGCTACTATTACGCTGACTGGTACGTTATCTGGAGATACAAGAACAATTACTGTAACGGTCGGAATTTTGTTTAATGTAAACTTTGATTCGCAAGGTGGTACACCAACGAGTTATACATGGTCGGTAGCTGAAAATGGTTCGTTTAGTTCACTTCCTGAGCCAACTAAACCGGGTTATACGCTTGATGGTTGGTATACTGGTCCAGACGGTACTGGAACTGAGATTACAACTTCGACGGTATTTACAGTGAATACACCGACGCAATATTATGCGAATTGGGAAGAAGCGACTTATGTTTGTAAAATTGCTACTACGCTTCACGAAGAAACTTGCAACCAAACCGGCAGCAATGGTTGTAAAAGTACCAGCTTCCCTAATAATACTATTACATATGGTACACTTGTTAGTTCTTCTAATATGACTGCTGGGGATGCGTACAATTGCGATATTAATTACGATGGTTTGTTTGATGAAACAACGGAAAGATTCTATTATTTCGGTACAGAAAATGGTAACGCTAAATTTGTTTATTATAAGAGTCTGCAAGATACCAGCGCTGTTTACGATGCTTCTCTCGCGCTTCTTCCGACCTCTTCAGATCCAGGCTGGGATAACCCAAATCTCGTAACCTTTAGTGGTGATTATAATGGTTCGGTTGCACGCTTTATGACTTATCCTGAGGCGTTGGCGCTATGTGACAATGCTACTTCTGGCCTAGGCATCGATGGTAGATGTCTTTACCTACTTGAAAAATCAGCCTTTGCTAATACTAACATTACAGATGGTGTTTGGCTTGAAAGACAACCAAGTTATGCTAACAGAATCCATACTAGATCTCGTTCTCTTACTCATGGTAGTACTACTGAAAATGCACCAAGACCAACTATTGAAGTGCCGACTCAATACGTCGAGCCGTATACTGAGCCAGTGACGGCTTACGAAATTACCTTTAATCCGCATAATGGGTCAAATAACTTTACTAGAGAAATTTTAGTTGGTAATGCACTTGATAATGATTATCCGAGCCCAGATCCGACTTATACTGATCATATTTTCCAAGGTTGGTATACGGCAGTAAGTGGTGGCACATTGGTAACTGACCAGACAATTCCGGATGGTAACTGGACTTATCATGCTCAGTGGATAGGTACAGTAGCTTTGGCACAGGTTGTAAGTAATTCTATTACGGTTATAGAAGGGAATACTACGACGGTTTCAGTAACTAATGCATCCGATCTCGAAGCGTTTACGTTCTCTTCGAGCGATACTAGTGTAGTAACGGTAGATCCTTCAACTGGTGTAGTTACTGCCGTTGGACAAGGTACTGCTACAATTTCAATTACTGGTGCAGATTCTCATACAGCTAATCAAATTGTTACTATTACTTCGGTAGATCCGTCGACTACGTTTAGAGTTACCTTTGATCCTCAAAATGGTGATAGTACTTCCTATGCTGATGTACTAGTTGGTAATTCAATCGGTGCAAATATGCCACAGAATAACCCAACTTACGCTAACCACGTCTTCCAGAGATGGTATGACGCTTCTAATAATAATACTGTCACTAGTGCGACGGAAGTATACTCTGCCATGACTGTTTATGCTGAGTGGAAACTAGATGTCACTCAGGCTGTAATTTCTAATAGCGATCTAACTATGTTAGTAGGTGAGGGGATTACGATTTCGGTTAGTAACTCAGCCCAGCTCGAAGCATATACTTTCAGTTCTAGCGATACTTCAATAGCGACTGTAGATGCAAACACGGGAGCGGTTACCGGCGTAAGAGTTGGTACTACGAATATTATTATGACTGGCGTACAATCTAACCTTACCAAGGTAATCGAAATTGAAGTTACGCCTCCGCCAGCACCGAAATACACAGTGACTTTTGATGCGAATGGTGGTTCTACGCCAACTCCTGCAGCTTCATATCAGATAGAAGAGGGCGATCAAGTCGGCAGTTTACCAACTACGTCTCGCGCTAATTATCGATTCTTTGGTTGGTATAAGGATAACGGAACTTTCTATGAAGAAGTATATCCAGAAGAAACCATAGAAGCTGATGTGATTTTCTATGCAAGATGGATTGAAGATACCGCTAGTTTTCCAATTGTGTTTGCCGAGATTAATGAATGTCAATTTAATGGTAGTTCAGTGATTTCTGGTACTTATTGTACGCAGGATACAACCAAGAACTATGTGAATTCTGGTGTTGCTCTCTTCTCGACTGCAAATTACCAAAAGGACTTTGAAATTGGCTTTACTATTACTGAATATGATCCTGATGCTCAGTCGGAAAGTCAGGCGACTTTGGTCAATTCGAAGCATGAAGATCAAGGAATGAATTATCCAGGTTTCGTGATGAGAAGAGCTGGCAATAAGTTCCAATTAACCGGTCGATTTAGTCATGGAAATCCAACCGATTGGAATCCAGTAGCGAGCACCACGAAACGAGTGAAGATTGTAAGACAAAATGGAGTATTAAGGTATTCTGTTAATGATGGCAATTTGACTACCTGGTACGACGTGACAAATAATACGCATCGTTTCGATACGAATGTCTGGTTTGGTGCTTCGGCTCAAGCAGATGGTACAACTCCGCAACGATATTTGGTTGGCAAATTAACCGATATGTATGTCAAGCTTGAGAACACTTCTAACTCAGCGGCAAACTCCAATTCGATCGTGAACTCCAGTTCGGTAGTAAACTCCAATCTAGAAGACAATAGCGTTACTGGCTCAAGTGATAATACTAGCGTGAAAAAGTCTTTAAATGGACAAGATTCGCCTCTCGGTGTGTTCTTAGATGATGACGTGGTTGAATCTTATTCTCCAGATGGTACTGAATTAGCCGTAGCGGCAGCAGCAGTGGTAGCGGCTGGTATAACTGCATATGCTGTTTCTAAACTTGAAGACGACAAAGAAGAGCAAGGATAATGGTATAATAGGTTTATGGATATATTTTTAGGTGTAATTGGGGGTATCATTATAGTTTTATTAATTGCGGTAATTGTTCTTTTGCTAAGAAAAAACAATAGCCGTGATATGGAAGCGGATTATAAAGCGATGGAAGAGCGATTAATCCGGATGGAGGGTGAGGTTTCGAAGATCAATCCATCAATTGATAGAAATTTCCGCGAAAACCGAAAAGAGATTGCCGATAATTTAGAGCGATTACAAAATGGGAACGAAAAGAAACTTGAAGAGATGCGAGAAACGGTAGATGAAAAATTAAAAGCGTCAGTAGAAAAGAGGTTTGATGAGAGTTTTAAAACTTTATCTCGTCAATTAACACAGGTCCATGAGGGTATTGGTGAGGTAAAAAGCCTTGCTAATGATGTAGGTGATTTGAGAAAAGTAATGGAAGGTGTTAAAACTCGTGGGATTTATGGAGAGGTACAACTCGGTGCGATTATTAGCGATATGTTGAGTAAATCCCAATATGAGGAAAATATTGCGACGAAACCTGGTTCTAATGATCGAGTTGAGTTTGCGATTAAGATGCCGGGTAAAGAAGACACAGTCTATCTTCCTATCGATTCAAAATTCCCAGTTGAAAACTACTCTAGATTAATAGCTGCCTATGATAGCGGAAATAAAGCCGATATAGTGCTTTATCAGAAAGCTTTAGCAAACGACGTGAAAGAACAGGCAAAAAAAATTTCAACTAAGTATTTAGAGCCTCCGACGACTACTGAATTTGGAGTGATGTTTGTTCCAACGGAATCACTTTATGCTGAGATTATCAGAATTCCAGGATTATCGGAAGAGATTCGGAAGAAACAGAAGATTACGATTGCATCACCCTCGACTTTACCAGTAATGTTGAACGGCCTTGTAATGGGATTTAGAACTTTGGCGATCGAAAAAAGATCGGCTGATGTCTGGCAGACTTTAGGTGCGGTAAAAACTCAGTTTGGGAAGTTCGGTGATTTGCTTGAAGGTGTTCAGAAGAAGTTGCAAGAGTCAGCAAATAAAATCGAATCCGCTAGGACGACATC
>JAEEGL010307702.1_pt1 | contig 23580 bp, 27 predicted proteins | sample 9134231 | NCBI WGS metagenome assembly JAEEGL01 (sample SAMN16246548, study PRJNA631951) | gut metagenome | biome: gut microbiome; feature: rumen; material: fiber-attached | host: Bos | place: Iran: Karaj | collected 2018-10
AAATAATCCCTTCCAAGGGTACCATTACCAACGAAGGGTGTAAGGCGGATTATGTGACTTTTTGTAAATTTTTTGCCTGTTTAGGTTACTTTGCGTAAATTTTTACCCGTGCATATTGCATATGTGCGGGTATTTTTGTACCTTTGCGCAAATTTCTGAACATATGACATTAGCTGTACGATTACGTTTTTATGGAGCCAAGACTCCGACGTTCGACATTGTGGAATTGACCAATGCCCAGTGGCGTGAGTTCTTTTGGTTGGAGCGCAGCATGAAGCGCATGGAATGGATGATCAAGTTCCTTGGACGCGAATACATGCAGCACGAAATCAAGGAACTTTGGTGGATCCCCTTGGACGACCAGGACCAGCTCCACCTCTCCTCTTCCGCCCCCATCCGCAAAAGAAAAGAAAACAACTAATATCCTAATCGCATCCCTTTGGTGCGATTCTTTTCTTTTCCTATCCAACTTTCGCCCGCCCCTACTTCGGTAAATGCAAGTCCATCCCCTTCGTCATGAGGTAGTGATGTCGTAACCATCTTTGAGTGGGTGATTAGTGGGTGATAAGTGTGTGATAAGTGTGTCGATTGGCTAACGTCACCCTACTGTCGGCACCGGATCAAGCCCCCAAAAGACTCCCTTTTTCTGTACAAATACTATATTATATATAAATATATAATATATTTCTTATAGGTCGTTTTTTATTTGCACATATCATTTTTTTTTTGTACCTTTGCAGCGCAAATGAAATAACCAAACAACACGTTTTACTAAATTTCTTATCACAATGAAAAGCATTATTCGTATTCTTTGCTGCCTCGCATTGGTAGGCGTTTTCTTCTGTTCGTGCGAAAAAAACCAGAAGAGTAGTTATCAGTACACCATTCAATTGGCTCAGGTGGAGCAAGATCCGCAGTTATGTGGATTGTTTGAGGCGAACGGTCTTCCGATCATGCTCGAAGAGATGCAGAAGGTTTCCGACCAGGCCGGTTCCATCATCTTCAAAGACACACGTGCCAATGCCGACAAACGCGCCAAAGATGCGTTCGCTAGCGCAGTCGCTAAAGTGCGTAAAGACACGAACAACTCCTATGAGGGACTCATCGTAGTGCTCTATCTCGCTGATCCGGACACCAACAAACCCGTTGAGATTGATCGGGTTACTCTCTAACAATAACATCAAACTATTTCAAACCAAATCTAATTTATGTCAAGCGTAAACAAGGTAATTTTAATTGGTAACGTAGGCGCAGATCCAGAAGTACGTTACCTGGACAGAGGCGTAGCAATCGCAAACTTCAATTTGGCAACCACCGAACGCGGCTATGTGATGCAGAACGGTACACAAGTTCCGGACGTCACCGAATGGCACAGCATTGTGCTTTGGCGTAATCTCGCCGAATGGGCGCAGCAAAATCTGCGCAAGAGCATGAAGGTCTATGTGGAAGGCAAACTCAAGACTCGCAGTTGGGAGAAAGACGGACAGATCCGTCGTAAGACCGAAGTCATTGCTGAAAACATCCAGATCTTGTACCGCCCGGATATTTACCGCAAAAACAACGAGGAGATGAGTGCGGCAGAGCCGGCTAATGATGCCCAGGACGCAGCCAACGATGCACCGGCTGAGAGCCAGGACGGAGGTTTCTTTAGTAATATCTTCTAATGACCAATAAAGAACGCTACATAGAATGGGTAGCCGCCCAAGAGTACGTCCCGATCTTCATGCAATCGTGGTGGATGGACGCCGTGTGCGCAGGGAAGGAATGGGACGTACTGCTGGCGGAAGATTCGGAAGGAAACATCCTGGGGGCTATGCCGTATTTGCTGCGCAAAAGGGCGTGGTTCAAATACATCGTCATGCCCCAACAGACGCAAATAGGCGGTATTTGGGTGGATTCGCAAGTTACGGGCGATAAATGGAAGACGGCGGAAGTATGCAGAGCGCTCAAAGAGCAGTTGGATACGATGGGGCTCGCCTATTACTACCAGCAATACCTACCCGGAAGCCTTTGCGTGGAAGCCATGCGCGGATTAGGATTCACCACCAGGGAGCGTGTAACCTATCGTGTGGAAGACCTCAGTAGCCTTGACGCTGTCATCGATAAGTTTAGCAAGAACAAGAAACGGCAGTTACAGAAAGCCTTGAGCCTGCATGCCGACCGAACCATGGAGATCGAAGATTTCTACCGGTTCCACTGTCAATGCCTGGCGGCCCGCAAACGGCGTATCAGTTACAGCCGTGAGTTCCTTTTGGTACTCGAACGCAAAGCGCGCCGACTCGGTCAATGTACCGTACTCTCCATCTGCAATGCGGACGGAGAACCCTATGCTGCCGCATTCCTCGTGTGGGATAAGAAATACATGTACTATCTTATTCCCGCCATCAACCCTGCTTTCGGAGACTCCGGCGCCGGCGCATTGCTCGTGTTGGAGGCGATGAAGATGGCACGCGAGAAACAAGTGATGTTTGACTTTGAAGGCTCTATGGATAAGGGCGTCGCCAAGCATTACCAGCAGTTCGGTTCCACTCCGTTCACCTATTTCAGCGTGGAGAAATACTACAAACCCTTGTTCCGCCTCGCTATCTGGGCACAGAAAATCCGTGAATGGAGATTCCGCTAAAATGAAAGTTCTCTTCCTGACTCCTTGGTATCCGTCCGAAAAGGACGCGATGAGTGGTCTCTTCGTGCTGAAGCACGTAGAGGCGGTCCGTGCGCAGGGTGTGGACGTGCGCGTCATCTTCTCGCAAGGCTGGGGCGATATGTGGAGGCAGTGGCGGACACTCCGCCGCGAAGGGTGGATGCCGGATCTCGTACAACTGAACGTCATTCAGAAGCAAGGTCTCCTCGCTCTCTGGCTCAAACACCGATACGGCATTCCGTATGTCATCGTTGAGCACTGGAGCGGCTATCTGCCGGAGAACGGAAAATACATGCACCAGCCGGCTGTCAAGAGACGGTTTGCCGAGCGCGTGGCGGAACAAGCCTCAGCGATCCTGCCGGTGAGTAACACGCTCGCAAAAGCCATGCAGGCATGCGGCATCCGCAACAGCCGGTGGCAAAAGATAAACAACGTAGTAGACGATTTCTTCTTCGAAATATCGAAATATCGAAATATCGAAATACCAAACCACAAACCACAAACTACAAACCACAAAACCAAAACTCTCCTCCATGTCTCCTGTTTCGACGAACGGGCGAAGAACGTGAAAGGGCTCCTGCGGGCGGCAAAAATGCTGTACGAAAAACGTCAGGACTGGCAGCTGGTACTTGTCGGAACAGGTATAGACTACAAAGATGTTCGCGCGTACGCAGAAAGCCTCAGCTTCCCTGAAGGAATACTGCGCTGGACCGGCGAACTGACACCACGGGAGGTGGCGGAAGAGATGTCTCACGCAGACGCTTTCGTGCTCTCCAGCCGATACGAGACCTACGGCATCATCCTCGCCGAAGCCCTTGCGGCAAACCTGCCGATCCTCTCCACACCTGTGGGCATAGCAGAAGAGACCGCTGATCTTATCGTACCGCAAGAGGTCGCGCAGAACAAACCCGGCAAGTTCGCCGAGTTCATCGAGACAATCTTGTTCTCCGCCGAAGACTGCCCCCGAAAGAACGAGTTCCCTCCCCCGGACACTTTCCGTTCCGAGACCATCGGCACCCAACTCAAAGATATCTATGATAGCTGTTTGCATCACGACATATAACCACGCACCCTTCATCGCGCAGGCGATAGAGAGCGTGCAGGCGCAAGTCTGCAACGAGCCGGTACGCATCTACGTCGGCGACGACGCCTCTACGGACGGCACGGAGACGGTCTGCAACCGCCTGGCGGCGCAGGACGACCGCATCGTCTATATCCGCCGGCCGAAAAACGTGGGACTAGTGCACAACACGATCGACCTCTACCGCCGGATCCAAGCGGACGGAGCTGAGTATATCGCCATGCTCGACGGCGATGATTATTGGTGCGACGTGCATAAACTGCAGATAGAGACAGACTACCTGCGTACGCACCCGGAGGTCGGTTTTGTGCACACGGCGGAGCAGGGCCAAAGAGACGAACCGATCCCGCAAGGGGACCTGAGTACACGATACGACCTATGGGGCGCACGACATTCGAATTGTACCGTCCTCTTCCGCACGGAGCTACTGCGCGATGACGAACTGACCGCACTCCTGGCGGAGGATTTCCCAGTCCTGGATTACCCGCTCTACGGACTCTTCACACAACGTACACGCTTCGCTTTTCTGCCTACCCCCACCGCCGTATGGCGCAATCATGAGTCAGTCTCGCAACCGACATCCTTCTCTGCCTTTCGGCGATACAAGAAAGAGCGGATACGGATGTGGAGATGGCTCGACAAACAGTACCCGGGACGGTTCCATTTTTGCCGGAAAAGGGCAATTTTATGGTATCTATGGCAAAATTTTTATTTTTTATTTGCACAAACGAAAAAAAAGCAGTACCTTTGTAGCCGATTTTGATAATCACGACCTAAAAAAACACAAGATATGCAAGTCAAGAAATCAGAAAAAGCCAGCTTAGAGAAGGACAAACTCATCTATGTACTGATGGGTCTGGTCTTCGTATTGAGCGTTGTTTATGTGGCGTTGGAATGGACGGAACGTGAGGTGACCAAGTATGAGGTTACCGACACCGAGTTCCTTTTTGAGGAAGAAGTAGAGATTCAGCAGACATCGCAGGAGACTCCTCCCCCTCCCCCACCCCCTGCCGTTCAAGAGGTGGAAGTGCTTAATGTCGTAGAGGATAACGTCGAGACCGAGTCCATCGAGGTTAACACTGAGGACGACAAGGAGACCGAGGTCGTTATTGCTGCGCCGGTAGAGGCTCCCGAAGAGGAAGAGGAAGAAGAAGTTGTCTTCGTCGTGGTTGAGAAGATGCCGGAGTTCCCCGGTGGACAGCAGGCATTGTTCAAATACCTCAGCGAGAACGTCAAATATCCGGTTATCGCGCAGGAGAACGGTATCCAGGGACGTGTGATCTGCCAGTTCGTGGTGAACCGTGACGGATCTATCGTGGACGTAGAGGTCGTTCGTTCCGGTGGTGATCCTTCGCTGGACAAAGAGGCGGTACGCGTCATCAAGTCCATGCCGAAATGGAAACCGGGTCAGCAACGCGGTAAACCCGTTCGCGTGAAATATACGGTGCCGGTTAACTTCAAATTACAATAACAAAATCCTCGTAATTACGTAATTACGACATTACGTAATCCAATGGAGTTAGCTCATAGAGATATAACCTATTGCAAGAATGTCGGTGCCAAGCGTGCCGACATTCTTCGTAAAGAACTGAAGGTGAATACCGCGCTGGACATGGTGCGGCAGTATCCTTATAAGTATATCGACCGCAGCCGATTCTACCGCATCGCGGAGATAGAGGACGAAGATACGTATGTACAGATCGTCGGCGAAGTAACCGAATGGCACACAATAGGTATCGGTAAGGCACAGCGGCTGAGCGCTACCTTCAACGACGGAATGCACCAATGCGAACTGGTCTGGTTCAAGGGCGTGCAGTATGTCAAGTTGCAGCGGGGTGTCAAATACCTGCTCTTCGGCAAACCGTCCCGATTTAATCACACGTATAATTTCGTCCACCCGGAATTAACGCCTTGGAGCAAGGTCACGCCGGAGATGACGCAGGGCCTGGAGCCGTACTACAACACGACGGAGACCATGAAACGCCACGGTCTCAACTCCAAAGCCATGCGGAATATCATTGCCGAACTGTTGCCGGACCTGAAGACGGGAGTGCCGGACACGATAGGCGCAGATATCCTGCAGCGGTACCGGCTGATGGGACTGACGGACGCGCTGGTCAATGTGCATTTCCCGAAAGACACACCCACGATGCAGGCGGCACGGGCAAGGTTGAAGTTCGAAGAGCTGTTCTATATCCAGTTGCAGCTACTGAGGCAGATGAAACGCCGGGAACAGAATCCGGGCTTCGCCATGCCGATAGTAGGCAGCCGGTTCCATGCCTTGTATAAATCGCTGCCTTTTGACCTGACCGGCGCACAGAAAAGGGTTATTCATGAGATACATGACGACCTCAAGTCCGGACGGCAGATGAACAGACTGCTGCAGGGCGATGTCGGTTCGGGTAAGACACTCGTGGCGCTCTTATGCTGCCTCCTCGCCGTCGATAACGGATATCAGACCTGTATCATGGCGCCTACGGAGATACTGGCAAACCAGCACTACGAGACCCTCAAAGCCTTTCTGGCGCCGTTAGGCGATGCGGTGCATGTGGCGTTGCTCACAGGCTCGACTACAGCCAAACAGCGTGTACCCGTACATAACGGACTGCTCAACGGAACGATAAATATATTAATAGGTACGCACGCGTTGATAGAAGATACCGTGCAATGGCAGAACCTGGGACTTGTCATTATCGACGAACAGCACCGCTTCGGCGTGGCGCAGCGGGCTAAACTGTGGAGCAAGAATGACATTCCGCCTCATGTACTCGTCATGTCCGCTACTCCTATTCCGCGGACCTTGGCGATGACTGTCTACGGCGATCTGCATGTGAGTATCATTGACGAACTGCCGCCCGGACGCAAACCGGTGCAGACGATCCATTATAATATCAACCGCCGCGCACAGGTGTATGCCTTCCTGCGCAAGCAGATTCAGGAAGGGCGGCAGATCTATGTAGTCTATCCGCTCATCAAAGAGAATGAGAAACTGGATCTGCAGGACTTGCAGAACGGCTTTAACGAACTGTGCGAAGCTTTCCCAGAATATAAGATATCCATGGTCCACGGCCAGATGAAAGCGGCGGACAAAGACCTGCAGATGCAGCGTTTCGCATCCGGCGAGACACAGATTCTGGTGGCTACGACGGTCATCGAAGTGGGTGTCAATGTACCCAACGCCACGGTGATGATGATTCAGAACGCCGAACGTTTCGGACTGAGCCAGTTGCACCAGTTGCGCGGTCGCGTAGGACGAGGTGCCGACCAGAGCTACTGTCTCTTGCTGACCGATATGGAGATCAGCGGAGACACACGCAAACGGATGGATATCATGGTCGCTACCAATGACGGATTCCGCATCGCGGAAGAGGACCTGCGGCTCCGCGGAGCAGGAGACATCGACGGCACACAGCAGTCCGGAATACCCTTTGATTTGCATATAGCCAATCTATCGACGGACGGCCAGCTGCTGACCTTGGCACGCCAGGCTGCGATGGATATATTGGATCAGGACCCGCTCCTTGAGGATGAGATGAACCGGATATACAAAAGGAGACTCGATTCCTTGCGGATCGAATCTCCTCAGAATTGGAGCGAGATAAGCTGATTACTTATCGTCGTGAGCGTGCAATGACTGCACATAGCGGGCATGCGCCATCTTAACTCGTTTCAGCTCACTCGGTTTGTCGAATTGCTGACGGCGACGGAGCTCCTTAACGACACCCGTCTTATCGAATTTGCGTTTGAATTTCTTAATCGCGCGCTCGATGTTCTCACCTTCTTTAACAGGAACGATAATCATTGCTTACACCTCCTTTCTTAGTACCCAGGGCCGGGATCGAACCGGCACGGTTTCCCATTGGTGTTTGAGACCAACGCGTCTACCAATTCCGCCACCTGGGCGCGCTTGCATTGACACTCGCGTGACTGCGCGTTTCACGCTTGTATAACGCTACGTGTCATGCTACGCTTCTCGGTCTGCAAACACTTCGCTGGTTTACATCCCGAGTTTTGTCTTTTAACTCATACGAGCGAAAAAGCGTGCAAAATTACAACAAATATTTGAATTGACCAAATTTTAGTACGTTTTTTTTGCGTAAATGGTTATTTTTTTGTACTTTTGCAGTCTAAATCGACATAGAATGAACGAATTCTTTTCCAGAAGCGAAGCGTTATTGGGTTCCGAAACGATGGAATCCCTTCGGACGAAACGCGTGATCCTCTTCGGCGTGGGAGGCGTAGGTTCGTGGTGTGCCGAGGCTCTCATCCGTACGGGTCTGACGCATCTGACGATAGTAGATGGCGACACCGTGCAGCCTTCCAACGTCAACCGCCAACTGCCGGCGACAAGAGAGACATTGGGCAGACCCAAAGTAGAGGTGCTCAAAGAGCGGCTCCTCACCATCAACCCCGAAGCGGAAATAGAGGCAATAAACACCATGTACAAAGAGACAATGTACAATGTACAAAAGGACGATGTACAATGCACGGAGGAGCCTTTTGATTTTCAGTTGGAGGAATACGACTATGTGATAGACGCGATAGATAGTGTAGCGGCGAAGGCAGACCTTATAATACGCGCAACGCGCACGCGGGGAGTGAAGATTTTCTGCTCTATGGGTGCCGCCTTGCGTTTGGACCCGACTAAAGTGACAACCGGCGAACTGATGGACATCAAAGGTGACGCGCTCGCCAAGGCTGTCCGCGCACGGATGAAGAAGATGGGCGTGAAACCCTACCGGAAAGTCCAATGCGTCTATTCGACGGAGCAACCGCAAGCCTGTGAGACCCGCGGCAGCCTCATGCAAGTCACCGCCGTCTTCGGATGCACTCTCGCCAGCCTGGTCATAAGAGATATACTGAAAAAATAAAAAAATGTCAGATTGTTCTGATTGTACTGTTCTTAGGCTCTTCTCGGAACATGGTCCCGTGATGGTCCTGTTCTATTCAGTATATACGATCCCTAAACAAAGGTACGCGCGGGTGCGCGTACCTTATTTTATAAAAGGCTAGGGAGACTAAGAGACCTAGGATACTAGGATACTAGGATACTAGGATACTAGAACCTTAGTATCTTAGTCGTCCTTAGAGTCCGAGGGATTTCTTGATCTCGGGAACACGGGCTTCGGCTTCGGCGGTGCAACGCTCGTAGTCGGCACCGGTGAAGGGTTTGCCGGATTTAACCGGAATCTCGAAATAGAACTTGATCTTCGGCTCCGTACCCGACGGGCGGACAGATACCTTCAAGCCGCCCTCCGTGAAGTACTGGAGTACGTTCGAAGTAGCATGCAGCGGCATGTCGAAATCCGACTCAACCCACTTGCCGTCCTTGAGTTCGCATTGCTTGAGGAGTTTGAAGTCTTTGATCTTAACCACTTTCTCGCCTGCAATCTCTTTGGGTGCGTTAGCGCGGTAGTCCTTCATCATCTGCTGGATCTCCTCGGCGCCGGTCTTGCCCGGACGAACGACATTGATAGTCGTCTCGCGCTGGAAGCCGTAGTCCTCGTATATCTTGAGGAGGTAGTCATAGAGGGTCATGCCGTTGTCCTTGGCGTATGCAGCAATCTCGCAGATAAGGCAGATAGCCGAAGGCGAACATTTGTCGCGGACAGCGTCATACGGCAGGAAGCCGAAGGACTCCTCACCACCGCCGATATACTTACGCTTGCCTTCCCACATACGGATACGGTTGGCGATCCATTTGAAGCCTGTGTATTCGTCGGTGAGGGTAACGCCCTGCGCGTCCGCGATCTTGCGGATGAGTTCGGAGGTAACGATGGTCTTGACGATATACATATCGTCGCGGAACTTGCCCAGGCGCTTCATGTTGTTGATGATGTAGTAGTGGTACATGATGTTGGTCTGGTTTCCGTTGATGATAACCCACTCGCCTTTGTCGTTTCGGCAGACGATAGCGATACGGTCCGCGTCCGGGTCGGAAGCAATCACCAGGTCGGCACCAAGCTTGGTGCCTAACTTCATACCGAGGGTCATTGCCTCTGCGTTCTCCGGGTTCGGGGAAACGACAGTCGGGAAATTACCGTCGATGACCATCTGCTCGGGCACTACGTGGATGTTCTGGAATCCCCAGCTGCGGAGGCACATCGGCACGATCTGACGTCCGGCACCGTGCATCGGGGTATAAACGATATTGAGGTCTTTCTGACGGAGGATGGTGTCCTGGTCGATCATAACGGACTTAACCGCCATCATGTAGTCGTAGTCCATCTCGCCGCCGATAATCTCGATGAGGTCTTTGTTTGCCTCCCATTTGACATCTGCGAGGGTCACTTTGTTCACTTCATCGATGATACCCTGGTCATGCGGCTGGAGCACCTGCGAGCCGTCCTCCCAGTAAGCCTTGTAGCCGTTGTACTCTTTCGGGTTGTGGCTTGCAGTCACGTTCACACCGCCCTGACATTTGAGATGACGGATAGCGAAAGAAACCTCCGGCGTCGGACGCAGCGACTCGAACAGATAGACCTTGATACCGTTGGCGGAGAAGATATTGGCAACCGTCTCTGCGAACATACGTCCGTTATTACGGCAGTCATGACCTACTACGACAGCCACGCGCCCGTCCTGCACGTGCTCAAAACCACCCTCTTTCTGCACTTTCAGCATATAGTTGGCATAACCCTGGGTAGCCATCGCTACGATATACTTGTTCATACGGTTCGTGCCCGGACCCATAATACCGCGCAGACCTCCGGTACCGAACTCCAGAGTGCGGTAGAAAGCATCGATAAGTGCGGTCTTGTCCTCCGCCTCCATCATCGCTTTCACTTGTGCGCGGGTCTCCGCGTCAAAAGGCTCCTTGGTCCATACCTCGGCAACCTCCATTACTTTTTTCAATTCTTCGTTCATGGTGATTGATAGTTAAATTGTTATTAAAAAAAATTCGATATTACGTTATTACGTGATTACGTGATTATGATTTTTTTACCTTGTAGATAGCATCGAGGTTACGGTGGAAGCCGTCGAAGTCGAGTCCGTACCCGATCACAAACTCATCCGTTACCTCGTGTCCTACATAATCGGGTTTGGCATCCTCATACTCCAGTTTGTTGGATTTGAAGAGCATTGTAGCTACTCGTACTGAAGAAGCCCCGAGCCCGCGGAGATGCGCCTTGAGCTGGTGGATCGTCAGACCGGTATCCACTATATCCTCCACGATGATGACATCGCGGTTCTCCACGACCTGCTGGAGAGGGACGATGAACTCCAACTGGCCCGTAGAAGACATGCCCCAATAGGAGCTGACGCGTATGAAGGTCTGCTCGCAACGGAGGCCGTCCAGCGCACGGATGAGATCCGCGGCAAAGACAAATGCACCGTTGAGCACGATGACAAAGAGCGGCTCTTTGTCCTCATAGTCACGACGGATCTGTTGACCTACTTGCTTCACGTCGGCAGCAATCTGCCCGGCGGTGAGCCATTCTTCAAACGTGTGTCCTTGTTCAATAATGCTACGCATATCAATTTACAATTTACAATTCACAATTTTTAGCCCCGAGGGGCATGATTCTTTTACGATTTATTCCTCGTAGTTTTGGAAGAGGAAGTCGTTATACGGGTATCGTTTCACATGAATCGCCTTGATGCGGTCGTACATAAGCGCACGAAGCGCGTCTATGTTCTCTTTGTTCCGCGCAGAGATAAAGATGCAGTCCTCGCCAAGCCGCGCCATCCAACTCTTCTCCAAATCAGCAAGCGAGTAGTTCTCCCGTGTCACGGGCGTCAGGTCATCTTCCTCTTTCGGCGTATAGGTGAAATTGTCTATCTTATTAAAGACAACAATCTGCGGCTTCTCCTCCTTGCATATCTCGTTTATCGTTTGTTCCACCACTTCGTACTGCTCCTCGAAATTCGGGTGCGATATATCCACTACATGGATCAGCAGATCCGCTTCGCGCACCTCATCTAGCGTCGATTTGAACGACTCTACCAGATGGTGAGGCAGTTTGCGGATGAAGCCGACGGTGTCGGAGAGCAGGAACGGCAGGTTCTCAATCGTGACCTTCCGCACCGTTGTGTCCAGCGTAGCAAACAATTTGTTCTCCGCAAACACATCGGATTTGGAGAGGAGGTTCATGATGGTAGATTTGCCTACGTTCGTATATCCGACGAGCGCGACGCGCACCATCTTTCCGCGGTGCTGCCGCTGCGTCGCCATCTGTTTGTCGATGGTCTTGAGTTGTTCGCGCAGAAGCGCTATACGCTGCCCGATGACACGTTTGTCCGCCTCTATCTGGGTCTCACCCATACCTCGGTTGGTGCCGCCTCCACCGCGTTGCCGGTCAAGGTGGCTCCACATCCTCGTCAGGCGCGGAAGCATGTATTGCAAGTGCGCCATCTCCACCTGCGTCTTCGCATACGATGTCTGTGCGCGCTGCAGAAAGATCTCTAAAATAAGGATCGTACGGTCAATAACCCGCACATTAGCCGGATGCTTCTCGCGATGGTTGATTGCTTTCTCCAGGTTACGGATCTGCCGAGGGCTCAACTCGTCATCAAAGATCACTACGTCCACTACCGGCTTCTCCTCGCTCGGCTCCTCTTCGCGGGCTACGATGAACTGCCTGATCTCCTCCAACTTGCCTTCCCCCACATAGGTAGAAGTGTTGGGCTGGTCGAGACGTTGCGTAAAACGCTTGACGGGCACGATACCATGCGTATCAGCCAAAAAAGCGAGTTCGTCCAGATACTCCTTCGTCTTCTCCTCCGGCTGGCTCGGCGTGATCAATCCTACCAAAACCGCGTGCTCTATATAAGGTTTGATTTCTATCATAAACGGAGCTGTCAGCTATCTGCTATCAGCATTCAGATATTTTGGGCACAAAGGTAGTAAAAAAAAATGATATATGCAAAAAAAATCGCCCCATTGGACGATTTTTTAGATTTCAGTAGCCGGCTTTCAGCCTTCAGCTTACTTACGGAGACCGAGTTCTTTGATGATAGCACGGTAGCGCTCAATGTCTTTTGCCTTCAGATAATCCAGCATGCGGCGGCGTTTTCCAACCAATGCGGTCAGCGCACGCTCTGTACCGAAATCCTTACGATTGTTTTTAAGGTGCTCGGTGAGGTGGTTGATACGGAAGGTAAAGAGTGCGATTTGGCTCTCAGCAGAACCGGTGTTTTTAGCGTCATTGCCGTACTTAGCGAACAACTCAGCTTTTTTCTCAGATGTTAAATACATAACATTTTTTCATTTGGTCATTTACCATTTGGCTATTTATTGAGCCATTGGGTAAATGCGGGTTAAACAATTACCGCTGAAGCAGAATCTGGCATTGCGACTTCGCGGCATTAACTTCGCCTTTTCGCAGAAAAAGCGTGCAAAGGTACTGCTTTTTTTTTATTTGACAAAATATTTTTGGAAAAAAGTATCAATAACTGCGTTTTTCTTAGCCCGAAGGCACGATTAACTTCGTTTTTCTGCTCCGATAGTGGTAAAATCCCCATGTCCGGGATAAACTTTTGTGTCGTTCGGCAGTTCAAAGAGCTGTTGGAGCGAAGAGATGAGTTGCCCCATGTCTCCGCCCGGAAGGTCCGTTCTGCCGTACCCCATGCGAAAAAGCGTGTCGCCGGAAAGGAGCGTTTTCTCCTCCGGCCAGTACAGACAGACTGAACCGGGCGTATGTCCGGGGGTGTGGAGAATGGAGAATTGAGAATTTTGAATTGTGAATTGTGAATTGAGGGGTTCGACAGGGAAAGGTTCAGGAGTGGCGCGGATGCCGAAGAGGTTGTATTGCATCTGCATCGCCTCTGCCATCGGGATGTCCGCCTCATGCATGAGTACCGGCGTATGCCATTGCTCCGCCGCCCATGCTGCACCCCAGAGATGGTCGAGATGACCATGCGTAGCGATGATAAAAACCTCTTCGCAAGAGAGGGAATAAATATAGTTATACAGCACCTGCTGCTCGTATTGATTGGAGCAGGCAGGGTCGATGAGAAACACCGTCCTGTCATTTCCCGTTTGACCATCTGACGCAACGACATACGTGTTCGTTCCGAAAGAACCGAAGTTGAATGATTTTATCTCCAGCATTCTTGACAAATTTGAGGTTTTTCTTGTTCGGCAGCCATCCGGAACGCCCGCGCTTTTTCGTTCGAGAAAAGTTCCGCCAAGGGTGTGTCCATAATGTTCCCATAGGAATAGGAATGGTTTTTGTCGTAGCAACAGGGCAATACTTCGCCGGTTGTGGTGACCACGACTCCACTCCATACGCGGAGACATCCGCGATGCAGGTTCTTGCGGTGGTAGAGTCCGTCTTTCCCTTTGCGGTAGCGGCTGTAACAGGGGTCGGAAGGCATGAGCGGATGGCCTTCGGCGTAATGGTACAACTGGGCTGTCTTGAACACCAGACGGTCCGCCCCGAGGGATTTATATTGCTGTTTGAAAGCCTTCCATTCCTGTTCGTTGGTGCGCAGACGGAGGCACTGCAGTTCGATCACCATGGCTGCTTTCAGGCGATCCTTGGCTTCGCGGAGGTACCTCAGCGCCGCTTTGGTTTTCTCCAGACTCCCTCCTATCCGGTAGGCATTGTAGGTCTCTTCGGAGAGTCCGTCCATGGAAACGATGATGCGGTCCAATCCCGCCCGGACAAGCGCTTCCGCCATCTCCGGCGTCAGAGCCTGGGCGTTCGTCGAGAGAACCGTATAAAGCCCTGCACGGTGCGCCTCCGCAACCATAGCCGGCAGATGGCTGTTGAGCAACGGCTCCCCCTGGAAATAGAACTGCACCGTCAGCGCCCATTGTTTTATTTCGTCCAGGGTGCGACGCCATACTTCCCAAGAGAGGTAAGGAGAAGAAACTCCTTCCCGTCCTTTCCCCGCCGGAGAGGAGTTAGAAACCCCAACCGGGCATTCCGGGCAGCGCAGCTGGCAGACAGCCGCCGGCTCAACGGATACGAAGGTCGGCATATGCGTAAAACGCACCAAGCCGAAGCGGCTTAGTGCGTAATTACCGTAACACTTGATGGTGTTAATGCAGCGCGATTTTGTTAACACGACGCTCATGACGACCGCCTTCGAAATCCGTCTGGAAGAAAGTACGCACGATATCCAGCGCCTTTGGCGCAGAAATGAAGTTGGCGGGCAAGCCGAGTACATTGGCGTTGTTGTGCGCACGTGCCAGTTCTGCCAATTTGTTATCCCAACAGAGTGCGGCACGGATACCTTGGTGCTTATTGGCAGTCATGGTTATACCGTTGCCGGTGGAGCAGATAACGATACCGAACTCGTATTCTCCCTTTTCTACCGCCTCAGCCAGCGGATGTGCGAAATCAGGATAGTCGCAACTCTCCGTCGAATAGCATCCAAAATCCTTTACTTTGGCGCCATTGTCCTCCAGAAACAGCTGTACTTGCTGTTTGAGTTCAAATCCCGCGTGGTCCGAAGCCATCGCGATAGTCATTTCAGAAAAGCTTTTCATATCTAATATCTTTTAAATCATACATTCTCAGAATATCAGCGCCAGGTTACCAAACATCAGTTTGCAGGAGATTGCCAGGACGATGATTCCGAAGAACTTACGGATGATGTAAAGCGCCGTCGTTCCCAGATATTTGGTAAGCCAGTTCGTACCGATAAGCACCAGGTAGAGCACCAGCATACAGAGCAAGAGAGAGATACACAGGCTGGCGATACTGTATTCCGCGGTAATAGCCAGAAGCGCCGTAAAAGCTCCCGGTCCGGCATACATGGGAAAAGCCAGCGGAACGATAGAACTACCGTTCCCTATTTCGCCCTCCAGCTTGTCATTCTGGAAAATAGTTATATCCAATACCATCTCGAGCGCCATGAGGAAGATAACAAAACCTCCGGCAACGGCGAAATATTCGATCTGCACGCCGAAGAGTTTGAGTATCCATTCTCCCAGAAACAGGAACGCCATCAATATCACCAGACTGGCAATACAAACATAGTCTGCATGAATCTTGATCCCCTTCTTCTCCATAGCTATCGTAATAGGGATATTGCCGAAGGGATCAATGATCGCGATAAGAAAAACAAACGAGGATAAAACCTGCCAGATATCAACCGTTCCGAAAAAATTACGTATCGCTTCCATAGTATTTTCGCATTTTAGGCCGCAAAGTTACTAAAAAATTTGCATATGTGCAAAAAAAATTGTACTTTTGCAGCGATTTTCAGAGAAACGGGAATTTTCGAACTCGAAATTAATAATTTAAATAGTTATGATTAATAGCCAAGACATTAAGAACGGTGTATGCATCCGTATGGACGGCCGTTTGTATTTCGTAATTGAGTTTTTGCACGTTAAGCCGGGTAAAGGTAACACCATCATGCGTGTGAAGTTTAAAGATGTAGTTGACGGCCGCGTGCTGGAGCGCCGCTTTAATATCGGCGAGAAGCTGGAAGACGTACGCGTTGAGCGTCGTCCTTATCAGTTCCTTTACAAAGAGGGCGAGGACTACATCTTCATGAACAACGAGACCTTCGAGCAAGTACCTATCGCTCATGATCTGATTACCGGTGTAGATTTCCTGAAAGAGGGTTTCACGGTGGATGTAGTATCGGATGCTACGACAGAGACTATTCTGTTCGCAGAGTTGCCTACCAAGGTTGAGTTGGCTGTCACGTACACCGAGCCGGGTCTGAAAGGCGATACCGCTACCAACACACTCAAACCGGCTACTTTGGAGACCGGCGCAGAGATCCGCGTACCGCTCTTCATCAACGAAGGAGAGATCGTTCGCGTAGATACGCGTGACGGCAGCTATTGCGAGCGTGTTCGTTAATGAGCTTATCCGTAAGAATAGAAAAAGAAATCCGGCCGGAAGGTCGGATTTTTTTATTCTACTTCCGTTCCTTGAACGGTATATTTTCTATTCTCCCGGAGGATATACAGATTTCCGTCTTGCAGTATCTTCGTCGCTTGGGACGCATCCTGGTTCACGCTCCCGATATCGGAAGGCAGGTTTCCGTTGTATTGAATCGTGATGCTTTTCAGTTTGGGCTGCCCCCACTCCATGATATTCCGCGCGCGCAACGTGTACGTGCCTTGCGCTACGGACGACAGATTCCATACATTTTCACCTGTCTCTGTTTGGTTTCCTGTCCCCCATGCCTCCGGCAATGCATACACAGAAGCACCGCTGCCTTGCAGTTCAAACTGCCACTGGTGTCCGTTGGGATAATAGCCTTCCGCAGAAACAAGATATTCACCCGGATGCTGTAACTTGACATTCCATTCCGCCCAGCGGTCCGTATTGGCTGCATCCTCCGGACCGAAATCGAAATAGTCGCTGTTGTACCAGCTCATATTTTCGCTATAAGCCGATACATTCGCTTTGTTGAGTGTCGCGGGAAGAAGGATTGCATCATCCTGAGGGGGATCTACCGGGGTGGAACTGCCTGTTATTGTCACAGAAGCATTCAGTTTGTTCATGCCGCTTGAAGCCTCCCACACATTATTGTTCGCAAAACGGACGGCATACGCCGGATTGGATGCGATAGACGAATATGCGTCAGGCAGGTACAGATACAACTCGTACGTTCCCGAAGGCACATCGGATGGGATCGTAACCTGTTCATTAACCGTCGTCACTACGCCGTTCGGCTTCCATCGGCGAGGGTCTGTCTGCAACTGAATCTTGTATTGTCTGCCAGACGCTTTCAGGACAAGATAAGCGTGCCGCTCGTTGTACAGAGGCGCATAGCCGGCATTCTTGATTTTGATGTTGATATTCGCCTTTCCTCCTGCACTTGCCTGATCCGGCAGGGTCGCACTCACCAACTGGTAGCGGTAGCCCATCTTGCGGTTCAGTTCGTCGAACGTGCCGTTAGAACGCCAATAATCGGTCGTCTGGGTGGCATAGCCGCTTTGGATGAACGTCCAGTGAAGGCGGCTCATCTCCGCAGTTGTCTTATCGTAGGTAGCCCATTTCTTGGCTTTGTTGACATCCGTGATATCCGTCTCGCCGCCTATCGGCACATAGAGTGTCTCTTGCGCCAGCCAGGGCTTTTCCGTTGCGGTGTCCTGGTAGGTTCCCATGTTGTCGTAGTCGTACAGGAACGCATCATTATGTTGCCCCAGACGCGCCTTGGCTGTCCCCATATAGGCTTCCGACTCGCTCAGCGGCTGCGTACTGTTCAGGTATGAAGTCTTGAACTTAGGTGTCCGGAGTTGAATGCAGCGGTCTGCAGGAACAGCGGCTAACAACGCATCCACCACTTGTCTGCGCGCGCTATTCATCGTGGAGACCTTGTTACCGTAGTTGCTCGTATAATACCACTCGCCCCATGCGCCTACGATACCTGCCTGGAAACAGAAAATGACATCCGCGTTTGCCTGCCAGTGCGATTGATACTGGGTGATATGCTGCTGCACGATAGAGAACGGAGCGTCGTATGCTGTCTCATTCTCATCATGATCCACATAGGAGAATCGTATGATCGCTTTCATCCCTTTGTTGCGCAGAACAGCCATATCCTCATCAAAGCCGTTCAGAACAGCCGTAGGAAGAGTAGCCGTTGACTTGAAGTTATCCAGATAATAGTGTACAAGGATCAATGTTCCTTTGTCATTGGAGGCATGTGCATCCAAGTAACTCTCTTTCCCTTTGACTGCATAAGGTTTATTTTGGGTCAGATGACCCGTCAGCATGGTGATAAAGCCACGCTCGGGGTTCGGAAAGATCGTACTCTCGTCTGCCGTATAACTTACGTTAGCAGCTCTCAATACGACACTTATACAGGCCGCAAAGAGAAGGAAAAGCATTCGTTTCATTTGATATTCAGTTTTTTGCGGATGTCTTTGGGTATGGCGTTCTTATGCACGAGAATGTCGTTGGTCTTGTATTGCATGAAAGCTTCGCTGACATACCATATTCCTTTATAGTCTGAACGGATGGCACCCCATGAGTTTTTAACCATATAGTACCGTTTCCCGTTCTGGTCCTTGGCGGTACCGAAGATCTGCATGCCGTGGTCGTCAGTCGTCTCCCAGTTATCAAAGGCATCCTGGCGCATCTGCTGCGTGATCGTCTTCTCCGGGAGTGGTTTCTTGGTCAGTTCTTCTTTCTTTTTATCCGCAGACATGCCTACCCATTTCGCCATATCCGATCCGGTGATATCCGCTCCTTTGTCATCGTCAGGCACGACTCCTATGCCTTTGCGGGTGAAACCAACCTCGCTGACATCTGCCGCCCAAGCGAGCGTGTAGCCATTCGCCAACGCATTATCGATGATACGCATCATATCCTCAAGAGGCACATTATACATCTGGTCCATGCGCCAGTTATCCGGCACCTCAAGTGCAAAACGCTCGTAGAAAGGATGGTGGGTATAAGAAGTGATGGAGACGTAGTCTTCCGCAGATAATCCCAGACTCTCCACGAAGGATTTGGGAGTATATTTCTTGCCGTTCAGTTCAAACTCCTCAGGACATGGTCCGAGATAGGTGTCATAGATCGCCTGCAGTCCTTCTCTCCATACCGGGCTGAGACGTTTCAATCCGCTGAGCCCTTTGACATACCCTCCTGCTACGCGGTCGAGTTCGTTATGCACAGGCAGCGTGTCGCCTGCCGTCCATCCGTAACGGATACCCGGCATCGCCTCTTGTGGCACAAGGCCGTAATGATCCATGCAATAGATAACGTCATAGGCAGACCCGCCGGGGGAGAAATGAGGTTCGTTATACATCCGCACACAATAGGTGGCACGGTCCATCATCGTCTTGGACACAACGTACATCTCGCTGAAATCGACCACCTGACCTTTCATACGCAGCACCTCCGACTCCAGGAACCCGAGGGTGGAGAAAGCCCAGCATGTCGAACTGCGGTTCTGGTCTTTCACCGGCGTGATTGCCACGCTGTCAACGGTTGTGAAATGCCAGCCCTCCACGCTGTCTTTTTTTACTGCGGTACTATCACTTTGCGCCCATGCTGCCATTCCGGCAGTAAGTGCTATCATCAGTATGAACTTTCTCATCTCGTTCTGTTGTTTTTGTCTGTTGCATTTTGCGCTGCAAAATTACACAAAAAAAATGACATACGCAAGTGCATATGAAGAAAAATCTTTTTTCTGCAAGTTTTTACGCTAAATTTTGTTCACTAAAGATTTCATTTATAGCGAATTATAAAATAGCACTCATTGTCGAGTTAGAAACGCGACCATCACGCGACCATCCTGTACGTCTCTGTACGGTGTAGCATCTGTTCTAATTGCTGACCAATCGCTTTTGCCTCTTACTTGCATCTCTATAGATGAAAGCCGAGATACCCCACCATCTCTCGAAAACGGTTCGAGAATGATTCGATAATGGTTCGAGAATGACCGCTAAACGAGTCGTAAATGACCCGTGAGTAAATTAGCACTCTATGTCGAGTTAGAAACGCTACCATCACGGGACTATCCTAGGACGACGTCGGCCCCACGCCGCCCTCACGCCGGCTCAAACAAATTGAAAAATCGCCCGGAAGGACGATTTTTCATATCGGGGATCATAAATGAGTCCGAATCAACCCTTATTTAAGTCTTATTCCACCTGCTGTCCTCTTACTCTATCCGCCAGAAATGGTAATATGTGAATTTCTCTTCATCATACCAAGTTTCCCATAATTCATTTTGCGATATTGGCAGAATGGATTCTTGTTCTCCTGCATAAGAAACAGTAACACTATCTCCCACAAAAAGTACACGATTAAGAAATATAAACAGCGCATTATTACTGCTACCGCATTCGCTCAAACAGCGATACCTTGACTTATCGGGATTCCCAAACCGATCTTGTGTGTAAAACAAGACCATCTGCCCGGCTGCAAGCGTTATAGTAGAACCAACCACAAGAGAGTTTTCCTCTTTGTAATTATCATTTCCGGACACATATATAGGATTAGGGGTATTCGCTACTTCGTAATAGACGTTTTTGGGGGCATTGTTCTGGTAAAAGCGCAGTATTATTTCATGTGCAGAGGAATTCCCTATTTGGAAGGATTCATAGATGCTATAGTCTTGTTCTTGAAGAGAATAGCAGGAACTAAAACCGACTATCGCCATTAGTAAAATAATCTTTTTCATTGCTTAGCCCTTTCTATTTTTTGATGATCTATTACAAAAGTATGATCGTAGCGGTATGGTTCTTCCTTGTCTTCTGTTGTAACCCAATCTGTATCATTGTAAATACTCCATTCGTCGCCATAGACATAATCATATCTATGCTCTTTCCATATGATGGTATCATTTCCGGCTATGAGTTGGGCCGATGCACCGATTATACGACTAATCAGCAAGACATCTCCGGCTCTCACGTGTTTATATTCACGCCGGATAGGGTGCAGGCGGATTGTCTTGCCGGCAGCTATTGGTATATTATTGGTACTATACCATGCCCGTTGCGGATTAACTATAGAACACGTATCCCACATTACTGCTTGATCTAGTACCAAACGGATTTCTTCTTCTGTTTGATTAGAAACAAAGTAAGTGTCGGTGTAAGTCGTATAAGGATGGCCGCATGAGGCGAACATGCATCCGAATATTAGACCATATAACCACGTCCGTGCGCGGCTGAGCGATTGTTTGTCACTCCCAATTATGAAATGCATCATAAGCTTAATCAATTATTTCTTGTTTGAGAATAGTCAGCGAGTTGCCATTGATCGTTGCACGGAAACTTGCCGGGCGAGTGGGTTCTGGCGCTGATTGAGTTGGACCATCTAATGGATCATCGCCTCCGGGAATAACTCCCATTTGAATCACCTCCATCAATTGGATTTCGATTTCTTCAGCGTGCAATACGCACGGCATGATCAGAAGTACGCCTAATGCAAAAGTAATAAATTTGTTTCTCATACGAATTGTAGTTATGAAGTGAAACAATAACATACCGCCAAACGCTCAATCGTTTGACGGCACAAAATTACTGCTTTTTTGGCACCTCTGCAAGAAAAGGATGTAGTTTTCTGCTTTGCTGCAAATTACTGATATTCAAATATTTAGTACTTCACGAATGTAGTTTTTTAACTTTCAGGCTATTTGGGTTTAGCCTATTTTGCAGCTTTTTCTATTAAAAACGAACGCAGATTTGCACTTGTAGTACCTAACTTGTTGGCGAGAGTTCTCTTCGTGCTTCGGATACTATTATAAGAATAATATAGAATATTTGCCATCTGTTTATCTGTAAAAGATCCTATCAAAACAAGTACGCAAAGACGTATTTCTTTTTCATTTAGACGACCTGTAGCTTTAAGTTTGTCTGCCAGTAAGAAGAAATGAATATTTATACATTCGCAAAACTTATCATAGTTTTTCCATTGGAGAGAATCCATTATGCTGTCCGAATTAGCAAGTATATCGCAGTTTTCTTGTATTCGAAGAAGGCGATCATTGTATCGTTTGATCTGCTGGTCTTCTGCTTCCTTGTTTTGCATAGCCCAATACTCCACTTGTTGCGAAAACAATGCGCGCTGTTTATGTTTTCTAAATATATACAACCATAAGCACAAACCAACAACAAGCAGTGTTGCTACTACTCCCCAGAACCACCGCCAATCCGGCTTGCGGTTCAAATCTTGTTGTAGAAGTTGTACCGCCATCCCCCATTTGCTATGCAGGGGTATCAATATATCTGTCTCTATGTCAGAACGTTGTGCGGAGAGAGCAAGTACATCTTCGTTACTTAATGTTGAATCTGCATTTGCAATAATATAAAGCATATTATATTTGTTCTGTTCTGAGGCAGTAGGCATACTGAGCACTTGATTCGCATAATACAATGCGGAATCAGTTTCCTCCATATGCCAAAAAGCACGTGCTTTTAACTCGTAACATGTTGGAACGCTGTATCTCAACAACTGAAGAATATTTGTCGTATAGATGACTGAATCATATAATTGTATTTGAAAATATAACTTGGTTTTCGTTTCTAATGTCTTGATTTTGACATTCCTATCATTGCAATTATGCGCTATTGAATCAAGTAAAATGAATGTTTCTTCTTTCTTCCCTTGTTCCGCCAATTCAAATGCCATATCATTGAGACAGTAGTAATATAATAAGGTGTCATTATTGCGCAGATACATATCTGCCGATTTCTCGAACATCTCATAGGATAACTGAAACTCACCTGCCAAATGGCATATGTCACCTATATTATTATACACCCTTCCTAAGATATGGTAGTCTTTTGTACGGGAATGGGTGGCATCGATGAACACCTGCATAGCCTCTACGGGGTTGTCTTTCGCGCGCAGCAGCTTGCCGTAATGATAGCACGCATGAGCGTATGTACAAAGGAGCGATGTACGATGTACGAAGGGACAAACTTCTGACAGCTGATAACTGACATCTGATAGCTGACGGCTGACGGCTGAAAGCTCCTTCAATCTTTCATACGCTTGCGCGAGGGTGGCGCTATCTCCCTCGTCCACACCGTATATCTTACCCTCATGCCACAAGCTGTCCGCCTGCGCAACAACCTCCTGTGCCTCGCGGAGCGAGCGAGGAGTGCAAGCACATAAGGCGATACAAATGACAACCATCGCCTTCATACTCACTATCGCTATAATCTGTTTTTTAAGAAACATGGTGCAAAGGTACAAAAATATAATAAGATATGCAAGAAAAAAGACGAGAATCATCAATATTGTACAAAAAAAGAAGGCCCGGAAGGGTCTTCTTTTTTTGCTGAACGGCAGCGGATCAAGGTGCTACTCGGTTGATATCGCGCGGGAACATCAACCGTGTGGCTCCTTAATCAAGGCCGTCCTTCGGGGCGGTCTTTTTTGTTGCCTCTCCGCGCGCTCCGTCCGTCGGCTATATATGCCCGTCTTTTGAAAAAGCCGTGAGCGGAGCGAACCCAACAAGCCGTGCGCACGAAGGC
>JAEEGL011333192.1_pt1 | contig 23580 bp, 10 predicted proteins | sample 9134231 | NCBI WGS metagenome assembly JAEEGL01 (sample SAMN16246548, study PRJNA631951) | gut metagenome | biome: gut microbiome; feature: rumen; material: fiber-attached | host: Bos | place: Iran: Karaj | collected 2018-10
ACACTGTAACCGGCGATAGCGCAAATAACGAGGATAATCCATGCGTCTTTAACACCTCCGAAGCCCGATTTCTTGGCTGGGGCTGCAGCCTTTGTTGTTGTTGCCATAAATTTTTTTTTTTAGTTATTAAATGAATTAATGATGTTAGTTTCAGATTCGTTTTTCTCGGCAAAGATAGCAATTTCGGATTTACTAACAGCCAAATTAAGAACTTTTAACTTGATATTTCTCAATTTATTTCAACTCTGCCAAAGTTTCCTTTATTCTGCGCATAGCTTCCACGATGTTCTCGTCGCTGGTTGCGTAGCTCATGCGGAAACACTGAGGGTCGCCAAAGGCATCGCCGCCGACGGTTGCCACATGTCCTTTTTCCAACAGATACATGGCCAAATCGGTAGAGTTTTCGATGGTCTTGCCGTCAGGTGTCTTCTTGCCATAGAACGATGAGCACTTGGGGAACAAGTAGAAGGCGCCCTCCGGTACATTGACTTCCAGTCCGGGGATGTCCTTGGCCAGCTTGACGATGAGGTCGCGACGGCGCTCAAAGGCCTGGCGCATCTGTTCTACACACTCCTGACTGCTGACGTAGGCAAACTCGGCTGCCTTCTGACTGACGGAGCAGGGACCGCTGGTGTACTGGCCTTGCAGTTTGTTGCAGCCTTTGACAATCCATTCGGGAGCGGCAATATAACCAATACGCCAACCCGTCATAGCGTATGCCTTAGAGACACCGTTGACGATAATGGCACGTTCTTTCATGCCCGGGAACTGTGCGATACTCTCGTGTTTGCCGATATAATTGATGTGCTCGTAGATTTCATCTGCGAGAACGAACAAGTCCTCATACTTCAGAATGACGTCAGCCAGCGCCTTCAGTTCGTCGTGGCTGTAGACACTGCCTGTCGGGTTGCTGGGTGAGCAGAGTATAATCATGCGCGTCTTCGGCGTAATGGCGGCCTCTAGTTGTGCGGCTGTCATCTTGAAGTTCTGCTCGAAGCCAGCCTCCACGAATTTGGGAGTACCGCCGGCCAACAGCACCATCTGCGGGTAGCTCACCCAATAGGGTGTTGGTATGATAACCTCCTCACCGTCGTTGACCAGCGCCATGACGGTGTTGCAGACACTCTGCTTGGCACCATTGCTCACCAGAATCTCGTTTACGGTGTAGTCCAACTGGTTCTCGTTCTTGAGTTTAGCAACGATGGCCTTGCGCAAATCAGGATAGCCATGGACAGGTGAGTAGCGCGAGTAATTCTCGTCAATAGCCTGTTTGGCAGCCTGTTTAATGTGGTCGGGCGTGTTGAAGTCGGGCTCACCCACACTCATGTTAATAACGTCAATGCCCTGAGCCTTCATCTCAGAGCTTTTCTGCGACATAGCCAGCGTTGCTGACGGTGCCAGTCGTTGCAAACGGTCGGATAATTGTGCCATATTGTTGCGTTATGTGTATTATCAACTTGCAAAAGTACACATTTTATTCGTGAATCACGAAAAAAAACGTCTTTTTTTATATTCTTAACTCTTCACTTCAAGTGCAGTGTGTGTCCCATGCGCTCCTGCTTGGTCTTCAGGTAGCGGTAGTCGTACTCGTTGGGTGTCACCTCGATGGCTACGTTCTCGACAATTTCCAGTCCGTAGGCCTCCAGACCGACGCGCTTGGTAGGGTTGTTGGTCATCAGGCGCATCTTGTGGATACCTAAGTGGCGCAGCATCTGTGCGCCACAACCATAGTCGCGCTCGTCGGGTTTGAAACCCAGGTGTACGTTCGCTTCTACCGTGTCCATACCCTGTTCTTGCAACTTGTAGGCTGCTATCTTGTTCATCAGTCCGATGCCACGGCCTTCCTGTTGCATGTAGATAACCACACCTTTGCCTTCCTGCTCAATCATCTCCATGGCCTTGTGCAGCTGTTCGCCACAGTCGCAGCGCATAGAACCGAGGATGTCACCTGTGGCACAACTGGAGTGTACGCGTACCAGTACGGGCTCGTCCTCTTTCCATTCACCTTTGATGAGTGCCATGTGCTCCAGACCGTTCGACTTCTGACGGAAAGGCACCAGACGGAAGTGGCCGTACTTGGTGGGCAGGTCAGCACTGCTGCCAATCTCTATCAGCGACTCCTTCTTCAGTCGGTAGGCGATGAGGTCCTTGATGGTGATAATCTTCATGTCATGCTCCTTGGCAAAAGCCTGCAGCTGAGGCATTCGGGCCATTGTCCCATCCTCGTTCATGATTTCAATGAGGGCACCTACGGGTTGCATGTCACAGAGCTTGCAGAGGTCGATGGCAGCCTCGGTATGTCCGGAGCGGCGTAGCACGCCATTGTCCTGAGCATACAGCGGATTGATGTGTCCGGGACGGGCAAAGGTCTCTGCCTTTGACTGTGGGTCGGCCAGTGCACGGATGGTGGCACAGCGGTCGTGGGCTGACACGCCCGTGGTACAGCCTTCTATCTTGTCAACGGTAACAGTAAACGGAGTTCCCAGCAGGGAAGTATTGTCTTGCACCTGATGGGGCAGATTCAGTTCTTCAGCACGGCTGATAGTTACCGGTGCACACAGCACGCCACGGGCATTTTTCAGCATGAAGTTAACCATCTCGGGCGTAATCTTCTCTGCAGCGCAGATGAGGTCGCCTTCGTTCTCGCGGTCTTCGTCATCTACTACAATGACGAATTTGCCGGCTTTGAAGTCGTCGAGTGCCTCTTCGATGGTGTTGAGTTTCAGTAATTCCATATCTTAGTTGTTGTTTTATACCTATTTATTATATAAGAGCTCTCCTATGCGGGTGATGAGCTTGCCGTTGGTGCGCAGGACATGCTGCAAGTCTTTATAGAGACGGAAGCGGAAACGTATCATGCGGACATAGAAGAAAACGCCCGTTGGCAGGAAGATGCCCGTCAGCACGTTCAGCCACTTGCGCTGGAAGGGGCGTGTATGGGCGTTGCTGGCTATAACAGGGTATCTGTTCAGCAGGATGATGATGCGCTTGTCGCGAGAGTACGACAGGTCTTCGATGGTTGCCTCCAGTCGTTCGTTGATGTGTTCTATCTCCTGGTCGTCGCCTGCACGGAAGAATACCTCTATGGGGTTGGGCCAGCGCAACAGGTTGTGAACCTCCATATAGCGGTTCACTTGTTCGCTGATAACTGCCAGCTGGTCGCTGTCTGCCTGATATTGCGGATCATCAATGATGACCTCTTTGCGCATGATGCTTCTCTTGGTGCGCAGTCCCAACATACGCATCAGAATGTTGCGGTATATGTCAATGTTGAATACCGTAGAGTCTTTATTGGCCTTGTAGGTGAAGAAGATGGCGATGGGCGACAGCACTGCAGTACCCAACAGTTTGCCGAACCATACCGTCCACTCGTCGATACGTGCCATACGCATACCCGTGTTGTCGAGGATGTAGAAGACGATGAACACGATGACGGAGATGATAACAGGTACGCCGAGTCCGCCCTTTCGGATGATAGCGCCCAACGGAGCACCGATGAAGAAGAAGATGATGCACGACAGCGACAGCGTGAACTTATTGATGGCCTCCATCAGGTGCATGCGCTCTTCACGGTTCAGCCAATAGGCCCATTCCGCCTTGTATTCCATATTGGTTATCGTCATCTGTACATCGTTGGAAGCCTGCGTGATAATGCGCTGTTTCTGCTCGGCAGTCAACTTCTGGTACAGTGAGTCAAACATCTCGCTACGTCCCGCAGTCTCCGTTGCCACTTTTGTGGAGTCTTCACGCGACAGGTCGGGGCGACTAAAGGTGAACAGCTTGGCTTCCCGGTAGTTCTGGTGTCCTACAGAGTCGTTGTTCTCTCTGATGGAGTCCAGGTCGTGGATGATGCGACTCAGTCCTTTCGATCGTGCGTCGGCAGAGATGCCGCCAATCTCAGACATATTGAAACCGCTGTCAAAGTCCAGCAGTATCTTCTTTGTCGCGAATGTCTCGCGGCGATAAGGTACGTTGGCATTCACGTTGATGGACGACTGCCGCATGTTCTCAAACCATTCACCGCTATACAGTGTCAGCAGCAGGTGTTTCTTCTCTGCTGTTGTCTGAATACGTCCGGAGTCTGCCAAGATGACGGCAGCATCCTCGTAGCCGCCATTCATGCGGTATATCATAATGCCGTAGAGCACGCCACGGTCCAGGTCCTTCTTTTGTACGTAGAGGTTTGAGTTAGGTATGCCGTCGTAGAAGATGCCCTCCGGTATCTCCACCTCCGGGTTCGTCTGCTTCATGGAGAGCAGCAGGTGCTGGAAAGAGATAAAGGCGCGTGGTCCGACAACCTCCTGGAAATAGAAGGATATACAAGCTATGGTGCAGGTGATGACTATCAATGAGCGCATAGCCTGCATCAGTGAGATGCCGGCAGCCTTGATGGCTGTCAGCTCAGAACTCTCACCTAAGTTACCAAAGGCAATCAGCGAAGATAGCAGGATAGCCAGCGGAAAGGCCTGGGGCATCAGCATGATACCCATGTACCAGAAGAACTGTGCCAGAATCTCCATTGACAGTCCTTTGCCGATGAGCTCGTCGACATAACGCCACAAGAACTGCATCATCAGCACAAACTGGCAGATGACGAAGGCGGCAAGAAACAGCAAGCCGAACTGTTTGGCAATAAATATGTCTAACTTCTTTATTCGAAACATGTTTCAGCGTGCAAAATTATAAAAAAACCGCGAATTACACGAATTTTACGAATTATTATTAGTTAAATCGCCACAATTCATAAAATGAGAAAAGTGAGATTGCTAAAAAATCGTGTAAATCGTGTAATTCGCGGTCCCCAAAACGCTTCGTGGTTCAGGAATCTACAGGCCGCTGACGCGGTGCAGACGTTCCAGATTGTCGTCCCAGATGCCGCGCAGGTCGTTGGCTTCGTCGTCGTCGGCAGCAAAGTCAGTAATCAGAAGTGTCAGACTTCCTGTTTCTTTACTCTGGGCTATGCGTAGCTCCCAGTATGCTTCGGGGGTGTCTTCGTGATAGTCCCACATCATACGGATATGGTCAAACTTCTCTTTGGTGAGAATGCGCGACTGTTTGGTGTCTCGCTCTGTCCAGGGCTGCCCCCAAGTGAACGTCATGGTTACGTTATCGTCTTCTTCTACGACTTTGTCAGCCAGCCATTTTTGCATGCCCGCAGCATTACTGATCATGTCCCATACTATTTTTATGGAATTGGTTGCCAAAGGGTATTCAATGGTAAGTTTTTGCATAGTTATGTATGTTTTAGGTAATAAATTATACTGTTTGACACTGCAAAAGTACAAAAAAAATTAGAATAACGATGATTTTTTAAGAAAAAGTTTTGGTAATTCGAAAGATTATTGTACCTTTGCAGCCGCAAAATGAGATTTGGCGGGGTAGCTCAGCTGGTTAGAGCGTCGGATTCATAATCCGGAGGTCGAGGGTTCGGGTCCCCCTCCCGCTACGAAAAGTCCTGTGAACGAAAGTTTGCAGGATTTTTTTGTTTTTCAGAAAAAAGTCGTACCTTTGTGGCGTACACCTGTTTTTGTATGGCATAATGATGAGAAGAGTCGGTCGCTGGTTGGTAACAGTCTTACTGTTGATGACGTGTTGTAGCGTGGTTGCTAAGGACGTCCTTAACGGCTATGACTCCCTTTTGAATCTGTCGTCGCCGACACTGATGGAGAAAGGGCGCAACAGCTTTGCCCAGCGCCAACCGGCAGAAGCACTGGCGTGCTTCACCATTGTCAGCGAGCGCCGTGCTGCCAGTGACGAGGAACAGCAGTTGCGCATTCGGGCACTCAATAACTGCGCCTGTGTCTACAAATACTTCTATTTCGATTATATCGAGGCTTACGACTATTTCAGCCGTGCCTACGACCTCTGCGAACAGATTCAGTATGACGATTTTCTGCCCGTCATTATGGTTAATCTCGGCGATTTGCTCAACGACTATAGTCTGAGCTATGGCTCCCAGCCGTTGGCACAGCAGGCCACGGAACTCTTTGATAAATGTATTAATAAGGCTGTAGAAACCCACAACTGGGAACTCCTGACGACGTCGTTCTTTAATCTGGCTAACCAGAACTATCAGTTAGACCTGAAGAAATATAGCGTGCTGTTCTCTAAGGAGATACCCGACAGCACCCCTGACTTGCAGTATGCCCGCCTGCAGTACCAGGGTATCCAGCACATGCAGCAGCAACAGTATGCTAAGGCCCGCCAGTGCTTTGAGCAACAGTTGCAGTGCGTTAACACACCATGGGCTCCTGAGCGTGACTCACTGGCATCGTATGTCAGCATTGCCGCCACCTACGAACGCGAAGAACGTCACGCTGAGGCTATCACCTATTTGGAGAAAGCTCTCCAGATGACCTTCGATAAGGACCTTAGCGACCTTTCTACTGCCATCTGCCGTCAGTTGTCTGAACAGTACCGGCTGATAGGCAATAGCGAACAGGCTACCCACTATCACCAGCGCTATATGGAGATGATGGAGAAAACCCATTCCAGCCAGTTGTCGCATGTCGCCGAGCTGAACTACATCCGCGAACTGAAGAAGAAGGAGGAGGTCACGCGTGAACTGGAACAGCGCCAGCTGCTCCAACAGCTCTTCTTGCTTGCCGCCGTCATCGTCATTGCCGTCATCGTCATTGCCGCTTTGCTGTTGTGGCAGAAAAACCGCCAGTTGCGCGAACGCAACCGTAGCCTCTACGAGAAGAACCGCCAACTGATTCGCATCGAGGCCAACGAACAGAGTCAGCGCAAGACCTACAGCAAGAGCAATCTGAACGACGAACAGCGCGAGACGCTGGTGGGCCGTGTTCAGGAGGTGCTGGTCAATCCGGATATCATCTGTCAGCAGGACTTTACCCTTAGCAAGTTGGCTAAGATTATCAATTCCAATACTACCTATGTCTCGCAAGTCATCAACGAGACCTATGGCATGGCGTTCAGCAATCTGCTCAGCAGTTTCCGTATCAAGGTGGCGTGTCAATGGATGGACGATCCTGCACGCTACGGCAATCTGACCATCGAGGCTATTGCTATGGGTACTGGTTTCAAGTCACGTACAGCTTTCATCAATGCCTTTAAGCGTGAAACGGGTCTGAAACCGTCTGAATTCCTTCGCTTGGCCAAAGCGAATAGCGACAATGCTTGACGTTGGCGCCCCATTCTCTTTTTGTGCATATTTACAAATCTGAACGAACAGTAACGAGGCTGTTACACCTTATTTATATTATTTTGCTTACCTTTGCGCCCGATTATAATGAGTAGCATTAACATATCAAAAACTAAAAGAATGATGAAAAATTTACGCTTTATGCTGGTGACAGCATTCATGCTTGTGTGCGGTGTGATGTCGGCAACCGAAGTGACGTGGCAGGCTTCTGGTACTTCCACACTTCCTACAGCAATAGGCGAGGATATCACACTCGCATGGACTAACGCTTCATTCAGTTCAAGCAAGCCAACAGCCGCATACCTTTCTGCCAATGGCACCTTGACCGTGACGGCTTCAGAAGGTATGGCAGTTCAAAGTGTTACATTTAAGTTTTCCGGTGAGAATCTGTCGTTAACAGCAGACCCCCAGGGAAATTATGCGACTGACTCATGGAATAATACGGGTACATGGAGCGGTTCGGCCAATGCAGTGACATTTACTGCTCCCGGCAAGCGATACATTACCAAGATAACAGTAACGTACATAGCTGAGTCTTCTGTGCCCACTACACCCGTGTTGAGCATAACCCAGATTACCAACTTTGACGATACCTATGACTTGGACAATGATACGAAGGCTTTGGTGGTCTACTACAAAAATGAAGGAACCGATGCTCAGAATGCCAAGTTGACGCTGTTTGTTAACAACGTCGAAAACAATGTTGTCAATCTGAACACCATTGCTAATGGAGCTAACACATGGGTCAATCTGCCTTATAACAAGGAAACCATTGCTGCAGGTGCACAGACCGTAAAAGTTTCTCTGACAGCCGATGGCGTCGATGCTATTGAAGTGTCCAAGACGGTGACCTTCACAAAGGCCGCTCCCGAGGCTACGTTCTCTGTTGCTGCTGCCAACGTGAATGTGGCGCACGATGCTACGAGCTACCAGGTGGTAGCTACTGTGACGAATACCAGCAATATTGATGCCACCGGTGTCCAGGTACTGCTGCAGAAGAGCCTGCAGAATGTTGCAGAGCCGCAGGCCATTGACCTCGCCGCTCTCGCAAGCAAGGATGTGACGTTTACCGTGCAGGCCCCCGATGGCGGTTTCACGGCCGGAGCAACGACCATGTTTGTCATGGTGAAGGCCTACGAGAAGAACAAGGCGCAGCAGGAGGTGACGGTGACAGTCGAGGAAGCTCCCGTACAGGAGGTGAAAGACCTCGCTATTACTGCTGTTGACGGCACGATAGACCTGGGCGCCGAGACTCCTCAGCTGCGCGTTATCGTTCTGAACAATGGTACTGTAGATGTCACCGATGCCACTGTCGTGCTGAAGAACGGTGAAACGACCCTTGGCGAGGGCACTGTCAGTGCTGCCGCAGGACAGGCTGGCTGGACCTATATCACCATCAATAAGACTGGTTTGGAGGCAGGTACCATCACTGTGACCGCAACAGTTACCGTTGAGGGCGATGCTACTCCTGCTGACAATACCTTCACCCAGGAGAATGTGACCGTTGTGGCTGCTCCCGTCCCCACCGCAACCTTCACCCTGACAGCCGCTGGCGCTCAGACACAGGTTGGCGACGCTACCTTCGAGGTGAAGGTCACTGTGAAGAATACGGGCGATGCCGCTGGTGCTGCCACCGTGCAAGTTATTAAAGGCACTGAGGCGCTGTGCGAGGCTCAGACCACCCAGACGCTGGAGGTCGATGGTGAAGAGATACTGACCTTCACCGTCAACAATCCCTATACTGCTGCAGGAACCTTCGAACTGCAGGCTATAACGTCCGACAACAAGGCAGGCTGTTATATCACGGTGACCGTAGCCCCCGCTCCTGTAGAGGAGGTGAAAGACCTCGCCATTACTGCTGTTGACGGCACGATAGACCTGGGTGCCGAGACTCCTCAGCTGCGCGTGATTGTCCTGAACAACGGTACTGTAGATATCACCGATGCCGCTGTCGTGCTGAAGAACGGAGAAACAACCCTTGGCGAGGGCACTGTCAGTGCTGCCGCAGGTCAGGCTGGCTGGACCTATATAGCCATCAATAAGACAGGCTTGGAGGCAGGCACCATCACGGTAACCGCTTCCGTCACTGTTGAGGGCGATGCTACTCCCGCCGACAATACCTTCACCCAGGAGAATGTGACCGTAGTGGCTGCTCCCGAACCCACCGCAGCCTTCACCCTGACAGCCGCTGGCGCTCAGACACAGGTCGGCGATGCTACCTTCGAGGTGAAGGTCACTGTGAAGAATACGGGCGATGCCGTTGGTGCTGCCACCGTGCAGATTATTAAAGGCACTGAGGCGCTGTGCGAGGCTCAGACCACCCAGACGCTGGAGGTCGATGGTGAAGAGACGCTGACCTTCACCGTCAACAATCCCTATACTGCTGCTGGAACCTTCGAACTGCAGGCTATAACGTCCGACAACAAGGCAGGCTGTTATATCACGGTGACCGTAGCCCCCGCTCCTGTAGAGGAGGTGAAAGACCTCGCCATTTCGCAGGTTTCGTGCGAGATAGATCTGGCACAGGAGAACAACTATGCCACCGTGTCTGTTGTGAACAATGGTTCAGTGGATATCACCGACGCTACCGTCACGGTGAAGGCTACCATCAACGATGTAGAACAGGTTCTCGGTACCAATACCGTCAGCGCTAAGGCTGGCTATACGGGTCTGGCATCAGTAACCCTCGATACTACTGGTCTGACTGTTGGCACACTGACGCTGACCATTACCGTTGACGTAGAGGGCGACGCCACTCCTGCAGACAATACCACTACGAAGGAAGTCACCGTGGCAGATACTACCTCTGGCATTGCCGCTGTAAAGACACAGCTGAAGGACAAGCATGCTCAGATCTACACCCTCAAGGGTGAGAAGGTGAGCACCGTCAACAAACCTGGTCTCTATATCGTCAATGGCCGTAAGGTTGTGGTGAAATAAAGCCGAAACATCACCAAAAAAGTAAGCGGGCTGCCCATCAGGGTGGCCCGCTTACTTCTTAACTTCTTAACTTCTCTAACTTCTTAACTTCTTAACTTCTCTAACTTCTTAACTTCTTAACTCTTACTTCTTCACTCTCAGCCTTCCATTGGCGATATACAGCCCTTTGGCTGTAGGCTTGGCAGCCAGTCTACGCCCCATCAAGTCGTACCAAGTTCCCTCTCTGCGGGACGTGGATGGTGTGAGGTTCTCAATAGCAGTAATGCCCTTGATGTACTTCAGTCCTTCGTAGGCGTTAATTTCGCCATAGCCGTACTGGTTGTTAGGATAGCTCAGCTCGTTGTCTGGCTGACGGCAAGAGTGGGCGATGATGTCCTTGATATCCCCGCCGTTCAGCGTGGCGTCAGCCTGCATCCACAGGGCAATGGTTCCTGTAACCACTGGTGCCGACATTGATGTGCCCGTCTGGGCCATCATGTGGAAGTAGCCGCTCAGTCCTCCCCACGTCTCATACTCCGTATCGAGGGTGCAGATGTCCCATGCTGCTGTTGCCAGATAGGTGTCGTCATCGATGAAGTAGTTCTGTGATGACACGATGTTGACGCCCGGTGCACAGACGTCAGGCTTTGTCAGTCCTGTCAGCGTAGGACCCACCGACGACGACTTGGCCAGATAGCCCACGCCCTTCGTGCTCTCATACTCGGTGAGGTCTGTTGCAGCCCCTCCGCTTTGCTTGTTTGCCGCCGTCAGTATTTGGAAACGATGAGCAATGTTGCCCACGGTGACAACCTCGGGAAGCATGGCGGGCCATGTCATGGAGTATCCGTCCAGCACCAGCGCATGGTTGGCTATGCTGTTGACGGGCTCCAGGGGCGCACAGAGCGGGTCGCTGTATATCCAGGCCTCGCCCTCACCTTGTACCGTGATGAGCACACGTTCGCTGGTGGTGAAGGTGGCATTGCCTGTCGTAATATAAATAATGTGATAGCCGTCCACCATGCCTCGGCTATAGACCTTGAAGGTCTTGCCGCAGACGAAGGAGGTCTTTGTTGCCAGTTCCGCACCCGTGGCAGAGAACTCGCCGCTATTGCTACTGTATAGGCTGTTTGTCTTGCGGAAACGCACGGTCTGTGCAGGCAGCACCTTCAGTTCTACGCCAAGATACTGGCCATAGCTGTCCTCTTCGTGGAACATCACACCACTTCCGCCCTCCGACAGATTCGCCATTTTGTGGGCCAGTCGGAAAGAACTGCCGCTATTGCCCGACGATACCACAAGGGCACGTCCGGGCTTGCTGAGCAGGGTGGCGATGGCCTCGCTGGCCAGTTCGCGGTTGTTGGAGAAACTCATGGCGTCGCCCATGCTGAAGTTGATGACACAAGGTTTCTGCTGTTCCTCGGCATAGTTGAAGATGTCGGTGAAGGCCTGCAACGAGTTGTCAAACTGCAGACCGCTGCCGTCCGTCTTAATCTCTGAGTTGACGGCAGCCATGGCGATGTCTGCCCCAGGGGCTACGCCCTGATAGGTCTTCGACGTCTCCGGGTTCCAGTCGCTGTCTTGTGCCTTTGACCCTGCTGCGATACCTGCTACATGGGTACCGTGATACATCGTTGCGGCATCGCTGCTGTGCATGGCATTGGTAATGTCTGCCCTTGTGGTGTACTTCTTGTTCTTCATGTAGTCGGCAGCCCATACCACACGTGTCTGTCCCTCACTGTCGCGGAAGAACGGATGGATATAGTCGAAGCCGGCGTCTACGATGCCTACGACGACACCCTTGCCGTTGTAGTTAGCGTCGAGCCCGTTGCTTATGCCGTTATGAACCAGGTCTGCCTGAATCTGCTGAGGCACCAGGTCCATCATCGGCCGAGGAGCGCGCTCAGCCTCTATGCGGACAACGTCCTTGTTGTCTGCCATTGCGGGAATGTCTGACAGCGCCATACGGATAATCAGCACACGACCAATGCGGTTCAGTACCTCGAAGCCGTACTGTGCGGCCAGTGCCTGCTCGTCGGCGCCGTCGGCCAACTTCGCAAGTACGGTGACCTGCGTGGCGGCGGCAGCGCGATGTGTTGTTGCCTGCTCCTGCATCACCTGCACGAGATAAGGCGATAGTTTAGAGGTGTTGCCTTGGGCAAACACACTTGCTGCTGACGACAAAATCGCCACAGCCATCATCAAAAGTTTTCTTTTCATATATGATTATTTGTTTTTGAGTGTCATTAGTACCGGGAAAAAGGGGCGGCATGTCCCAAATATGCTGCAAAGTTAATAAAAAATCCTTCAACGCAAGCCGTTTCGTCGAGAAAAAGCCCAGTGGCATTTCGTGACCATCACGGCATTTCGTCAAAAAAGCCGATTCCATCGGTGCTTATGGGCAGAAACGAGGGGTACCCCTCTCTTTTTACTCCCTTCTGTCGCTGCTTCAGTTCCCGTTGAAATCGGCAAAAATGGTTTCTGTAGCAGTTTTTTTTGTGCATATTTACAAAAATGAACGAACCTCCGCGCCTGTTGTTCGTTAATCGATAAACAAATCGTTACCTTTGTGCCCTCATTTATAATAAAGTGAAAGTAGAAACGGTTACAATTTAAACAAACAATAATGAAAAAGACTAAAATTCTTTTCGCATGTGCCGCATTCGCAGCCATGTTAGGTTTGCCGACAGAGGCAAGTGCCCTGGACGAGTCAGTAGTGATTAATGGCTCGCTTATTGACTGGTATTATTACGGAAAAGACATGCATAGCAGTGCCATCGGTTGGCACCAGCAGTCTACTGGCGGTGGTGCATGGATTGACGAGGAAGGTGTGTCACACGCTGCTGGCGCTCCCAACTACGGTCTTATGTCGCTGATTATTCCTGCTTCAGCGCAGAGCAAGCTGTACGATCCAACCCGAGCTTTTGATCCCGATTTCAAGATTCGCAACACCGTGCTCTACAGCAACTGCGGTGGTATCTATATGGGTGGCAATGAATATTATTCGTTTTTCGGCCACGAGAAGAATGCTTCTGAGAATATCGATCAGGAGATGGGCACCGAGGAGCAGGAGATACTGGTGCGTAAATGGACATGGGATGTCAATGAAGACGGTTCCTACCATAATATCAAGTATACGCAGGTGGGCACCATGTACAACCAGCCTACCGATTTTGCCTATGACCCCCTGAACGACATCGTCTATGGTGTGTTCAGCATCAGCGATGGCGATGGACTGACAGGCTACAAGCTCGGTATCCTGGACATGGAGACCTTCAAGATTACCTTCATCTCTCGTGAGGCTATGAGCATGGGTGGCGAGCTGCGCACCCTGGCTTGCAACTCCAAAGGTGAGCTGTATGGTACCGATACCGCCGGCAACATCTATCGTGTCAGCACTGTCAACGGTCAGCTGACCAAGGTTGGCGAGTTAGGCTTCAAAGGTCAGAACCGCATGATGTCTGCTACTTTCGACTATCGTACAGACAAGATGTACTGGCTGGGCTTCCTGAACAATGGTAAGAAGTCTGCCGCTACTGATGGCACCAACAACACCATGACTGTTGCAGAAGGTGGCCGCGACACTGGTCTCTATGAGATTACCTTCAACGAGATGGGCATGGCCACGGCAACGTTCATCGGCAAGACCGATTTCCAAGATGTCGACTTAAGCGACCCCGCCAATCTTAAGGTAAACAAGTACGGCAAGATGCAGATGACGGGTATCTACGTCGAGGGCTCTATTGTTAAATATAATAAGGACCTGCGCGCGATGATTAAGTCTGTTCCCTCACAGATGCTTCCTAATGAGGCTGGCAAGGTGACGGTCAATATCAAGAACGTTGGTTTAGACAAGGTGAGAGGTAATAAATACAGCGTCAAGCTGTTTGTCAATGGCACAGAGGCTGGCGTCATCGACAACAATGGCTACAACGGTAACGAGGAGATCTATACCCAAGACCTCGAAGCCAGCCAGAGCGTAGACCTGACCTTCAACTTCACGGCTCCTGCACAGAGCGGAGCAGTAGAAATTACTGCCGAGATTGTTTATGAGGAGGACGAACGTTCCACCAACAACAAGGCTGCTGACAATGTCTTCGTGCTCACTGGTAAGTCACTGCCTACTCCTGTGCTCAGCGGACAGTATAACGACGCTGAAGAGAGCGTTGTCCTCACCTGGACCAAGCCCGAAGGTCACGTACTGGAGGGTGCCGAGGCTTATCTGCCCTTCACCTTCAAGAACCTGAACGACTGGACCATGGTCGATGGCGACAAGAACCACACCCAGAAGTTCAACAACTGGAACTCATCAGTAGATTTCCCCAACTGGAACACACCGAAGGCCTTTATCGTCATGGAGCCTTATGCTGCCGGCATGGGTCCCGATGTGATGGTTGGTGGCGAGAAGTTCCTGCCACACTCCGGCCACATGTACTTCGCTGCTTTCCACAGCGCCAGCAGCGCTACCAAGGATTGGGCAGACAACGACGACTACATGGTTTCTCCCAAGCTCAATGGCGAGGCACAGACTGTTAAGTTCTGGGCCAAGGGCTACCGCGGTGCCGAGTCTGTCGGCTATGTCACCGAGGCTCAGTATAAGGAGTCACTGGAGGTGCTTTACACCACACAGGACATCGATATGGCAAACATCGAGACACTGCTGAAGGATGGCACCACGTTCCAGGTAGCCAAGGAAACCTTCGTTATCAACGACAAAGAGTGGGAGCAGTACTCAGCAGCACTGCCTGCTGGCGCCAAGTACTTCGCCCTGCACCGCAACACCCCTGCTGCCGATGCCTTCATCATGATGATTGACGACATCGAGTTCACCGTGGCAGCCCAGGAGCCCACAGCCTATCGCATCTACGTCAATGGCGCGATGATGGGCGAGCAGCCTGCCGATGTTACCAGCGTGACCGCTCAAGATGTTGACTTCCGCAACGAATACTTCGTCACTGCTGTCTACGACGGCCTTGAGTCTGCTCCTTCAAATGTCTGGAGTGTGAATATCGAAGAGGCTGACGACTTGGTGAAGGGTCCCGACAGCTACCACATCTATAAGGTCGACGCCGAGAAGAGCAAATACATGGTCTATGGCAACGACGGTACTTTCTATGACCTTACAGCGACCTTCGACAACAACCCCATCGCTGTTGGCATCGACGGCACCGACATCTATATCAAGGGTCTCTCGCTCGACAAACCCAACGCATGGATTAAAGGTCAGCTGACTAACAATGTCGCTACCTTCCCTGCCGCACAGTTCATTGGCCACGACTCCTATATGAGTGCGCAGAGCCAGTCTGCTACTTCGCAGAACGATCCCGTCAAGGACATCCGCTTCGCTTACGATAGCACCAATGAGACACTGACGCTCGATGCTTCACTGGGAATCATCGAGAACAACAACACCCAGAATGTCAGTGGTGTCTATGCTTACTGGGACAAGCTGGTTATCTATCGTTACAACAGCGATACTGGCATTAGCGATGTAAGAAGTAAGACGGAAGATGTAAGAAGTGCCGTCTACGACCTCTATGGCCGCAAGGTCGACAGCAGCTACAAGGGCCTCGTCATCCAGAACGGCAAGAAATATCTGAGGAAATAGTAAATAATTTCGGAGCGCCGAGAGTCCCTCTCACGGGAACCCTCGGTGCTCCTTTCTTTTTTTTAGAGGAAAATAACTAAACAAAACAATAAAGCTTATGAATCACATTTCAACACTTACTCGGAGTAGATGGTTACTCCTAACACTCTTTACCCTCCTCGTGGGCGTTAGTCCGGCGTGGGGACAAAAGTCGTTGCCTTATAATTATGGGTTTGAAACTGATTTAGACGCAGAGGGTTGGACTAGAGAAAGCAACAACACTGACTCTAGAAGATACACGTATGAGTCTACATCTGCATATGAAGGAAGTTGCCTCTTTAAATTTAAATATAACACAAATCCTCCTCAATATCTTATTTCACCAGAATTAGAGGAAACTACTAATAGTGTATCCGTATCATTCTATTACAGAGCATATAACACAAGTAATGAAGAATCGTTTAAAGTTGGCTACTCTACAACAAACAATAATATTGCTTCCTTTACTTGGGATGATGAAATAAAAACAAAGAGCACAACCTATACGCAATATTCAAAAACATTACCTGCTGGGACTAAATATGTTTCTATTCAATATACTGCAAATGACAAATACTATTTGTTCATAGATAATTTTAACGTAACTGAGAACGAGCAGTACCCTAAACCAACTGATTTTGCCTTCACAGGCTACACCTCAACCACAGCAACATTCAGTTGGACAAATGGAGGCGTAGAAACTGCTTGGCAGATTGCTTATTCAACCACGCAAGGCTTTGACGCTGGTAGTGTAAGTCCCGTTGACGTTACAGCTAATCCATATACTTTGGAAGGTCTTACTGCAGAAACAACATATTATGCCCGAATCCGTGCAGACTATGGTGGTGGCAATTACAGTAATTGGAGCGATGAAATAAGCTTCAAGCCTTCGGCAGCAATCAATACATTAGTTAATAATGGCGCTGCAACGAATGGTTATGTGCCGTTCTATGGTTCATATGCTGACACGGATGGAACGATGAGCCAATTCATCATACCATCAACAAGTCTTACAGAGGTACAGAATCGTCAAATAACGAAGTTGACGTTCTACGATTCATCAGCAAGCATTGATTTTGGCTCAGCAAAATTCAAAGTTTATCTTAAGGAAACAACAGAATCATCATTTGAGAGTTCCACTTGCGACTGGGAAGGAATGGAGGAAGTGGCAGATGTTGCTGTTTCTGTAAGCGATAATAAGATGGAAATTACCTTGGAGTCTCCATTTGATTATTCTGATGGAAACCTAATGGTTGGTTTTAAATTAAGTGCTACAGGCACTTGGAAGACAACAAATTGGGTTGGAGTATCTGCTACGAGTACTGCAAGATATCAATATAGCAGTAGTAAATCTATCGCATCTTTCCTCCCCAAGATGACAATCACCTCACTGCCTCAAACATCTGCTCCTAAGATGAAGGTTGAGGCTGAGGATTCTTATGACTTTAAGTTCTTAACTTCTACCTCAACGGCAGAGGATAAGAGTGCTACATTTGAGGTACAGAACAAGGGTAATGCTGCTCTTACCGATGCCAATGTGTCTTATACTGGCGATGCAGCTATCGCAGTTTCACCTAATGGCGCTTTGGCAAGCATTGATGCTAAGGGCAGCACAGAAATTTCGATTACTGTAGACACAGAGACCCCAGACACCTATGCTGGAACGATTACCGTTACGGGCACAGGTTCTGATGATGTGGTGATTCCCGTAAAGGCAATCGTCCGCAATACAGACAAACTCTTTATTGATTTCGATGAGAACAATCCCAAACCTGCTGCTTGGACATTAGGCAGTGGATGGAGCGTAAACAGCACTAACAGCATCGCAACCATCGGCAACACTACTGCAGCAATAACTACAAGCGAAATTCTGTCTGCCGGCGAGACGCTGACTCTCCGCTATCGCGGTAACTACGATGGCGATGGAGCTTCATTAGCAGTTAGCTATAGCACCACAACAGTAGACGGTGATTACACGGATGCCGTTGAGACAGTATCCTCTATTGGCTACTACGTTTGGAAGTATGCTACGTTTACGATTCCTGCAACAGCCAAGTTTGTAAAGGTCACTGGTAAGTACATTGACCTTGATGCCTTCTATGGTCTTCAAGCTGCCGCCGTACCTGTTGTTGTGCTGTCAACGACTTCACATAACTTTGGCTTGGTGAGCAACGCAGATACACAAGCATTAACTCTCACCATCAGCAATGAAGGTGGTGCAGCACTAAATGGACTGACTGTTACCCCGACTAGTGGTTTTGCTGTTACCGACATGGAAGGAAATGCTTTGACGACAAACACGATTGCAGCAGGTAGCTCGCTGAACGTCAAGGTGAAGATGAATGCCGTTGGTCAGCAAAACGGAACTGTAACCATCAGTGGTACAGGTGTAGATGCGCAGGAAGTCACAGTAAGTGGCTATATGCTCGATGACTCTAAGATTACTGAGACGTTTGCAAGTCTGCCCAATAGGTGGACAAAAACAGGAACATGGTCGTTTAATGCTTCTACAGGTGCCTCAACATCCAACTACGTCACAGGCACCATGACGTCACCAAAGATTAAGGTGACAGAAGGCGAAGCTCTTACGATAAGTGCCAAAGTAGCTTATGCTGGCTCTTATTACTATCTCAAGATAGAAGGTTCTGCTGACAATGGTTCAACATGGACTGCATATAGCAAGCAGCTTGATACTACCAGTGAGCCCGCATTGAGCACCTCAGCGTTTACTGTGGTTAGCCTCACTGACATTCCTACTACGGTGAACCGCTTACGTATTACATCTTATTTTAGCTATATCAATGCCTTAAACGGCTTTACTTATGCTGCAGATCCTGTACTTTCTCTCTATAGCGATGAAGACTGTACGGTGGCTCAGGCTGCAACTGCAACAAAGAACTTCGGTTTCGTAGCAGAAGCACAGCAGCAGAAATATTATATCAAGAATACAGGTACGGGACAGATTGACCTGACTATCGAACAGGCTGATGGCTTCACTGCTGCTGTTGACGATGCTGCATTGACAGAAAACGAGAAGGCTACGCTGACAATCAATATGGCCGCTACTGAGGGCCTGCATGATGGAACTATCACCGTTACAGCTAAGAACCACGATACTGACGCAGTGCTCGGCACTTTCGAGGTCGCTCTGAATGGTGCTGTAGCTGGCAGCAAGAACGACGTGAATTTCGCTTCTCTCTCTGATGTTCCCGCAGGTTGGGACAAAGGTAGCTGGACTGTAACAGAAAACAGCTATGTTCAGAACACCACCGGCACAGCTCAGGAACTGACTACTGCAACCTATACGGTAGGAGCAGGCGAAACCTTGCTTGTTGAGGCTCAGGGAACAAGTAGCTATAATGAAACTACATTAACTTATAGCTATAAGGCTGGTGAGGCTGATTGGACGGAAGCTGTAAGCATAGGCACCGTGACCTATAATAACTGGAAGGTTTATGCTATTACGGGCGTTCCTACTGGTGATGCAAAGGTTAAATTCAGTGGTACTTATGTCCGCATACGCCGCATCTATGGTTTCACTGCCAAGGTTGAGCCCTTCATGGTATTCGCAGAGGATGGCACAACCAAGAGCTTCGGTATGATTACTGCCAAGGCTACATCTGATGCTTATACCATTACCAATAGTGGTACTGCTCTGCTGGATAACCTCTCAGTTACTTGCAACAATGCCAACTTCGAGATTGCTGTAGCTGATAACGCTACTTCTATCGCTGCTGGTGGCAATGTAACATTCACTGTCGCACTGAAGACTACTGCTTTGGGCTCACAGTCTGGAACGGTTACTATTGCAGGTACTGGCGTAGAATCGAAGACGCTCAACGTCAAGGGCTATGTGGCTGATAACACCAAGATATTCACTACATTTACTGCTCTGCCTGACCGTTGGACGAATAGCAGTTGGACATTTGATGCAAATGGCGCTACTGCAACCAGCAGTTCATCGAAGCTTGAGACTCCGAAGATTATTGTTGCCGAAGGTCAGAAACTGGCTATCAGTGCTAAACTGCAATATTCTGGTTCTTATTATGTAACCATCAATGGTTCGTCTGATAATGGTGCCACTTGGACGGCATATACCAAGACTCTGAACAATGCTCAGTTGAACAATACAGACTATACCGTTGTTGAACTTGATGATGTTCCTACGACGGTCAACAAGATTCGCCTCATTGGCTACTACGTCTATGTAAATGGCTTGAATGGCTTCACATACGACGAGAACGATCCTGAGTTCAGCCTGTTTAGCGATGAGGAGTGCAATACACCTATTGCTACAGCAACTGTAACTAATGCTTGGGGCTTCGTCAACGAGGACAAGACCGCTACCTATTATATTAAGAATACAGGTACTGGTACGCTGAACCTCAGCAAGACAGATGCTCCTACAGGCTTCACCGCTACGCTGGGTGCAACGTCTCTGACTGCCGGCGAGAAGACTTCGCTCACTATCGCTATGGCGAACAATTCTGCAACCAACGAGGGTTACCACGCTGGCGATGTAGTGCTGACAGCTAAGGACAATTCAAACAACACGCTTGGCACCTTCACCGTTACTTCAAGCGGCGTAGTAGTTGGCAGCAAGACTGACATCAACTTTACTACGCTGGATGCATTCCCTGCAGGTTGGGAAACTACGGGTTGGAGCGTAACTGCTAATACAAAAGCAACTACTTCTTCAACGAACAAGACACTGACTACAGGTACTTATACAGTAGCTGCTGGTGAAAAGTTGGTGATTGAAGGTAAGGGAAATTATTCTTGGTATTCTCCCTCTCTGACTTATGAGTATTCTACCGATGGTGGTTCTTCTTGGACCGCTGGAGAATCTACACTTTCGTACACTTATTCTGCATCTGACTATCAGTTACAGGTTATTGACGACATTCCTGCTGGTACTGCTAAGATTAAGTTTACCGGTTCGTATATGGACATCCGCCGTATCTACGGCTTCACAGCTGTCTTGGAGCCTGCAATGACTCTTTCACCTGCTGCTGCAAGCTATGACTTTGGTATGCAGACTGCTGCTGCAGAGTATGTTATTACTGTAACCAACAGCGGTACGGCTGAGATGACAGGTCTGGCTGCAGCTCTGACAGGTGACGATGCTGATGACTTTGAAGTGGCAGTTAGCAAGACTACTGTTCCTTGCACTGGTGAGAACACCGCTACTGTTACTGTAACCCTGAAGGCTAGTACCGAGTATAAGGATCACAACGCTACGCTGACCATCTCTGCTGATGGCTTAGCCGACAAGGTGATTACCTTGAAAGGTAAGACTCGTGATGCAAGTAAGAACTATATTGACTTCGCGAGTGAAATTCCTTCAAGCTTCGTGGAGAAGGGTTCGTGGAGTGTATCATCACAATATGCAACGACTACATCTTCTACTGAGAATAGTCTTATCACTCAGCCTATCGACTTGGCTGCTGGTGAGAAGGTTTATTTCGATGCTTACAACCCATACTCTGGTTCGTTGAAGGTTCGCTATAGCGTAAATGGCGGTATCAGCTGGTCTGACTATACAGATTACACCGCTTCAATCAATACTTCTGGAAGCTATAGCTCTCACGAGATTGACTTGGAGAATGCATCTGCCGTTACGGCCGTCATCGAGTTCAAGGGACGCTACTATATCCAACTTGACAATGTCTATGGTGGTGTGCTGAACAACGAGGCTCCTATGATTAAGGTCACAAAGAGTGCTGCTGTTGTTGAAAGTGGTGCTACTGAGGCCTTCGGCTCTATCAGCGCTGAGGCTACAGCAACCTATGCCATCACCAACGTTGGTAATGGTACGCTGACGATTACAGATCCTGTAACCAAGACAGGTGCTGCTACGGTAACTGTTAACAAGACTTCTCTCGCAAATGGCGAGTCTGCTACACTGACAATTACTATGCCTGTTGAGGCTCCTTACGAATACAAGGAGGGAGTTGTAACTGTTGTAACCAACCTCGGTAACTTCGTTATCGACTACAATGCTACCGTTCTGAATCCGAATGCTCTTGACGAGCAGTTCGCTTCCGGCAAGCCCACAGGTTGGTACTTCGGAGAATATTGGAAGGTTAGTGGCGAGCAGGCAATGCAGGAAGACAGCGGTACTCCTAAAGACCTGATTACTGAACAATTGACTGTTGCAGGAACAAGCGATGTACTTACTTTCCAGGCAGCAAGGACTAGTAGCTATTCAGCTCCAACCTTCAATGTCTATACTTCTCAGGACCGTGTTACTTGGAATGCTGTTGACTTGGGTGAGTTGACGCTTACCACAAGCTATCAGGATGTAAACATCAGCGGTCTTGCCGCAGGTGACTACTATGTGAAGATTACTGGTGCTCGTGTAAAGGTTGACAACTTCCTCGGTTGGACGAAGAAGAACAACACTCGCGATCTCTACGTCACTGCTACCAGCTTCCCCGCTACTACGGATAAGGGCGAAAGTGCTACTATCTCTGCTACCGTAACCAGTCTCCGTGCTGCTGAGACGGGTGTCTATGCTAAGCTGTTCATTGATGGTACAGAAGAAGAAACCGCTGCCGCTCAGGATATTGCTCTGAATGGTACGAAGACCTTCTCGTTCTCCTATGCTATTCCTGAGAACAAGACAGCTCAGATTAAGGTGTACTACAGCAACGCCGATGAGGCTTTCGTAACCGCTGAGAACGCTATGAGGGTGAACTACACGCTTGAGCAGACTTCTTTGGAGGCTATCACTGCTGGTACATTCAATGTAACACTCGACCGCACGTTCGTTGCAGGTTGGAACACCATTTGCCTGCCGTTTGCAGTAACTGCCACTGAGATGAAGGCCAATTATGGTGAGAACGTTGCATTGTACGAACTCACAAGCTTTACTGATGGAAACCTGCAATTTACTAAGCTGGGTGAGGAAATCGGAATTGCCGCAGGCAAGCCTTATCTCATCTACGTAGAAGATGCTATTACTGAAAGCAAGACGTTTGTTGATGCCACGATTAGCGCCACTAGTCCTGTTAACACTGTTCTGTCTGGCGTAACCTTCCATGGCACTTTCGCACCGATTGCTGCAGGTGGTGTTTTGACTGGCAAGTATGGAATTAGTTCTGACGGGCGTATTGCTAAAGCAAATAATGCCACATACATGAATGGCTTCCGCGGTTACCTCGAGGGTAGTTTGGCTGGTGCTCGCATCAGCATCTTCGACGAGGCTACGGGTATTAGCCGCATCTACGATGCTGACGAGGTGTTCGGCAAAGACGCTAAGGTCTACAACCTGAACGGCCAGAAGGTGGAGAATGCCAAGAAGGGTCTCTACATCGTGAACGGTCGCAAGGTCGTGGTGAAATAACTGAATATTCCAATTGATAAATAAATTGTAAATGATGAGTATGAAAAAGAAACAATATATTTCACCAGAGGCTGAGGTATTCGTTTGTAAGTTCAACAGCCTGCTGATGGCATCAGGTGATTTGGGTTCACCGGAGTCAATAGAGGATGTCATTCCCTCTACTGACCCTCCCCAAGACGATGTCTTCAACAGCCGTGAATATGGCTGGTAAACAGTATCCTCTCTTTGTGAAACAGGTACGTACCTGTTTCACGGGAAAACCTATTATCGTGCCGGGTACAAGTATGAAAGTACCTGGCACGATTTTATTTAATTCTCTTTTTTTTGTTTGGCTGTTCAGATTTTATTTACTACTTTTGCAGAACAAAAGGACGAACCCGAATTGATGCAACGACTGGACACCATAAATAACACACAGCGGAGAGGACAAATCTTGCCCCCCCCCAACTTCGTTAGGTAGTCCCGTCACTCCCCATATTTTACGCATTCCCCACAACGCTACGCCATGCAGCACTATGCTGTGTG
>JAEEGL010301025.1_pt1 | contig 23579 bp, 17 predicted proteins | sample 9134231 | NCBI WGS metagenome assembly JAEEGL01 (sample SAMN16246548, study PRJNA631951) | gut metagenome | biome: gut microbiome; feature: rumen; material: fiber-attached | host: Bos | place: Iran: Karaj | collected 2018-10
CTTGTCGTAGCCTCCGAGTTTCTTAATCTTCTTCTCTGCATCGGCCTGGCTCATCACCACCTCGTGCTTCTCGTTCTGGGTGAACTCGTCAAACAGGTCCTGCTCCGAAAACCGCTGGCGGTACTCCTCCTCACTGCCAAACTCGGCGGGGATGTCAAACATCGGCATGATGGGGTCGCTGTCTATGCTGTACACCTCCACCTTGTCTGCCACCTCCTGTGTGTTCTCCAGTGCCTCGGGGATGTCGGCAAAGATGGCTGCCATCTCCTCCGGGGTCTTCATCCACTCCTGCTTGGTATAGTGCATGCGGTCGGTGTCGGCATAGTCCTTCTGCGTGGCTATGCAGATAAGATGGTCGTGCGCCTCGCCGTGCTCCTCCTCTACAAAGTGCACGTCGTTGGTGGCCACCAGCTTGATGTTGTGCTTCCGCGCCAGCTCTATCAGCACTGGGTTCACCCGCTCCTGCCACTCGTAGGTCTCCCTGTTGGCATTGGGCTTGTCGGTCTTGTGACGCTGCAGCTCGATATAGTAGTCGTCGCCGAACACCCGCTTGAACCACAGCACCGCCTTCTCGGCCCCCTCCAGGTCGCCCCGCATAATCAGCTGGGGGATTTCTCCGCCCAGGCAGGCCGAGCACACAATCAGTCCCTCGTGGTACTGCTCCAGCACGTTGTGGTCTATCCTCGGACGGCTGTAGAATCCGTCGGTATAGGCAATCGACGCCAGTTTGCAGAGCGACTTATATCCCTTCTTGTTCTTGGCCAGCAGGATGAGGTGGTATCCGCTGCTGTCCACTATGCGCTCCTTGCCCGTTTCCGGGTTCCGCTCCTTCACATCCTTGTCCTTGTCATACAGTGTGCGGCGGGCGCAGTAAGCCTCCGTGCCGATAATGGGTTTGAAGATCTGCTCTTTCAGTTGCTCAATCTGGTATTCCGCCTCCTGCTTCTCCACGGGCGTCGCGCCGTCGTTCTTCAGTATTGCCTCCTGCTCCTTGATTTTGTCTTTCACCTTGCCGTTCTCCTTCTGCACGGTGTCGATAAAGTCTTTGATACCAAACATGTTGCCGTGGTCTGTCAAAGCCATGGCGTACATGCCGTTCTTCTTGGCCTTCTTAATCAAATCGCCAATCTTCGACATCCCGTCGAGCATCGAATAGTGCGAGTGTACGTGCAAGTGTGTAAACTTCATAACAGTAGGGGAGGTATTGTAATATTTAACCAAAATGCAAATATACGAATTAATTTTTAATTCTCCTTTTTCTTTGTATCTTTGCAGTGGAAAATAATCTTGAAGTTATGGGTAAATGCTTTGTAACACATATTGTTGCGGCATGGCTTTTGTGCTTTCTTTGCCTGGGGTGCAGGTCTTCGCGTGCGCCCGAAGTTCTCAGCGAGGTACTGCCTGCCGTGCCCGACTATTCCGACACAACGCAGTGGTACACCGTCGACCGCCAGGCGGCTGTCGACCTTTTCTATGTCGTTTCCACCGAGACGGGCGACTACACCGTAGACGGCCATCCCTGCCATTATGCCGACACCTATTCCGACAGTCTCCGTACCTTCCTCCTGGGCGAAATGAAGGGTGTGGACGACCTACTCTCGGGCGGCCTCAACTATTTCTCGCCCTACTACCGCCAGTGCACCCTGCAGACTTTCACCTCCGACAGCCTCACCGCGCTCCGCATCCCCCTTGCCATGGACGACGTGCGCAGAGCTTTCGCCTACTATCTTTCCCGGCTCAACAATGGCCGCCCTTTTATCCTGGCTGGGTTCAGTCAGGGTGGCACCGCTGTCGTCGAGCTACTCAAGATGATGGATTCCGCCTCCCGCAGCCGCCTCGTGGCCGCCTATGTCATTGGGTGGCATGTCACCGACAGTGACCTCGCCCATACCCCCAACATCATCCCTGCGCGCGACAGTGCCGACCTCGGAGTCACCGTCTGCTACAACTCGGTGCGCGACAACAGTTGTGCCATACCCCTCATCAGTCAGGGCAACCGCATGGCTGTCAACCCCGTCAACTGGCGCGCCGACGCCACTCCGGCCACCCTCCCGTCGCCCCTGTCCCCCGACACCCTCACCGTCACCCTCGACACGGCCACCCTCCTCCTCCAGGTGCAGGGCTACAGCCGCACCGACTACATCATCCCCCTCATCGGTCGCGAAGGCAACTACCACAGCCTCGAGATCTCTCTCTACAGCGCGCACCTGCGCCGCAACATGGCGCTCCGTGCCGCCCGTTTCCTCGCCCGCTGACACGGCCCGCACGAAAGTCGTCGATGCAACCATCAAGCGTCGTCATTTATTCGCTCGATATTCGCTCGTTTTCCACTCTTTTTCCGTTTCACAAAGGGAAAACGATGGGAAACATATCGAAAAACGATATGATAAAAAACGACGCAACATCGGGCACTGAAGGCACACTGAGGAACGTTGGGGACAAATATGCGAAACTATCGGAACGATGGCGAATGGTGGCGTAATTCCTCACAGAGAAAAGAGTAAATTCCGCGCGAAGCGACAGAAAGCAAAGTAAGAGGTAAGAGATAAGGACCAGTTTGTATGCCACAGTTCCTGGCTCTTAGTTCTTATTTCTAAACTCGTGCGGGTCAATCCGCTAAACCCTAACGACCGATTGGGGGTTAATCTCTGTTGTTTTTGGTAATGTATAAAATGGGTGGCGGGGTATCATTGTTGGTGTTAATTAAATATAAATGGGTAATTTTTTTTTGTTTATCAATTTTATTTGTCTATTTTTGCAAACCGAAATGATAATGTAGTATTTGTGTATTGATTTGATGTACAGGATATATGTGTGTGTTGAGATTGTATAAAATGTGTGAAAAAAGTTAATGATAGGTGATGGAATGATGTTTTGAAACAATAGGTTAAGCCTGCTCCGGGATATACCTATGAGGATGCAGGAAGAGACAACTGGGGTCCTGCGACATCTTCTAAATAAGACTGTTTGTTTTTCATAATCATTGATAGCGGCGGGCGGCCTTCGGGCTGCCCGTTTGCTTTTGTTGTGTGGAGTGTCTCTGCTCATCTTGCATCTATTCCGTCGCGTTGACGAGCCCTTGATTGACCGTTTTAGTAAGTCTGTTCTATGATTTGGGGAAGTTTGCTTCCTGTGGGATATGGGATGGGTGGTGCCGTTGCTTGCTGTTGCAACATGCACCGGCACGCTATTGCGGTAAATATTGGCGGGTTGACGTAAGTTGTGGTTCGGGTGCAAAAGAATGTGTGTACTTTTGCACCCGGATTGAGGCGGAGGGGTCGGCTGCGCGGGAGGGGTTAGAAGTTGAAGTTGACGCCTGCGGACCACATGATGGGGAGCTGGTCGACGCGGGTGAAGGTGAGACGGTCGAAGTAGAAGATGTTGTTGCGGTTGTAGAGGTTGGTGACGCTGAGGTTGATTTCGAGGATGGAGCGTTTGCCTATGGAGAATTTGCGTTTGCCGCTGATGTCGAAGCGGTGGTAGTTCGGGAGCCGTCCGGCATAGAGTTCGCCGTAGGTGACGCCGTAGGTGCCGTTGGCGCGGGTGTAGTCGGAGAGGAGGCCGTCGGAGAAGGTGAGGTTTTCGTACATGCCCTGTGTCTGGGTGAAGGGGAATCCGCTGCCGAAGCTCCAGCGGCCGCTAATTTCCCACTGGTGCTGCTCGCCGAGGCGGATGGTGGTGAGGAGGTTGATGGTGTGGCGGCGGTCGTAGTGGGGGGTGTAGGTTTGTATCTCGTCGGTGCGTGTGACCCAGCCGAGGGAGTAGGTGGCCCAGAGGTAGAGCCAGTCGATGTCGTAGCAGAGGCTCATGTCGAAGCCGTAGGCCATGCCGGTCTCGATGATGAAGTCGGTGAGGTAGTATTCGGGTTTTTCGTAAGGTCCACCGATGCTGTAGGCTTGGTCGTCGGAGTCGAACATTTTGTTGCGGTTGGAGTTGAGGAGCTGGCTGAAGTTTTTGAAATAGAGCTCGGCGTTGCCAGTGAGGTGCTGAGTGAAGTCGTATTCGGCGCCGACGATGAGGTGCTGTGCGCGCTGCACGCAGTTGGTGACGGGGCTGTTGCGGAAGGTGGTGGGTTTGTTGAGTTCGCCCGAGCCGGTGAGGAAGCCACTGAAGAGGTTGACGATGTCGTTGTCGGAGCGTGCGTCGAGGAATATCTGGCTGTAGAGTCCACCAGCCATTTTGAGTCTGAAGCGGTCGGTGGCGTTGTATTTGGCGGAGAGGCGCGGCTCGAGGCTACCGGTGTGGAGCGAGGAGTAGTAGATGTAGCGCAGGCCGGGGTCGATTAGCCAGTTGCCGGTGGAGATTTTGTAGGTGGCGTAGGCGGCGATGTCGATTGTGTTTTCGTTTTGTTTTGCATCGATGCCATAGGGGTTGTAGTATTGATAGTCGGTGGAGTAGCCTTCGAAGGCAAGGCCGTAGCGCAGGCGGTTTGAGCCGATGAAGTTGGTGATGTCGAGGCCCATGTTGTAGCCGCTGATGGCGCTGTGTTTGTCGTGGCGGGACGAGTCGGTCTGTGTGACGCGGTAGTCGGAGTAGGCCACATGGCCTTCGAGGATGGAGCTGGAGCCGGTGACGAGCATGAAGTTGGTGCCGAGGCCGTAGTTGAGCCAGTGGAAGTCGGCAAGGGATTGGTAGCCGTTGACTTGGTCGTCGTAGCGGAAGCCGAAGAGGCTGATTTTGCTGCCGGAGCCTGAGTTGAGGGAGAGTTTGCCGTAGAGGTCGAGGAAGTCGAAGGGCAGGCTGCCGCTGAGGTAGGGGTAGAGGATGGGCGAGGTTTTGGAGAGGAAGGAGTTTTTGGCGGCGAGGATGTAGGTGACGGAGGAGGGGCTGGAGGCTTTCTCTTTCTTCAGCGGTCCCTCGAGGACGAGGTTGGCACCGAAGGTGTTGAGGCCTATTTTGCCGGAGTGGCGTTTTTTGTTGCCGTCGCGTGTGGTGATGTCCATGACGGAGGAGAGTCGGCCGCCGTATTCGGCACCGAAGCCGCCGCTGTAGATGTCGGCGTTGAGGATGACATCGGTTTCAAAGATGGAGTAGAGGCCGATGGAGTGGAAGGGGTTGTAGACAATCATGCCGTCGAGGAGGCAGAGGTTCTGGATCATGGAGCCGCCGCGGATGTAGAGCTGTCCGCCCTGGTCGCCGGTGGAGTTGATGCCGGGGAGTACCTGGAGGTATTGAGCGAGGTCGGCGGTGCCGCCAATGGAGGGCATCTGCTGGATTTGCGAGGCGGTGATTTTCTCGACGGAGACCTGTGTCTGTATCTTGCGTTCCTCTATACGGTTGTCGGTGACATTGACGGCACTGAGGGTCTTGCTCTCGGATTTGAGGGCTATGTTGCGGATGAGGGTCTCGCCTTTTTTGATGGTGATGGGTTCGGAGTATTCCTGATAGCCGACGAAGCGGACGCGCAGGGTGTAGGCGCCTTCGGGCATTTTGTTAATGAGGTAGAAGCCATTGATGTCGGTGGCGGCGCCGTAGCGTGTGCCCTCGAGGACGACGTTGGCAAAGGGGATGACTTCGCCCGTCTCGCTGTCGGAAAGGGTGCCTTTGACGGTCTGTGCGGACAGGGGGAGGAGTGCTGCGGCGAAGAGGAGGAGGGGGATTAGGCGTTTCATTGGGAATGTGGGGAATGCGTTATTGTGTTGTTGTGGGAATGCGTTAGTGGATTACTTTGAAGACGAGTTCTTTGAGGAGTTCTCCGTCAGTGACGGTGCCGGAGTTGCGGATGCCTTTGGAGCGGAGGTCGGCTTCGTAGAGATAGCCTATGCAGCTGGCTAATTTGCCCAGGGAGTAGTTTCCGGCGGCTGTGGCATAGTCTTTTACAAAGTAGGGGTTTACCTTGAGTGCCGAGGCGGCCTGCTTTTTGTCTTCCAGCTGGTGGTAGACCATTATTTTGATGAAGTAGTTGTAGAGCGTAGGGAGCACCATTTGTATGGGGTTTTCCTTGGGGTTGGCGGCGAAGTGGTTGACGATGCGGTTGCAGCGCACCACGTCGCGGCGACCGATGGCGCTTTGCAGTTCGAAGACGTTGTATTCTTTGCTGATGCCGATGTTCTGCTCGATGATGTCGTCGTTGATGACATCGCCTGGGGCGAGGGATAGGAACACTTTGGAGAGCTCGTTGGCTATCTTGCCAAGGTCGTTGCCGAGGTATTCGGCAATGAGCACAGAGCCTTTCTGCGTGATGGTGTGGCCGTGCTCGTTGACAAAGGTGCCTATCCATACGGGGACTTGGTCGTCGTAGAGTTTGGCGCGCTCGCAGATGCATCCGTTGTCGTTGATGGCTTTGTAGGCTTTGGAACGTTTGTCGAGTTTCTTGTGGCGGTAGCAGAAGACCAGGAGTGTTTGCGGCATGGGGTGCTGCAGATAAGCAGCCAGCAGATCCCATTCTTTGAGGGGGATGTCCTGAGCCTCTTTGACGAGCACAAGTTTGATGGGCGACATCATGGGGAACTGTTTGGCATAGGAGATGACGGTGGACATGTCCACGTCGCGGCCGTAAAGGATGGTGCGGTCGAAATCGCGGGACTCTTCGGATATGATGTGATTCTCGAAATAGTCTGACGTGATGTCGATGTAGTAGTTCTCTTCGCCAGTGAGCAGGTAGACGGGTCTGTATTTTCCTGCCTTGAGCTCTTCGAACAGTTGTTTGTCGGATAATTGCATCTATGTGGGTTTAATAGGTTGGTGTGTTGTATGGGTTTAGAGCGTGTAGTTGGTTAATTAGGTGTGTGTTGCTGTGTAGGTGGTGTTGTGCTTTTCTTTAATACAAATTGCAAAGATACTGATTTTTTTTCAAAGATTAGCCTTCCCTTTTCAAAAAAAAGGTTAAGAGGTGCCTTCGGGGTGCCGGTTTGGCATGTTTTTTGTCACAAACGCCGCGGGATTAAGCTTTGTTTTTTGGTACAAAACGCCCTCATTAATGTAATTTAATCCCTATATTGTCTCTTTTCGTCACTTTTAACATCCCAAATACAAGTTGTGGGTATCTCATTGGGCTTAAATCGTTACCTTTGCATTTCATTAAAATTACATTTCGCTATGCAAGAACCTCAAAGGCTATTTGACTTATTAGACCGCCGCCGTGAGTTGGCGCCAGAAAGACCAGTATTTGCCAATAAGAAGGACGGCAAATGGATAGAACACACAATTGATGAGTACATAGAGAAATCGAGCCTTCTCAGCTACGCATTCATGCATATGGGAGTGCAGAGAGGAGAGAATGTGGCGTTGATTTCGACAGGCCGCCCGGAATGGAATTACATAGACATGGGTGTGCAGATGATGGGCGGAGTGTTGCTGCCCATTTATCCTACTATCAGTGAAGGCGAGTATCTGTATATCCTCACTCATGCAGAGATTCGCTATATTATCGTGGAGGGTGAGGCCCTGTATAAGAAGATTAGCGGTATCCGTCAGCAGATCCCCACGCTGCAGGAGATATACACCATTCTTCCGGTTGAGGGTGCCCCATCGATAGAGACGCTGTATGCCATGGGCGAAAGCCATCGTGACCCCGAGGGGCTCCAGGCCATCAAAGACAGCATTACGGCTGACGATGTGGCAACGATGATATACACCAGCGGCTCTACCGGTACGCCCAAGGGTGTGATGCTTGCCCACCGTGGCATCATCCTGAATGTGCTGGGTATTAAGGACTCGCCTGGCAAAACATGGACGAGGGCATTGAGCTGGATGCCTTTGTGCCACATCTACGAGCGCATGATGAACTATCTTTATCAGTACCTGTGTATGGAGACGTTCTATGCCGAGAGTATTGCCAAGGTGGCAGACAACGCCAAGGAGGTGAACCCTTATATGATGGCCGCCGTGCCGCGATTTATTGAGAAGATGTATGACAAGGTGTTCCGTAAAGGTGAAAAACTTACGGGCATGAAGAAAAAGATTTTTGACTGGGCTCTTGATGTGGGATTTGACTATGAGCTGAATGACAAGAAGCGTACCCTGTATTACAATATCAAACATTCCATTGCCGACAAACTTGTGTATAAAGAGATACGCGGCGCCCTGGGTGAGAATTTCCACATGCTGGTGTCGGGCGGTGCAAGCATCCAGCCGCGACTGACCCGTTTTTTCAGTGCCGTGGGGCTCGACTTGTATGAGGGTTATGGGTTGACAGAGTGCTCGCCATTGGTGGCAGTGACCAATACCTATGCCGAGGAAGGCCGCAAGGTGGGTTCGGTAGGCTTTGTGCTGCCGGGGATAGAGGTGAAGTTCTGTCCCGGAAGCAATGAGATACTGTGCCGTGGCGGCAATGTGATGAAGGGCTATTTCAAAGAGCCGGAACTGACAGCCCAGGCCATTGACGATGAGGGCTGGTTCCATACGGGCGATACGGGCTATCTGGACAGTGGCGGATATATGTTCCTGACGGGTCGCACCAAGAATATGTTCAAGACATCGATGGGTAAGTTTGTCAATCCGGAGGTGATAGAAGAGCGTTTCAAAGAGTCGCCCTTTATTCTTGACATGATGGTTGTGGGCGAAGGCCAGAAGTTTGCGGCCGCCATTATCGCCCCGGATTTCGACATGCTGAAGGACTGGTGCGGCCGCCATGGAGTGACAGCCCAGACACGTGAAGAGATGGTGGCAGACAAGGCTGTGCAGGAGCGTTTCCAGCGTGTGGTGGACAAGTACAACGCCACATTGGGCAACCATGAGCAGCTGAAGAGAATCCGGCTGGTCACGGAGGTGTGGAGCACGGAAAACCAGTTCCTCACGCCGACCCTCAAGATTAAGCGCAACAATATCACTGCATTCTATAAGAAAGAAATAGAGGAACTCTTTGTGTAGAGGAGAATCCTGCATAAAGAAAGCCACTCGTCGACATTGTTCGGCGAGCGGCTTTCTTTAAGGGAGTTTTCATCTTATTCTGCGAATGGAATGGAGTCGGTGGGTGAGAGTGTCCAGCTCCCGGTTGTATATGCCTTCGGTGGTGAGGGTGTCGATGCGTACCTGGCCGGAAGAATGGATGATGAGATTGTCGCCCATGTAGATGCCTACATGGATGATTCGGCCTTGGTCATTGCAGAAGAAGCAGAGGTCGTCGCGCCGGCTTTCGCCTATGTCGCTTACGGGGTTGCCTTGTGTGGCCTGCTGTGAAGCATCGCGCAGCAGCAGTGTGCCACAAGCCCTGAAGCAGACCTGAGTAAGGCCGGAGCAGTCAATGCCCATGGTGGTGCGGCCACCCCACAGATAGGGAGAGCCAAGGTATTGTTGCTCGGCAACTGTGGCGGGGCTTTCTTCAGAACCCACAGCCAGATTAGGTTCGGAGGAGGTGGGTTTCCATTGCTTGTTGTCCACCCATCCCTCATAGCCGTCGAAGTCGCATCGGATAAAGGACCATTTGTCGGTTTGTTTTAGAATCTGGAAAGTGTCGCCTTTGAGGAGTTGGTTGACCATTTCGGATTGGTCAGAGGGGTTGCTGCGCATGGCGACGGCGGAGAGGAAGCAGTAGGCTCTCATGTGAAAATGGTGTTTATGTATTATAGTTTGCCGTGCTCCACGGAAAGGACGATGCGCTCCATGAGGTTGTCGTCCTTGTTGTTTTTCGGGTCATAGCCTGCCTTGAGGTTGTAGCCGAACAGGCGGGCAAAGGCTTGATAGAATCCTGCGCGTATTTTGCCCCGCAGTTCGTCGACAAGCACGTAGGAGGTGCGTCCAGTTTCGCGGTCGATGAGTTTCAGCAGTACTTTCCCTTGAGAGATAGTGCAATCTTTCAGTTCGTCGCTGAAGTCGGCCAACAGGTTCTTTTCTGCCGCTTTGATGGCTGCCCTGCGTTCCTTTTTGGGCAGGCCGGCAATCTGTTTCTCTAATATATCCAGCCGTTGCTTGCCGATTTTGGCATAGGGCAACATCTTCTTGACGTTGCGTATGAGTTTTTGGTTTTTGCGTATTTCTGTTTCGGTGAGTAGAGAACCCGACTCGATAATGTGTATTTCTTTCAGGTGGTAGTAGGGGAGGGTGTCGCCGTCGACAATGATGCCAAAGCGCACTTTGCGCTCAGCAATGACCTGTCCTTGCAAGGGGAAGGCCGCTGCTAAAAGAAAAAGAAGCGATGATATATAGAGCACTTTTTTCATAATAGCTTTCATATTTTTCCCCAATAACTAAGAAATGTCAAAAATATTTTGTATTTTTGCATTATGAAAAGAAGTTTGGCTGATTTTAACCTTTTTTATGCACTTTTCTTTCCTATTGTGCGGTATGCCACGAGATGCCATTACCGTCATGTGGCAGTACGCGGGAAGGAAAATCTGCCTGAAGGGGAGAACTATATTCTTGCACCCTGTCACCAGAATGCCATGATGGATCCCCTTGTGGTGTTGATGGTGGTAAACAAGCCCGTCGTGTTTTTGGCACGGGCCGATATCTTTAAAAAGCCAGTGGCGAGATTCTTCCTCACGTGGTTGCGTATCAGTCCGGTCTATCGTATCAGAGACGGTAGGGACCAGTTGTCGCGCAATGCCGAAGTTTTTCGTACCGCACGTCAGGCATTGGAGAAGGGAAGACCGCTTTGCTTGATGGCAGAGGGGACACACAACGACCGCCATCAATTGCTCCCCTTGGTGAAGGGAATGTTCCGCATAGCCGGGGATACGCAGCGTGACTTGGGAGACAAGCCGCTGTATATTGTCCCTGTAGGGTTGGATTATGACGATTATGAGCGCCCTTACAGCAGTGTGGCAGTCAATATTGGACAGCCTATCGATGTGCGGCAGTATATGACGGAATATGAAGAGAACGAGCCCGTGGCCCTCAATCAGATGAGGACAGACTTGTCACGGGCTATGAAAGCGTGTATCCACCAGGTGAATGCAGACGAGCACTATGCAGACGAGTATGCATACTGCCACCTGAAAACCCAGCAGGTTTTGCACGATTTGAAACTACGCAATAATGTGTGGGGGCGTTTTGTGGCGCGGAAGCATATCAGTCTGCAGATGGCACAAATGAACGATGAGGACAAAGCAGTCCGCTATACGGAAGGAGCAGAGTTTGCCAAGGAGTGTCATCGGTCGCAGGTACCCTTGTGGTTTGCATCCAAATGGCCAGGAACCGCATCGTGGCGGTTGCCGGTGTGGTGGTTGTTGATGTCGATGGTGTTGCTGCTGGTGGTGTTTCTGTGTTGGGATATGCTACTTTTGTGGTTGGTCAGCAATCCAATTGTATATCTGCCTACTCATCTGGTGGCAAAAGCCAAGGTGAAAGATCCTCAGTTTCGCAGCTCGATTAACTATGGTATCCGCTTTGGACTGACGCTTGTTTATCTGATAGTGCTTTTCATTGTTGCCACATGTGTGTGCGGTTTCGGGAAGGGACTGGCGTTGCTGTTTCTTGGCATAATGAGTGCATTTGTCACACCAAGGGTTTTTGTCCTGTTGCGCGACATGTATTATGGCTATCGCTGGAAACGGAGAGAGAGAAGCCATGCAGAGGGCGAAATGGCCTAGCATTGCTAAAATCTTTGTCGGTTATGTAATAATAGTGGATGTTGGTGCGTTATTTGGAGAGTATGTCTACGTTGTGTGGATGTATTATATTTATTTGATTATAATAGTATTGATAATATGAACAATATACAGTTACATTCTACTCCTGTCCTATTGTTGACAGGCTATCTTGGCAGTGGAAAGACCACGTTGCTGAATCATATCTTAAACAATAAGAGAAATATCCGTTTTGCGGTAATGGTGAACGACATCGGAGAAGTGAATATCGATGCCTCCCTGATTGAAAAAGGCGGTATTGTAGGCCAAGGCGATGACAGCCTGGTGGCATTGCAGAATGGATGTATCTGCTGCACATTGAAGATGGATTTGGTAAAACAGCTGAATGAGATAATGAGTATGGGCAGGTTTGACTATATTGTTATTGAAGCCAGCGGTATCTGTGAGCCAGAACCCATAGCACGGACGATTTGTTCTATTCCCCGTATGGGAGAGGAATATAATCGCCACGGTGTCCCGCGGCTGGACTGTATAGTGACAGTGGTGGATGCATTGAGAATGCAGAGTGAGTTTGACTGCGGCGGACAGTTGCTTGGCTTGGCAATAGCGGAGGAGGATATCGAGAATCTGATCATTCAGCAGATAGAGTTCTGTAATATCGTGTTGCTGAATAAGAAGTCGGAGGTTAAGCCCGAAGAGTTGGAGCGATTGAGACAGATTGTATTGAATCTGAACCCTGGGGTGCGCATTATTGAGGCAGATTATGCTGATGTCGATTTGGACGAGATTGTCAATACCGGATGCTTTAACTATAACGAAACGTCAGGCTCGGCAGGTTGGGTGCGAGAATTGGAGCGCTTGACAACCGATGCAGAGGATGAAGAAGCCAAGCTTCACCATGGAGAGGAAGAGGAACATGGCCATCATCATCACCACGATGAGGAGGAACATGAGCATCACCACCACCATGACGACGAGAAGGAGGAGCATCATCATCACGAGCACCATCATCATGCCGACGGCGGCGAGGTGGAGGAATATGGCATTGGGACATTTGTATACTATCGACGCCAGCCCTTCGATATTGACAAATTCGATCACTTTGTGAATTTCCAGTGGCCCAAAAGTGTTATTAGAGCCAAAGGTGTATGCTACTTTGCCGATGACAGGGATATGTCGTATCTCTTTGAACAGGCTGGTGTGCAGGTGAAACTCTCAGAGGCAGGACAATGGTATGCCACCATGCCCGAGAGGGAGTTGATAGAGACTATGCGACGCGAACCCGGGCTGGTGCATGACTGGGATGACGAGTATGGTGACAGAATGGAAAAGATAGTCTTTATTGGTCAGAAGATGGATAAAGAAGAGATATGCCGCCAGTTGGATAGGTGTTTGGCTGATTAGTATTCCCACATATCTACGGCTATATTAATGATTTCCTCTTCGATTCGCTCCGACTCGAAGAGGGCGTCTTCGCCTGTAAGATAATCGTGTATGGAACGGTTCCACACATTGTCTTCTCGTGTAATGAAAGATGTATACATGAAAGCCCTGAAGGCGTATTCCCATGTGGGCAGATGCATGAGATTTTCGCGGTAATAGGTTTCTTTGTTTGCAAAGAGATAACGTGTCTGCCAAGAAAGCATGGGTACCCAGAAAAGTGTGACGGTGCCCATGTACTCTGTTTCGCCATCAATCACTTTGTAGCGGTCTTCGAGAGGGGCTATGCATAGTTTTCGGACTTGTACTCCGCTGCGTGATTTATCGAGGAATACGGCCTCCTTTATTGCATACTGGTATATATCGTCGGATTTGAATTCGTGCGGGACATATACGGTGGTGTAGTCCGCCTCGCCATAGTCATCGTACACCTCCATCTGGACAGTATCGTTCCTGGTGGCACGCTCGATGATTTTGGAGCAGTCAAGGGGTATTTTCAGTTCATCGTCTTCAAATAGCTCTATCTCTCCGGCCAGGATGGCATCCCATAGGACATAGGCCAGATTCTTTCGCCCACCTACTCCTTCGGGCTCTACCGGGAAGTAGAAATACTGGTTTTCTTTCTCCCGTACATCAATGATACGCCAAAGCAATCTTCCCCAATACACATCTGATTCGCGGACAAAATCGAAATTCTGTGGCTTGATTATCCAATCTGATGGCCGCACAAAGATATCGTTTGGCTGAGTCTCCAGCCACTGTGCCTTTGATTCAGGAAGTGATAAGAGCAAAAGTGCTAACGGCAGTATTATTGTGAAGAAACGTTTCACTGTGGCTTGTTGCTCAATTGTTGACGTTATATCTCCAATAAAAAAGAGTTAAGAACAAGTGGGCCTTATCCTTAACTCTTTTTCTTTGTCAATTGTTAGAATCGCTTCTTGAGTTTTCTTGTGATTAGTATTCCCACATATCAGACTCGATATTGAAGATGCGCTCTTCAATGGATTCTGCTTCAAGCTGAGCATCCTCACCTGTCAGATAGTCATGGATTTCGCGGTTGAAAACGTTTGTCTCACGGGTAACATAACTGTCGAAGTAACGGGTAATGAAGACCTCGTCGTAGCTGCGCTCTGCGTTGTTATTGTAGATATCGTATGCATCGGTGCGGGCAAAGATATTACGTACACGCATGTCGTTCATAGGAATCCAGAAGCGGGTTGTAGGATTGCACTCCATTTCACCGTCGACTTCCTTGCAGTTTTCGTCAACAAGTGCAAGAGAAATAATGCGGACTTTCATTCTGGTGTCCTGCTTGTCGATGTACCAGTACTCTTTCAGATGAATCTTGTAGTAATCATCAGAAGTGAATGACTTGTATTTAATTGTGTCATGTCCTTCGTCAATCATCTCACCGTAGTCATCGTAAACGGGGTCGGTAGTTGTGGAGTCGGCTTTGTTGAGTTTCTTATACATAGTCTCCCAGTCGACAGGAATCTTCAACTCGTCATCGTCAAAGATTTCAAACTCGCCATTGGCAGCAGATCTGTAAATAAGATAGGCGAGGTTGATACGGCCCTGGTTGTTGTTGATGGAGTCTTCTCCTTTCGGGAAGTAGAAGAACTGGTTGAATTTCTCACGGAAGTCAATTGTGCGCCATATAACGGTTGACCAGATGACATCGCTTTCACGTAAACTGGGATACGGAATAGCTTGTCTGGTGGTAACCATTGTACGTGTGTAGAAGTTGCTCAAATTGGTTTCATCTTCTGCGTTGAGGATGTTCTGTGCCTTAACATTCGACCCACTGAAAGCGAGAAGGATGATACTGAGACCAAACAATACTTTTTTCATGGTATATACTTTTTATTATTATTATCGAGTGATTCGGAATGTGCTGCTGATATTACGTTTGGAACCATCGGGCATGGTGACGTCAATACTGAGTGTAATTTTGCAGCCGGGTTTGGCTTTCTGAATATAGCTCATGACATCTGCACCCCATTGAGGTCCTCTGTTTTCAAGGTCTGTGGCACCATTGACTTTGGTGATATCAATGGTCTGTTTGATGATTTTGGGAGTCTCCATGTGGAAGGCAAACTCCGGTCCATAACGTACCGATGGACCCTTCATGTTTTTCAGGTCATTGATGGGGATGCCCTTACCTGCCTCAGCCTTGCCTAAGAAAATCTTTGGGTCAGGCAATGGACGAGCGCGGAATTCTGTGGAACCGGCAAAGCGGGTCTGGTTTCCATCCTTGAATGAAGCGTTGACTTTGATTTTGCCTTTGTTTACTTTCGGTTTGATGATGTAGTTTCCTGCACCGGCTTTTGTGTCGGGCACGATTGTGGCTTGGCTTGGGTCAGCCAGTGTTGCAACCACATTGTGCGCAGCAATACCGGGAACGGATATTCTCACAGGGTTGTCAATTCCGGCATAAACCACGTTCATTTCTGTCAACTCAAACACTGCCATGGGCTCAGCCACAAAGTAAGTCTCCTTGAAATCGTAGCTTTCAGTTCCATTGTCCTTTTTGACATATACGGTACCTGTAATAGTCTTGGGGCCGGTGGAGTTGCACACGGTGCTATAGACTACTGCTCCAGTGTCGTTGGCTGTGAATCGGGCACCTCCCACGGTGGCTTCGAATTTGGCTTTCGAGTCGTATGCACCGACATTGACAACCAATTCATATTTACCGCCCTGCATTATATAGGAGGACTTTGGACGAGTGATGACTGCCACTTTATCAAAAGAGAAGTCGTTCTGTTTAACCTGCTTGAAAAGCATATTCACGGCATCGAATTCTGCATTCATCACCTCAGCCTTCATACGGGTAAGGGTAACAAGTGCTGCGCCTGCAACAGTGTTGTTGAAGTTCAACTGTTCCCAAGAAGTCGGTTTACCTTCACTGTTCAGGTGAAACTCTTCAACATTAAGTCCTAATGTAACATGGCTTGAATCGGGGCCAAGGCTCTCTTTTACGGCTTTCTTATATTCAAGAATTCTTTTCTTGATTTCAGCGGCAGCGCCTTCTGTCACTTCTTTGCCTTCGGCGTCACCAATAAAGTAACGTGTACCTTCGTGGTTGTCGTCGAGTTTGTTTATCCAGCTAAAGCCTCCGATTTTCAGTGCCTCGGCAATGCTGTCAAAATTCTTGGAGCCGTCAGCATTTCTAAGGTTAATAGTACGCTCTATGGTTTTGTCTGGATTATTGGGGTCAACTAGTGTGATTTCTGCTTTGCTGGCCAACTTACCAATAAAACTATAGGTGACAGTGTCGATAGTGTATATTAACTCGTTAGAGAGTTTTTTGATTTCCTGAGCCTTGTCGTATTTCTCTTTAACTTTAGCAGGGTTGTTTTTGAGTGCGGCTTCGAAGTTGTCATAGGTGTCGTCAAGTTTCACGACCATGTTCTCATTGGACTTGGTCATGGCATTACCGACGGTCTTGAATCCCTCGACAACCTCAGCCGACACGTTCAGTGCCAGCATGGCGGTGTACACGAGGTACATCATCTGAATCATTTTTTGTCGCGGGGTTTCCGGACAGTTTGAAGCACTCATATTCTATGTAAAAGATTAGTTAAATATGGGGTCATTTTATAGTCTTGTCTGCATGGCAGCAAGCATGTTGCCATAGACATTGTTAAGTTCGGCAACTTTACGAGTCAGGGCGTCCACCTGGTCTTTGTACTTCAGTACACCCTCGGCAGAGTCGGCGAAGTTAGCCATCATATTCTGGATGCGCTCTTCGACAGCCTTAGTGGCTTCCAGCTGGCTGGTAGAGGTCTGCAGCTGCATCTCGTACATGGCATTGACAGAGGCAAGGCTGCTGGCCAGTTTCTTCATCTCGTCAGCGTATGATGCATCGCCGCTGGTGAGAGCCTGGGCGGTCTCCTGATATATAGTGGTAAGAGTATTAACAGCCTCGGTTGCCTGTTTAAGACTGCCCACTGCTTCTGCAGCACCGTCAAGAGTATTGACAAACTTGTCTGTGGAGGCTGCGGCAGATGCCATGCCATTCATAGCCTGGGCACTGTCGGCTAAATTCGACATGCCTTTACCAAGGCGCTCAATCAAGTCGGATGTGATGTTTGCCTCTTCAAGCATTTTATCAAGCTTGGAAGTCAGAGGATCCTTGTCTTCAATGGCAACTAAATTGTCAATGTTTTCCAACTCGTCGGTCTTGGCATTCAGTCCCTCTCCGCCACCGATACCGGCAAGCTGAGGGTAGACGAGTGTCCAGTCAAACTCCACATGAGGAGGTTCGAAAGCCGAAAGGAAGAAAATCACAGTCTCAGTACCCATACCGATAATCAGCATGATGGTACCGCCGGGCCAGTGGTTAATCTTAAAAAGAGCTCCAATAATTACAACGGCTGCGCCCCATCCGTATAGTTTCGCCATGAAGTTTTTATAACCGTTACTGCGTACAAGATTGTCTATAAAGCTCATAGTATATTGTTTTAGTGTTACTTAATAATGTTTTGATGTATTGTCTTTAGTATAAGGGTTTTCTCAAATGAACCTTGGATGCCTATCTATTAATAGACATTGGAAGCGGTCTTCAAGTTATCGCCTTTAACACGGCCGAGATAGGGCTGGATGCAACGGAAACCGATATAGCATTTGCTTGTATCCTGGAACTCGAAAGAACGGGTCTGAACTTGGATGAAGTACTTCTGGTCTTTCCAGCTTCCACCACGGACCACTTTACGTTTCATGGCAATGGGGTCGCTTTCCTTTGCGTTGTAGTTATAGTAGGGTGACAGAGCATTTGCAACGATGTAGATCTTTTCATCGTAAGCATCGGCACACCATTCGGCGACATTGCCGGCCATGTCATACAGACCGTAGTCGTTGGGGGCGTAGTGGCCTACAACCAGGGTGCGGACACCGCCGTCATCGTCATAGGCGCCACGGAGAGGCTCGTAGTTGGCCAGGAAGCATCCATTCGGGTTGCGTACATACGGACCACCCCAAGGATAGGACTCAGCAGCGATACCGCCGCGTGCGGCAAATTCCCATTCAGCCTCGGAGGGCAAACGGAAGTCGTTCATGTGGGCATAGTGGATGGATTCCAGGTAGTCATTGAGGAAGTGGCTGCGCCAGATGCAGAATGCTTTGGCTTGCAACCAGCTGACACCGACAACAGGATAGTTGTCGTATGCGGAGGAGCAGAAATAGTTGCGTGTGAAGTCGTCATTCATGGAGTAGGTATAGTCGTGAACCCAGCACAGGGTGTCAGGATATACGTTGATTCTCTCCTTGTGAACGAAAGCAGTGCGGTTGTTCAACCCACGGGGACGTGCCGTATACATGGTGCCACGGTGTTCCTCTTTGTTCTGAACGCCGGCCTCTTTGCGTGCGGCATCAGCGTAGTCAATCCAGTAGTATTCGTAATTCAGTTTGGAAGCGTCAATCTCGCGGCGACCGAAATATCTGTCTTTCTCGGCCACATACAGGTCATTCAATGCCTCGCGGGTCTCGGCATCGTTCCAGCGGATTTTTGTCTTTTTGTTCAACATGGGGGGATCCAGAGGCTCACCATATTCATTTTCTTCAATCTGGTACTCTCCTTCAACACCGGCTTCTGCCAGCATTCTGCGAACGATGGAGTCGGTGACCCAGAATACAAACTGACGGTACTCGTTGTTGGTGATTTCAGTCTCATCCATGAAGAAGGACGACACCTGCATGGTGCGGGGCTGAAGGGTGACACCGTAGGTGTTGTTTTGAACACCGGCACCCATACTGAAGTTGCCCTGATTCACAAAGACCATGCCTTTAAGGTCGATGTCCTCGAACTGGTTGCGGTCAAGAACGCCTACCAGTTCACCATTCTCTGAGCGGGAGGAGCAACCGTAGAAAAGCACTACGGAGGCTGCTAACAAGAAAAACAACTTTTTCATATAATCATTAGTATTTATTTATTCTTAATTTTGTTTGTTCTTATTCTTTTTGTTTGGATAGTTCTGCTTTTTGTAATCGTATATACGATTTAACGTGGAAAAAGTTTCGTTTTTAATTTTTTTTACAGATTCGGTATTAGTCCAGATAAATTGTATTGCCATAGGAAGTGCCGGGCTTGCGCGGGACGACAATCTTGAAGCAGTACTTCAGATAGAACTCCATGGAGCCCATGCTGCGCCCTGCCTTGAATGAGCCGTGTCTGCTGGTGGTGAAGTCGTAGGAAACACCCAAACGGAGCTGTTTCCAGTGGACACCGGCCATGACGTAGATGGCATCCTGTACACGGTAGCCAAGACCACCCCAGAATGCATTGCGGTAGTCAAGCAAACAGGTCAAGTCGGCTTGGAAGATGCTGAAATTTGCAGTCTTTAATAAAGCCGAAGGTCTGATTCTGATAGAGGGAGCGCTTGCAGGAGTATATTCATATCCGCCCATTGCATACACAGTGCGGGCGTTTGTAAAGGCAATCTCGTCACTATGGGCGGCCAGCAGGTTCTTGACAGACAGTCCGAGGTAGTATTTGCTTGGCACCTGATAGTAAAGACCTACCGAAGCGTCAAACATCATGGCTGATTCACCCAATTGCGCAACTCGTGGGTCGGGACCGTCGGGACCCCACAGTGCTTCTTTGTCGAGGCTGCTGTTGAGCAGATTGAACTCAACACCTGCCGAGAGATTTCCTTGTCCCCAGAACATGCGGAAGGCATAGTCGACAGAAAGCTCCAAATTGTCGTGATAACCAATCTTGTCGGAGACAAAGGTGAATCCGAGGCCGCCATGCAGGAATCTGACGGGCATGTCGAAGGTGAAGAGAATGTCGGTGGGTACAGAACCGGCTTTGCCCCCTGCAGTGGGTGCATCGAGCTTAAGGCCAAACCATTGCTGTCTGTACATCGCCGCAGCACAGATGGAGCCGGAACTGCCTGCATAACCGGGATTGTACGACATTCTGTTGAACATGTATTGTGAGAACTGGGGCTCCTGCTGGGCCATGGCAACACATGAAAATCCCAACGCTATCAACAAAAGTGATAGTTTCTTGAGCGGTCTGATTTCCATGTGGGCACTCATTTTGATATCATGTAACTATTTAATAATCTTTTATATGTACGTTGTCCTGACCTGCTTTTTCATAGAAAAGGCAACTCAGGTTTTGACTTGCAAAGATAACAATAATTCTTTACATGGAATGTTTTTTTGTATTTTTTTTTTGTTTTTTTGTTTTTTTACTCTTTTTAACCATAGTTTGGATGACGGGATTTATGACAGGCGGGCATTCGTTTTATGTGGGTCGGTTGAATCCCTTTCAAGTTTGTGACATATATCGGTGAGATGCCGATGAGTGCGTGATGCAGAGGATGATGCATGGCCGGGATGGCCTGCCGCCAATAGCCATTCTGTCTGCAGGGTGGCAGGATAGGGGTTAGTGCGTTGTCTTGGATGTGATTATGTGGGTTAAAGCCAGGGTGTGAAGGAATGGCTGGCGTGCCTTATTTCTCGTGGGGGATGAGGCAGCTGTCGGGGAATTCGTCAATCAGCATGGCCTGTGTCCTTACGGCATGGCTTCGCGAGTCAGCAATGGCCAGGATGACATGGACTTGGTTGTTAATCTGGTTCCGCCTGAACAAAGCCTTGTCCTGTAAATCGTTGGGTAGCCTGCTCACCTCTCGTTGCGCTGCCACCTGTGTGTTGACAATACAGAGTTCAATGTCATACAATGTCCCCGTGTGGACGGGCGTCTTTGCCGGAGGTGTTTCGGTCACTATGGGCTGCTGGATTTCGACGACAGGTTCTATTTCTACAGGCTCGTCCGTCTCGGATTCAGCATTGTCGGCAACCGCCCTCGAAGGTTTTCTTACGGTCTGTTTTGCCTGTTTGGCGGCAGACCGGTCGGTGGGGGAGATGGGGTATGGCGAAATCCGTTTGCGTCGGCTTCGGTCGCGAAAGGCATAATAATCCTCCTCGCTCATGGCCAGCGTGTCTTGGTTTGCCCACATCCTTGCACCCGTTTCCGCATCAAGGGTAGTGACTACTACTCTTCCCGAGCCAGTGATTCCCAAGGAATATACGGCCAGTTTCGTCATATCCAGTATGCCGGGTTTGGGGCAGCGGTCGTTCACGCGCACCACGATTTGCCGGTTGGTCGCTGGATAGGTGACCAAAAGATATGTCCCCATCGGGATTGACTTATGGGCGGCGGTATATTGATTCTGTCTGAAGATTTCGCCGCACGAGGTCTTTCTCCCCACAAATTTGTCGGCGTAATAGGTGCCGAGCATCGTGATGCCGTTGCGGCGCGACGACGGGCTGTCGTCGGTGTCGCCCGTATTGGGTTGTGCCAACGACGTACTCCCACAGAGCATAATTATCAATATGTACCGTAGCTTCTTGATGGTCGTTTTGCTTTATGTTGTTTACCAATTCAGGGCCTCATGATTCTTCACATCGGGGTTGAACCAGTTCCCGTGCAGTCGCAGCACCTGTTCGATGATGTCCCGCACACAGCCGTGCCCCCCGCCGTAAAGGGATATGTAGTCGCTGATTTCTTTTATCTCTGTGGCCGCATCGGCCGGACAGGCTGCCACGGCGCAGTGCGACATGATTTCATAGTCAGGGATGTCGTCACCCATGCACACCACCTGATCCTCGGTCAGTCCGTTGTCCGACAGAAACCGCCGGTAGGTGTCCATCTTGTTGGCGCAGCCGGTGTAGCACTGCGTCACACCCAGGGCGGCCATCCTGTGGTCGATACTGAGCGAGGTGGCACCGGAGATAAGGGCGATTATATAGCCCTTCTTCACGGCGTATTGGATGGCAAAACCGTCCTTGATGTTGCCGCAACGTACCGTCTCCCGGTCGGCATAGGTCCACACGCTTCCGTCGGTCATCACTCCGTCGAAGTCGAAAACAAAGGCCCGGATGCCATGCAGTTTCTCTTTGTAGTTTATCATTTCAATGCTCCTTTCGCCATATTGTGGTGTCTAAGTTATTGTTACGGCTGTGTGGCATAGTCGAGCAAATCCTCGTATACCGCTCTCCAGCCTTTCCATTCAAAATCCTCGCAGAGATTCTGGTTGTGGAATATGCAGCTGAACGTACCGCCCACAGCCCGGACTTCGTCCACCAAAGCGTGCAGCATCTCCGTCGCCTCTTTGGGCGAGGCGTGCATGTGCTTCTGGAACGTTGTGTCCATGGCGGCGAAGGGGTGTATGTGCAGCGGACTTTCCTGGTCGCTGCTGAGGTCGAAAAAGGGCACGACAGTGCATGTGCCGCAGCGGAACCCCGGCAGCTCGGCATATCCCATTGTGTAGTCATGCATGATGTTCTGGCGCACTAGGTTGCGGTAGGCTGTTGGTAGGTTGAACCGAATGAAGTGGAACCGGTTGCGCACAATGGGACGGTGCAGGATGTCGGCAAGCCGCTGTATCTCCCGTCCCAACCGGTCGGGCTCGGCAGAGGAATAATACGAGCCGTGCACTCCCACCTTGGCATAGTCGCCAAGGTGCTGCAGCAATTGCCTGAACTCATTGTTATGGGGCGAGGCAGGCTTGTCGTATATGCCGTAGTCCCCCATCAGTGCAAAGAAGATGAGCACACTCCGCTGAGAGTAGGGCTTGCTGGTTGTCAGGATATAGTCAAACGTGTCGAAGGGGTCCTCCTCTTTCCGCCTCAGCACACGGTAGCGTTGTTTCACAGCCTCCACGTCGTGCCGGTGGATGCTGTCGCGCAGGAATCCCATCACGGTGCGGAATATCCCCTTGTGGAGATAGCAGTATGCGGCATCGATGTCGATGGTCTGTACAAACGAATACTGGCGCTCCTTGAACACTGTGTCGGGGTAGTGCTCCTTTATCACGTCGCGCACCATCAGCGCCCAGCGGTCAACCACTGCGGTCTGCAGGAAGCCGTGCTTGTAGGCCACGCTCTCCGTGGACACAAAGCGGCCGTGCTGGTCTTTCAGGTGGGGCAGATATTCCTCGTAGCGCGAAAGCATATAGAAGATGGCGGCGAAGGGGTCGAAAGGCAGTGCCGTCTCGTTGCCGAATACGGGGAACAGAACCGGAACACCCTTATACTGGAAACAGCGGGTGCTCTGCTCCTCGATGGAAGTCTCCGACAGCAGCCCCGCTGCCTTTACAAACGGAGCCGGGCATCCCTCGACAGGCCGTGCCGCATAGCACAGGCGCGCCCCCTCATGGCGCTTGAAGGTCTCGGGGTCTGCTGTAATGGCAAAGTCGGTCTGCAAAATATCCCGCATGACTACATTGACGGTGTAGCCTATTCGATTGGTCAGTTTCGGGACATAAATCAGCAGCATAGATGTTGCTTTTAAAATGCAAAGATACAACTATTTTTTTGATTGACAAAAAAATGTTGTCCACTATGCTGTAATTTAACGGGCGAAACGCAGCTCTGTCCAGTCCCCCACATGCAGGCGGGCTCTCCGTCCAAGGGGCAGCGCCAGGTTCTCTGTCCCGATGTGTCCGGCGGCAAGTCCGAAGCACACTGGGTAGTCGTATTCCGCCACTGCGTCATAGATAATCTGCTCGGCCGTGTGTCCGAAGGGGACGGTGTTGTCGTGCATCTTGCAAAAACGTCCAACCGCCAGTCCGGCCAGTCCGGCCAGGTGGCCGCTCCGCTTCAGGTTCATCATCATGCGGTCGATGTGATAAAGATATTCGTCCAAATCCTCTATGA
>JAEEGL017335819.1_pt1 | contig 23579 bp, 16 predicted proteins | sample 9134231 | NCBI WGS metagenome assembly JAEEGL01 (sample SAMN16246548, study PRJNA631951) | gut metagenome | biome: gut microbiome; feature: rumen; material: fiber-attached | host: Bos | place: Iran: Karaj | collected 2018-10
AGTATCTCATGGGCCTTCTCATCACTCACGCCAAACTCGTTCATGAGCGCATTGGTAATCTTAATCTTAATCTCACCAAGTTCTCCTGAAATTCCTAGTGTATCACCATACTCTTTTACTTCTTCGTACTTGGCAATACCCTGAAGAAGTGCATCAAGTGCTTCAAGTCTCATTCCAAGGAGCATGTAGTTTTCGTATGACTCATACTTTCTGTCTACAAGCACAATAGTTTTGGCTTTTTCGTACATGAGCATGTCGCTCTCATTAAGGTCTTTGCCGTACATTGTATAGAAAGCATCTTTATAATTCTTTGAATAATATGCATCTCTGGCCTCAGAGAGATTCATGAGTGCAGGCATATAGCTTGCAACAAGCATGAGAATTGCGCATATTGATACAGCCATCAGGACAATGGCACCGATGTATTTCTTCGGAATTGCCTTAGCCTTGTCCTTAGGATCAACAAGCTTCTCTTTCTTGGGCTTTGGTGCCTTGGGTTTCTTCTCTTTCTTAGGCTTTTCTTCCTTGGGCTTTTTCTCTTTCTTTTTCTTCTTGCCCTTCTTGTCTTCGCCCTCGCCATCTATCTCTTCAAGGATAGCCTGGTTCTCATCGCTGAGCTTAGTATCTTTGGCTTCAGGTACTTCAACTTCTTCCTCAACTTCTTCAGTAAGGAAATCAAGAATCTTCTGGAAGAGGCCTTTCTTCTTTTCAGGCTTCTTCTCCTCTCCGCCTTCTTTTGCAGGCTTTCCTTCAGCACCTTCAGCTCCTTCTTCCCCTGCTTCATCTCCGGGTATAAGGATTATATCGCCGTCATCAGTTGTACCACCGGCTCCCGGCTCTACGTCAGATTCAATATCAACGACATTCTTCGGCCCGCCGGCTTCCACACTTGCAGGTGCCTGTTCCGGATTTTCTTCTGCCCCTTCGTCTTTATCTTCATCATTCTCTTCGCCATCATCCACGTTCTTTCCAAACAACTTTGCAAAGAGATTCTTTTTCTTCTTTTTCTTTCTCTTCTTGCCCTTACCCTCTACTTCCTCAAATTCAGCTTCGCCACCTGTATGCTCAGCTTTCTCAAGCTTTTCTGCATAAGACTCGTCGACAATCTCTCCCTGATCAGACGACTTAAGGAGGTCTGCCACTTCCTTGGTCTCTCCGTCAGCACCGATTACATCAACTATATCAGTTACATCACCATCAAAATCAAGGGTCGGCTTATCGTCTACAGATTCAGCCTCTGCAAGCATCTTCTCAATATCTTCCTCAGATGCTTCAGACATATCTCCGAGCTGGGCTGCTATGCCACCAAAATTCTCATTATCTGAGCTTTCTGTTTTTTCTTCAGAAGGACTCTCGGCGCTTTCTTCTTTGCTGCCATCACCTTCATCAAGGAGCATTGACATAAGGTCATCTGCCTTGGAATCTGCTTCCTCATCTGTCATTGCAGGAGAAGTCTTCTTAATCTCCTCCATCTCATTTTCGACACCGTCAAATGAGATATTTTCAGAAATATCATCGGGTATCTTGCTTGAGATATCTATATCTACTTCGTTGTTCTCCTCATCGGTAACGGTAACAACATTGTCTTCAAGCGTTTCAATATCAGCTTTATCCTGATCATCAAGCTGCATTGATTCAAGAAGTGATGAAATATCATCCTGGCTCATGGTCTGTCCTGAATCTGCTGGCTTTTCCTGCTCTGCTGTTTCATCGGCTATGACTTCTTCTGCCTCAGGCTCTTCATTTATCGGGTTGCCGTTTTCATCGAGGACTTCCATCGTCGAAATGGTCTCTGTGTTTTCTTCGGGAATAACCGAAGCATCTGCCTCAGGCATACCGTGGCTAAGAACATCACCCTCAAACATTTCAGGCTCAGCAGTTTCATCGCCGTCATATCTCTCAGGCATAAGCTCCTCTAATGAGAGGTCGCCGTCAACACCGCCAAACTCATCGGAAGGTACTTCCGAAGCATCATCCGCCAAAGCAGCCTCATCTGAAATATCACCCAAATCGGGTAAATCAGAGAGTAAAGCTGAGATATCATCACCTGATAAATCTTCTGCAGGTACCTCAGGTGCAGATTCTTCTGCAATCTGCTCTTCTATAATTGGCTCATCAATTGCTGTTTCTTCGATAACGGGTTCTTCGATGATAGGTTCTTCAATTACTGTATCTTCAATTACCGGTTCATCAGAGATAGTTTCTTCAAGTACATTTGCCTCGATAACCGGTTCCTCAATAATTGACTCATCTACAACAGATTCCTCGATAACGGGTTCTTCTACTATCGGTTCCTCGATGACAGGCTCTTCCGGTAAATTCTTCTCAAGGAGTTCATCGTCATCATCAAGAGAAGGTATATTATCAACAGGCTCGTCAAAAGCATTTGCAGGTGCATTTTCATCTATAAGTCCGTCGCCTGCCGAAGCAATGATTGCTGCAATTTCATCAAGACTCATCATCTTGCTTGAATCACCAAATAACGAACCTGAACTTTCTTCCTCAGTTGCAGCTTCCTCAATAACCGGTTCCTGCACAATTGCTTCTTCAATAATCGGCTCTTCAACTACTGTCTGCTGAATTAAAGGTTCTTCTATAACGGGTTCTTCAAATACAGATGTATCTATTATCGGTTCTTCTATAACAGGCTCTTCAACAACTTCCGAAACTGCTTCCTCATCAGTTGCCTCCACAAAATCACTGTATTCATCTGCCTGCTCTGTAACAGGCTCAGTGATAACCTGTTCTTCAATTACAGGAATATCTTCTACAACAGTTTCTTCGACTACTGGCGTCTCAATTACAGGCTCTTCAATAACCGTCTCTTCCACAACAGGCTCCTCAGGCTCTTCCTGACCCATGGCCTGCCTGAGCAGTTTATCAAGGGCGTCCTCGCTAGACTTATGTCCTGCAGCCCTTGCATGAGCAGTCCGGGGAGATGCTTCTTTTTTCGGTGGTTCAACCTTTACAGATTCCTCTTCCCCAACAAAAGAAGAGTCATCTGAAGAAAGGCTCTGAAGTGCACTTCCGTCAGAAACTCCTGCTGCTCTGTCTTTATCCTTTTGTACGGCTCCGGCCAGCAAGCTGTCCAGATAATCCTCAGTAGATTTCATTTCATACTACCCCTGTATTTTATACCGTTAAATTTTACCATATTTACATAACATAAACAAGAAATTCACGTTATTGTAAACGATTTATAAAGACAAAAAAGAACACCCCTTACGAGGTGTTCTTCCCAAAAAGAATTTAAAATTAAATTACTTCTTCTTTGCGCCGTTAACAGCATCCTTAAGAGCCTTACCAGCCTTGAACTTAGGTGTCTTAGCTGCTTTGATCTTAATTGTCTCGCCTGTCTGAGGATTTCTACCTGTTCTAGCTGATCTCTTACCAACTTCGAATGTACCGAAACCAATAAGTGTAACCTTCTCGCCCTTCTTGAGCTCCTTTGTTACGTTTGCTGTAAATGCGTTTACAACTGCCTCAGCGTCTTTCTTAGAAACCTTTGCGTCTTTAGCGATAGCTTCAACGAGTTCTGTCTTGTTCATCGTAATTCTCCTCTCGAATATTCAAATTCTTGTTTGTTTTATGCAGCTTTATCGCTACACTTTTTAAAACATACCACTAAACACTATATTTTGCAATACTTTTTGAGAAAAAAGCCTTTTAAATACAACATTTTGTGGTCTTTTTTATGTAAATCTCGTGTCAGGAGCACTTTTCAGAGCTGTACAACGTCGTTAATCAGGTCCAGAAGGTCGTTGAGCTGATTTGAGAACACCGTTGATACATCCTTTATTTTTCTTGATTTAAACAGGATATTGCCGGTTGCATACGCTACCTGAATCTGGTCTGTCTCAAATGAATAATATACGCCGCTATGCTTTTTGCTTATCTCAACCATCCTGTCTCTGCGATTCTTATCAAGGAACACATGCACAGTATTCTCATCGCCATACACCTGATATGTTCCATCAAATACAGGGTCGCCCGTCATGACTTCCTTTACGCCAAACAGCTTTCCTATGAGACCTTTCTTTTTATAAGGTCTGACAGTAATCTTGCCTGAGTGAAGCCATCCTTTTCTCACTACTATCCACGGACCCTGGAACGTAAATGTTGAAGTCGTACCCTCTTCGTCAGAATTCTCGTACTCGAGCATTGTTACATTAAATTCAATAGGGACATTCTGATACATGGTTTTTACATAATCATGACCAGACGCATGAGTGTAATCAAAAAATCCGGCCGTATTGTAATCCTTCGTATCAAATCTCCTGTTGTATTCGTATTCCATTTCAGGAAATACACTCTGAAGCATAGGCTTCGTATAGGTATTGGCTATCTCCATAAAAGCCTTCTGTTTTTTCTTTGCCCTTATACTCGTTATTACCGTTAAAAATAATGTAACTGCAACAACGACTACCACTATAACAATAGTTTCCGTATTATCCATATTTCCCTCACTCATAATTTGTTTTTGATTATATCTTCTGAAATTATTTTATAATAATCCAATACAATATTTAAAGTTTTTTGTGATATTTCAAATTAACTGACCACTTATTGCCCACTTTTTTTACCGTTTTGCCCACTTTTATGCAATAAAAAAATCCGCAAACATAATGTTTACGGACTTTTGCTTCGCAGCTCGTAGCGGAATCGAACCGCTGATTCTGCCGTGAGAGGGCAGCGTCTTAACCCCTTGACCAACGAGCCATTTATTCGTTGCATCAGCAACATTCGTTATATTATCAGAATGCCAGACAAAATGCAACTACTTTTTTAAAAAAATGCAAATTAATGTTTTTTGCACTAAAATTCGTCTGCCCAGATCAGTGACATGGCAGGCATCGGATAGTTAATATGCATGTTTACGTTCTTGTTGTTGTCGTTGATTTCTTTCTCCTCGTAACATGCATAGAGGCCTGCCTTAATCATCTTCTCCAGACTATCGTCAAACTGACCACCATGGGCCAGGGCAAAATATTTATTAACGAAAAGATTCTCCACTCCGACAATATTAATACACTCAAAGAGCACATTTGTGAAATCAGGCTCATCTATATAAGTGAATGAATCAGCCTCCACATCATAAAGGCAGAGTTCATATACCGCCTCATCGGGATTGAAGCATATAAAGAGGAGGTACTGGGCTTCCACCACGCCTTCTGTTGTATATTTAACGCTTGATGCAAGACCTGCATACTTTTTGAGGTCAAGATCGTTTACGCCGGGTTCAATACCAAATTCAGTCATATCAAGTATGAGGTCAAGTCTCGCAATAGAGAAGAACTGGCTCATAATGAAGTCAGGATTAAAAACATCATCGTATCCATAATCAATCTCGAAGCCCTCATCTTCATCTGCCACGTCATTATCAGATACTGTATCATCTGCTTCCAGCTTGTCCCAGGCCAGATATTCATCGGGCTCATAAGCTATACGATATTCCTTGTTTGCTTTATCCCTGTATACAACAGTGCCGCCTCGTACATCTGCTACAGCATTCATTGATACAGCATTACAGATACCACCGGGCACAACTCCAAGAGCACCTCTGTCAAACGTCACGCCCTTTAAGTCTGCTGTGGCACTTCCCTCAACAATGGCTATGCCACCGTATGTAAGACCGCCTGTGACAAGGACACCACTGTTAACAACACCGGACTTGCTGTTGTACTGGAGTTTTCCGTTTGTCATATATACGTATGTATCACCGAGTACATTCGATGATGCATAGAGACCTTCATCAGAGCAGTATGATATACCGCCGCCTACAAGCTCATACACATTCTGACCACTCACGCTGACTCTTGTGGATCCGAATACATCACTGCACGATGCGTATAGCGAAGTACTCTCCGCAAACCCGCCTCCGCATATAATATTTTCAACAGACGAATCATGGGTATCCACGGACAGCTCAATATCGCCATAAACAATAGCTTTGACATCACTGTTAAACGGTCTTGCCAGTCCGCCGCCTACTATCTCAGATGACCAGCTGTTTCCGGTATACGATACATTAATATTTCCGTATATACTTCCGTTGTATCCTCCACCGTAGAGATACATAGGCAGAGCATCATTTACCGATATGGATACATCACCAACCACATCGCCGTACATGCCTCCGCCAAATACATACGAAATATTAGGCGAAGACTTGGAGCCTTCCGTACTGAAAATTGCTATATCTACATCAGCAAGAACAGTCTCCCTGTAAGAGCCACCGTATACTTCGGCCATGTTTGAGAGATATACATATCTGGTGAGGGAACCGTCCTGCCATACAGCGATGGCACCGTATCCCGTATTGTCTGCTGACAGATCATTGCCAAGAGCTGTCTGAACGTTATCATCATGAATATATCCACTGACATCGGCTGTTGATTCAAGGAGCATCACAGGCGTACCGTTTGCAAAGAGTATATCCCTGCTGTATCCGGATATTACCTCTCCCGCCATTCCTGTAGGAAGTGACGGACCTGAAAGATCCTGATATAAATAATAATTGTCATAAAGAGTCGACTCAAAAGTATCAGCTTCCGTCTGGGCTCCTGTTGTCATAGTGATTGTATTATCAATGACAGTATCAACAGATACAGCTACCGGCGCTATCTCATCTGCCGATACCCTGTCACCTGACACGGAATTGTCAGAAACGTTATTGTCACTGACAGTATTTGCTCCCCCGCATGCACCAAGCATCATTGATAATATGAGCATAAATGCAATGACAGGATAAATCTTTTTGTTCTTAACTCTGCTTTTCAAAACGCACCTCGATATTACATAAAGTCAAATACACTGAGCTGGTTTGTCTCGGCCCATCCGTCAAGGATGCCCATATCACTCATTTTATCTATTACAGACTGGCCTATCTTTGCCCTCTGCTTCAGATCGTCTTTACTCAAGAACTTCTCGCCAGACTTTGCAGCCTCTTCTATCTGGAGGGCTACGGATTCACCCAGTCCGTCGATTGCCACAAATGCCGGCATTATCTTGCCGTCTATTATCTGGAAGTCCTTAGCCTTTGCTCTGTATATATCTATCGGCATAAATTCAAGACCTCTCGCATACATCTCCTGTACTATACGGTGGTCTCTGATTGATGCATCTTCCGAAGCAGTCAGCTTCTCGTTCTCCGCTTTTTTACGAAGCTCAGCCAGTCTCTGCTCTACTCTTGCCTGGCCAAAGCACATGGTCTCATACGAGAATGCTTTTGCTCTGATTGAGAAGAATGCACAGTAATATGCCAGCGAGTAATTAATCTTGCAGTATGCTATACGCCACGCCATCATTACGTATGCTGCGGCATGGGCCTTGGGGAACATATACTCAATACGCTCACATGACCATACATACCAGTCAGGCACGTTGTGAGCCAGCATATCTTCCTTCCATTTCTCCCACTTGTCACACTTGCCTTTTGCAACCTTACCTTTACGGACATTCTCCATGATTGAGAATGCATCAGAGGGCTCGAGTCCCATCTGAATCAGGTATGTCATAATATCATCACGCGTACATATAGCTGTCGAAATAGTTGCCTTGCCCTCTTTAATCAGAGTCTCGGCATTTCCTAGCCATACATTTGTACCGTGGGAGAGTCCCGCGATACGTACAAGGTCTGAGAAGTGAGTAGGCTTTGTATCAAGAAGCATGCCCATGGCAAAGTCCGTACCAAACTCAGGGATTCCAAGGGAACCGAGCTGGGTACCGCCTATCATGTCAGGCGTAATATTAAGAGCCTCAAGATTCTGGAAAAGGCTCATGACCTTAGGGTCATCAAGTGGTATCTTTACAGGATCAATGCCTGTCAAATCCGAGAGCATCTTAATCATGGTCGGATCATCGTGTCCGAGAATATCGAGCTTGAGCAGGTTATGATCAATCGAATGGTATTCAAAATGAGTCGTAACAATATCAGTCGTCATATCATTAGCCGGCTTCTGAAGAGGTGTAAACGAGTTTATATCCTCTCCAACAGGCAGTACGACTATACCACCGGGGTGCTGTCCCGTCGTACGTCTGACACCTTCACAGCATTTTGCGATACGGGTTATCTCACCGTCACGGCGGATAATATTATGTTCTTCAAAATAATGCTTAACAAGTCCGTATGCTGTCTTGTCAGCAAGACCTGCTATGGTACCGGCTCTGAATGTCTGTCCTGCACCAAAGATTACTTCCGTATATTTATGAGCCTTGGACTGATACTCACCCGAGAAGTTAAGGTCGATATCAGGCTCCTTGTCTCCCTTGAATCCAAGGAATGTCTCGAAAGGAATATCAAAGCCGTCTTTCTTAAGAGGCTTGCCACAGCCCGGGCAAATCTTGTCCGGCATATCGCATCCGGCCATACCGGCGTACTGTTTCACTTCATCTGAGTAGAAATCATTATAGAAACACTCAGGGCAGTAATAATGGGGTGACAGGGGATTAACCTCTGTAATACCAGCCATGGTTGCTACAAATGACGAACCTACGGAACCACGGGAACCTACAAGGTATCCGTCCTCCACAGATTTCCAAACAAGCTTCTGTGCAATGATATACATAACGGCATATCCGTTGCTGATAATTGATGTCAGCTCTCTCTCGAGTCTGTCTTCAACAATCTTGGGAAGCGGGTCACCGTACATCTCATGGGCTTTGTCATAACAAATCTTACGAAGTGTCGCATCGGAATTCTCAATGACAGGTGGTGCCTTGTCGGGGCGAACCGGTGTGATACGCTCACACATGTCGGCTATCATGTTTGTATTCTTTACGACAACCTCAAATGCCTTGTCAAATCCAAGGTACGAGAATTCATCAAGCATCTCCTCTGTGGTACGAAGATAAAGAGGCGTTGGGTCTCCCTCGTCATTCATCTTCTTGCTTGATAGGATAATCTCTCTGTATATTGCATCCTCCGGATTGAGGAAATGAACGTCACATGTAGCACATACAGGCTTGCCGTATGTATCACCAAGAGCCACGATTTTCTTATTCATGGCCCGGAGGTCTTCCTCATCGTTAATATCAGGATAATGCTCTGATGCTATCTGGAACCTGTTGTTGTCTATGGGCTGGATCTCCAGATAATCATAGAAATCAACAAGTCCCGCTATGACGGCACTGTCCTCACCTCGAACAAGGGCAGAGTAAATCTCTCCTCTCTCACAGGCGCTTCCTATAATCAGACCTTCACGATATTTTGCAATCATGCTCTTTGGTATCTTGGGTCTCGTATGGAAATACTCCACATTAGACATGCTGACGAGCTTATAAAGATTGCGTCTGCCAATTTCATTTTTGGCAAGAATTATTACGTGATAGTAATGGAGTTTTGCCACAGACTCTTTTGGCATCACGCCCTTTTCCTTAAGGTCTTTAAGGTCATATATCTCATGCTCATAGAGCATGGTTATCATCTTTTCAAATATCTTTGCGGTAACGGCCGCATCGTCTACCGCCCTGTGATGATGCTCGTTTACAAGCTTTAATTTCTTGCACACAGCATCAAGGTTATGCTTGGCCATCTCAGGAAACAGGAAGCGCGAAATACCCATGGTATCCACATATGTGATATCTGTCTGTATGCCTAGGCGCTCTGCATTAGCCTTAATAAAGCTCACGTCAAAATCGGCATTGTGAGCCACAAGAACTGCGTCTCCACAGAATGCGAGGAACTCAGGAAGCACCGCATCTATGGTAGGCGCATCCTTAACCATTGCATTATCAATGGATGTGAGGGCCTGGATCCTGGGTGAAATTACTTTGTTCACCGGGTGAACAAATGTCGAATATTTTTCTGTTATCTTAAGATTCTCAACCTTTACGGCACCAATCTCAATAATCTCGTCGGTGCATGGTGAGAATCCCGTAGTCTCTATATCAAATACAACAAATGTACCGTCAAGCTTCTGGTCCTTTTCATTTGTGACTGTATTCTGTAAATCGTTTACAAGATAACCCTCAACACCGTAAAGAACCTTAAAGTCCTTGTTCTTTAACTTGGCATGGTTAGCTAACGGGAATGCCTGTACATTGCCGTGATCGGTTACAGCAAGAGCCTTGTGACCAAATCTCTCGGCCTGTTTAATAATATCCTCGACGGCGCTGACACCATCCATATCACTCATCTTGGTATGGCAGTGAAGCTCTACTCTCTTGTATGCAGAGTTGTCCTCACGGGGTGTTCTGAAATCTGCAATCTTTTTAACGCCAACAGGAGAGTTTACTTCTATCTCTCTGTCAAATTTATCTTCTGTGATTACGCCCTTTACGGATATGAAATCTCCGGGGTTAATCTTGCCACTGAATTCCTTGTAAAACTCCTCGTTAAAGAAAAATTTCACTTTAATGGAGTCGGTAAAATCAGACAGTTCAAGCTTCATCATATACTTGCCTGTCTTCTCAAAAAATCTTGAATCTATTGAGATAATCTGGCCCCTTACTACAGCCTCGCCTATCTCGTCTCTGATCTCAGCCAGCTCAATGCTGTTGCCGTCAAAGTCACGGCCAAAGAGTACATCGGGATTGTCGCTTCTGACCATCTTGTACTGCTTCTCGCCTTTTTCATGACGGAGGTTCTTGCGTCCCTTAATACCCTTGCCGTAAGAAGCTTCTTTATTTTCCTGGGGCTTGTTCTCAGCCTTTTCCTTATTCTCAGGAGCAGTTGTGTCAGTAATATTTTCGGCACTCTCGGCTTTTTCTTCAGTCTCTGTTACAGACTTGCCGGCATCCTCGTATTCTTTAATGCTCTTTTCGATACGCTGCTTTACTCTTGCTTCGCTCTCTTCTTTATACTTGCTCTTCTTGGGCTCGATATATTCAAAATCAAAATCAAGAGCATATCCGAATCTGTCAAAAGCAATCTTGTCTATTGCATGACGCAAATCATCCTGCCTGTTTTTAAAGACAATATTATCGGGCAGTGATATTACGAGAGTCTTGTCATCTTTAAAAGAAAACTCACTCTCGTGATACATGGTATAGAGAAACTTGTCATTCTCCATGAGCTCATAGGATATACTGTCACTGTAGTTTTCAAACCACTTCCTTGGCGTATATACTCCGGGCAGTTCATATTTCTCCACTACCTGTATCCTTGACACGCCTTTTATCTGAAGCTTTCTTGAGAGTTCTCTCTCAAGTTCCCTGATTTCCTGCTTTACAATGAGTCTGGTATCCTTGATATAAAGCTTAAGGACACCCAGTCTCTCATTGACTGCCATACGGTCAAGCTGAACATCTTCAAACAAAAGTGCCACATCGTTTTTTATATTTTTTCCGGCGAATAATTCTCCGACTTTATGCATTGGTACTACCTTTATTTATTCCAGTTATCAAGTTCATATTTAAGGACTGAGAGAAGCTCGTTTTCCGGAACTTTCTTTACTATCTCACCCTTCTTAATCAGGAGGCCTTCTCCAACACCGCCTGCTATACCTATATCAGCTTCCTTGGCCTCACCCGGTCCGTTTACGGCGCAGCCCATTACAGCTACTTTAATATCCAGGTCATAATCCTGAACCATCTCCTCAACCTTGTTTGCAAGACCAATTAAATCAATCTTTGTTCGGCCGCATGTAGGACAGCTGACTACTTCTATACCGCCTTTGCGCAGGCCAAGTGTACGAAGGATAACCTTTGCTGACTTAATCTCCTCAACAGGATCGCCTGAAAGGGATACACGCACAGTATCTCCAATACCTTTACTAAGTATGAGTGCAAGACCTATTGATGATTTAATATTTCCGCCGATTAATGTACCGGCCTCTGTAATGCCTACATGGAGAGGATAATTAACTGCCTCTGCAATTAAATCATGGGCCTCCACGCACATGAGCACATTTGATGACTTAATACTGATTACGAGATTGTCATATCCCGCATCTTCTATCATGTGTACTTTATCAAGGGCGCTCTCAACTATGCCCTTTGCAGTCACTCCACCATATTTAGCTACGAGTTCCTTTTCGAGGGAACCACTGTTTACGCCTACTCTTATAGGAATGTTGCGTTCCTTGGCAACCTTAACGACTTCGTTTAATTTCTCCTGACCACCTATGTTGCCGGGATTAATCCTGATTTTGTCAGCGCCGTTCTCCATCGCAGCAATTGCCATCTTATAATCAAAATGGATATCAGCTACAAGTGGAATATGAATCTGTTTTTTAATCACAGATATTGCCTTTGCAGCAGCCTCATCAGGCACAGTGCATCTGATGATTTCGCATCCCGCTTTTTCAAGGGCGAGTATCTGGGCAACTGTCTTTTCCGGGTCCTGGGTAGGAGTATTTGTCATTGACTGGATGGCTATAGGATTGCCACCACCGATTTTAACTCCGCCTATATTAACTACTCTCGTTTCTTTTCTCGTATACATTACTTAAATATCCTCATTACATCATTACAAAGTACTACAACCATCAAAATCATCAGGAGTATAAAGCCAATCATGTGGAATATCCCCTCTTTCTCAGGGGGAATACGCTTATGGGTAATTGCCTCTATAAACAGTATGAGCAGTCTGCCTCCGTCAAGAGCCGGGAACGGTATCAGGTTAAGAACACCAAGGTTTACCGATAAGAGCACAATGATATTTACCATGTTCAGTATTACGGTAAAGAGTCCGTAGCTCTTGGTCTCCTCAATAGTATCGTCAATTACGTTTGCCACGCCGACAGGTCCTGCCAGATCATCAAGGGACGCTCTGCCTGAAAACATATATCCGATGGAACGGTATGTTGTAATCAGCCAGTATCTAACCTCGAGATATGCATACTTAAAAACCGATATATCCTTGCATGAGACAAACTCGCCTCCACCGATAAAGCCTATGTAATATCTGCCGTCCTCCTCTGACCAATAGGGAGTAATCGTTGTATCATACCTTACGCCGTCACGCTCATATGTGATATTCATTGGCTTGCCGTTGCTTAATACCGATATCATCGATACTTCACGCCAGAGATAAATACGCTCGCCGTTTATCTTTACGATATTGTCACCGGCCTGCATACCGGCGGCTTCTGCCGGGAGTCCCTCGGTAACATTATAAAGTACAGGCAGGTCTGAACCGCAGAACCAGCATATAAATATTGATAAGAAAAATGCCAGTATAATATTAAAAAGCGGGCCTGCAAATACTGATGCTATTCTTGCCCACACAGGTGCTTCATTAAACGGTATACCTGCTGATTCATCGATTTCTTCAGGTATTACTTCCTGCTCTTCGCCGTCTTCTGTCTCGGCCGTTTTTCCATCTTCTCCTTCAAATATACAGGCGCCTCCAATAGGCAGAAGTCTGATGGCAAATGTAGTATGCCTGCCCTTTTTCTTGTATAATGCAGGGCCCATGCCTATCGAGAATTCATTAACTCTGATATTGTTTAACCTCGCTATCAGGTAGTGCCCAAATTCATGGGACACAACCACAACAGTGAAGATTATGACAAAGCTGATTATTGTCCAGATCACTTCAAAATACTCCCTTTGTTACTTTATATATTTCGATTTGATGAAATCGTATGTGGCGCTCTCTGTCTCAAGGATTTCCTCAAGGGACGGAGCGTCCTTAAATTCAATATTTGCCATACAATCCTTAATGATATCTGTAATGCCTGTAAATGAAATCTTCTTATCAAGGAACAGAGCTACAGCCATCTCGTTTGCCGCATTAAATACAGTAGGCAGGTTTCCTGCCTTTCTGCCTGCCTTAAATGCAAGACCGAGTCCTTCAAATACTTCCGGATCAGGCTTTATGAAATCAAGTCTGCTTATCTCAAATAAATCAAGCTTATTGTCCTCCATCAGTTCACGGCCCGGGTAAAACAGGGCATACTGAATAGGCAGCTTCATGTCAGGCATACCCATCTGACCAATCACTGCACCGTCAACATACTCAACAGCTGAATGGAGTATGGACTGGGGATGAACCACAACAGTGATATCATCATATCCCACATTAAAAAGCCATCTGGCCTCCATTACTTCAAGACCTTTGTTTACCATGGTTGCAGAGTCTATTGTAATCTTTCTGCCCATTGTCCAGTTGGGATGCTTAAGCGCTTTCTCAACGGTTACATCCTTAAGCTGCTCCTTTGTATATCCTCTGAATGGGCCTCCCGATGCAGTTAAGAGTATACGCTTAATCCTGTCAGCCGGATTACCCTGGAGGGACTGGAATATTGCGCTGTGTTCCGAGTCAACAGGTAAAATCTTCACGCCGTTTTCTTTTGCAAGGGGCATAATGATATGACCTGCCGTAACAAGAGTCTCCTTGTTGGCAAGGGCTATATCCTTTTTATTCTTAATAGCTGTAATCGTAGGTCTGATACCGATCATGCCTACAATGGCTGTCACGAGTACATCATAATCGTTCATGTCTGCCAGCTCATTTAATCCGTCCATGCCGGAATATACAATCGCATCCGTATCCTTCAGACGCTCCTTTAAATCAGCAGCCGCCTTCTCATCATACATGGCCACATATTTCACGCCAAACTCTCTGACCTGCTTCTCTATCATGTCAGAATTCTTATTGGCAGCAAGGCCCACTATCTTAAGGGGTGCTTCCTCACCCTTTTCAATTGCTCTCCTGTTATTATCTCTGACTACATCTGCTGTCTGGGTTCCGATTGAGCCTGTGGAACCAAGAATAATGATTCGTTTCATATCTAAGATTTACTCCGTATGTCATCTCAAAAAATATAGTGTTGCGATATTTCTTAATAAAATATTACAACACTATCATTATACATTGAAACAGACTAAAATTCATTTAAAACCGTGATTTAATATTGCGAGTTATAGCATCTGTGATATTACATTTTTTGCCTTTTAACCTGCAAGGTACCATATATTCTCCTTGGCATTATATGTTATAGACACAGTCTCCTCCCGGGAAAATACAAGAATCCTGCATTCAAACTGCCATATCTCATTTCTGGCATGTTTTTCCTTATTCTCCCTGTCTATGTAATATGTCAGATCACGATAACCTCTTATCTGAAATGACTGGCGTTCCCCGTCCTCGTCGGTGACCCGTATCTTTATTGGGACCATTGAGCCGTCTTTATTATGCTGACATATCACGTCAATTTTTTGTACATCCCTGCGATTATCCATATCAAAATACTGCGATGTGTTATCGCTATTTTCTCTCCTTTATGGATAATTATAGAACGCTAGTTCGATATGTCAATCGAACAGGATGTAAAAATTAAGTATTCATTTCATAAGCCCGTCAGCATTCACCATGAACGGATTTTAATTATTATATCCAGGTGTAGTCTCCGCCTGTAATTGCCAGGCTGAGGAGGGTATCGTATTTCTCAACATCCTCTCCCTCAAGCATCTGGATCAACTTTGCGTGCTCAGTCATATCCGGCATCTCCTCGTCCGGCCCAATCTCCATATCCGGCTCTTCCCCGCAGTATGGACACACCAATGTCGGTGCTATACGTATATCGAGAAACCTGTTGCCACACTCCTCACATTCATAAAATCCACATCTCTCTGTTCCGTCAGGTACGTAAAACATATATCTATAGTCCTTTCCTAAATCATTTATACATCTCAAATTATAAAGAATACATCGTTGCTATTCCATAACAAATATCGATTAATAATTGACAAAAAAATTCTCGTTTGATATGTTTACCTCAGTGAATAAACTATCTCTTATCCCCTTTATTGAGATTCTTTGAGGAAATTCTCCTCGTATTCACAAGACGAAGCAATATAAATTTTTGTGTGGTATGTAGCTATCGTTTTTTTGTGCACCGATTGGCTCAATCACGGAAGGAGGATCATGAGAAAAAAACAACCTATTTATCAAAAAGCGGTGGGTCCCGTTTCAATCAGAATGACCAACGATTACCTGTTCAAGGCTTTAATGCAAAAGAATCCACGATTACTAAAAGGGCTAATCTGTTCCCTTTTACATTTATCTTCTAAGGATGTCAAAAATGTTCGGATTAAGAATCCAATAATCCTCGGTGAAAGTGTCGATGACAAAACCGTAGTTCTTGATGTAAATGTCGGTTTTAATAACGGTGAGTGTATAAACCTGGAAATGCAGGTTGTCAATGAATATAACTGGCCTGAAAGGTCAACATATTATGCCTGCAGAAATTTTTCTACACTTAATGCTGGTAAAAAATATGAACACATAAAGCCTGTACATCAGATAGGTTTAGTGGATTTTACGCCCTTACCGAAATATTCAAAATTTTATTCAATATATCAATTATCCGAAATCCACGATCATAATATTTATACTGATAAATTAACAATATCGACATTAGATTTAACAAACATCCGCCTTGCGACCGATGAAGATAAGGCTTACAATATAGATGTATGGGCAAAACTTTTTAAATCACAAACGTGGGAGGACATTAAGATGTTAGCTGAAGAATACAGTTTCGTTGATGATGCGGCCACAACCATATATGAGATTTCTGAAGATGAGCGTATTCGTCAGCAATGCCAGGCAAGAGAAGATTATGAACTTCGCCAGCGCTCAATTATGGACAGAATAAAAGAAAGAGATAAAATGCTTAAGCAGAAGGATAAATTACTCGAACAAAAAAATAATACTATTGAACAACTCACAAAAGAAATCGCTGAATTGAAAGCTCAATTAGAAGCGAAGAAATAATCGTTACATAATAAAAGCGCATCAAACGATGCGCTTTTATTATGTAACGATTTTACAGTCTCCATAAACTCTTTTATACTTATAAAAAATAGGGGTTGTTTTTCACACTGGGAGAATAATATCACACGAAGCGTTGCAGAAGTGTTGCACTTTCTCGAAATTGACTCTCTTATCTGAAAGCATCAAAAAAGCACACCGGCGAACCGATGTGCTTAAAAATACATTTATAAATCCTACTTAGTTTCACCTTCCCAAGTATTTGTTGAAGATGAATAAGAATATTTCTTACCATTAATTGTAACCGTAATCGACTCAATCTGCGATTCCTTAACTTTGACAGCTGTAATATCAATTGGCTGGCCATCAATCTTATTGTCTGAAGTTGTACCAACAAGACTAAAAATTCGTTTTTTAGCGTCAGCAGTCAAAAACGATGCTGATTCGTCATTTAACTTTGTACCATTCTTACCGTAAAGTTCATCAAGATATGCCTGTGTAGCAACTCTTACTGACTGAGCTGTAGCATAATCCTTCTCGGATCTTGCTCTGTCGATGTATCCGAGTAATGTAGGTACGAGGATAGCTGCAAGGATTGCGAGGATTACGAGAACTACAATAAGTTCAACGAGGGTAAAACCTTTATTATTATTCTTCTTCATAAGCGTGTACTCCTTTACTTTTAAAAATTTTATCAGGCCGTAATAGACCTATTACTTCACTACTAATTATATTATCGGACTTTGTGACAAAAAAGTTAAGTCTTAAAATCAATTAATATTTTATTTAATTGTATTTCATGAAACTGAAACAAAATTAATCGTTGTATGCAATTCTCTGAAGCTCTTCCATGGTGGTGATACCCTCCTCGACAAGACGGATGCCGGCCTGCTTGATGGTCTCCATACCCTGGGCTTCAACAGCATATTTACTGATTTCATCAGCCGTAGCTCCTGAAGTAATCATACGACGAATATTCTTATCGACTACAAGCACTTCATGCACGGCAATTCGTCCAAGATATCCTGTGTTATGACACTTGGCACATCCGCAAGCCTTTCTGGCCGTAGGAATATCCCTGCCGACAAAGGCTATCTCTGATGTATCGAGACCAGTTACCTGACTACAGTAAGGGCATACTTTTCTCACAAGTCTCTGTGCTACCGAACCAACAAGGGCTGATGAGAGAAGGTAAGGCTCAGCTCCCATATCAACAAGTCTGATTATAGTAGAAACAGCATCATTTGTATGGAGGGTTGAAAGCACGAGATGACCTGTGATAGCGGCACGGAGTGATATTCCGGCTGTCTCAGGGTCTCTTGTCTCACCGACCATTATGATATCAGGGTCCTGACGAAGTAATGCACGGAGGCCGACTTCAAATGTCAGTCCTGCGTTTGGATGTACCTGCATCTGGTTAAGATGAGGCAGGTTCTTCTCCACAGGATCTTCGATAGTTGAGATATTTACAGGCTTTGTGGACAGTGATCCGAGAGCCATGTAAAGTGTCGTAGTCTTACCGGAACCTGTAGGTCCTGTAATATAAATAAGTCCGTTAGGAGATTTCAGCATCTTGGAGAACTTCTCAAAGTTTTCCGGAGTCATACCAAATGTCTCGCTTCGGTCGATGTCAGAGTTTGATGCGAGGATTCGCATTACGACTTTCTCCCCAAATACTGTAGGAATAACACTGACACGGACGTTGACTATCTGCTCTCTGATACGGATACGGAAATGTCCGTCCTGAGGCACACGGCGCTCCGCAATATCAAGCTCACCCATAATCTTTATACGGGCAACGAGAGCACCCTGTACATTTTTATTAAGAGTCATATAGTTGATAAGGACACCATCTGTACGAAGACGTACAATAACCTCTTTCTCAAAAGGTTCAATATGTACATCGGAAGCGCCATCCTGGTAAGCTTTATCAAGTAATGAGTTAACAAGGTTAATGATAGGAGCATCATCTGCACTGACTCCTGCATCGATGATGACTTCCTGAGTTTCACTGGTTGATACATTCTCGCTGGCATTTGCGGCCGCCTGACGAGCTTTAACAGCGGCATAATGGTATGTAATCGCATTCTTCAATGGCTCGAGTTCTGCAAGAATGGTATTGACGCTCATACCTGTCGTCTGTCTGATATCCTCTATAGCATAGAGGTTCAGAGGATCGTTTAATGCAACTGTAAGAATACCGTCATTGATTGAAACCGGCAGAGCTGAGTACTGCTGGGCCATCTGGACAGGTATGGTATTAACCGCATCTTCCTCAACGGGATATGTTGAAATATCGATGAGGCTTGTCTGAAGTCTGTCAGCAAGAGCTGTAAGCATCTGACGTTCAGATACATATCCCTGCTCAATGAGAATCTGACCTACTCGCTTTGATTTATCCTGCTTCTGAAGAGCGAGGGCTTCACCAAGCTGTGCGTCAGTAATATATCCGGCACTGACCATCAGGTCACCGAGTCGTATTTCCTTAATCGATTTATTATCCATTACTCTTCCCCTTTATTGCACATATATACATTCAGATTTATGGTAAGCTGTCTGTCAGTATTTTCAAGTATATCAATGGTGCCGTCCTCATTTGTCACGGCTATCATATTAAGATCATCCCATGCAAACCCTGTAACTCTGACAGAAGGATTAGTCAGGATATCATCGAGGAGCTTCTGCTCTGTAACAGGATTACCGGTCATAACTATTGTAACCTCCGCGCATGTGACACCTGCTCCCGTTGTATCGCTCACGCTATTCATGCTGTCCTGATAGAGTTCAAGAGGTGATACTACTTCAGTAAGTGATTCGCCATCTTCACTTTCTTCATCATAATCACTGCTATCGGAATCAGAAGAATCTGCGAGGACGTATGCTTTTCCAAGGTCCGAATTGATATAAGGAACCTCACTCACATAACCCTGGGGCATCGATATAGTCAGGTCCTTGGCATATAGTCCAAATGACAGGACATATGATGTAAAGAGCTTGTCAATTTCAGAGCTGTCCATCGGATCATAATAATCAGCAACCGACTCATTAAAGTCTGATTCAAATCTGCCGATCAGACTCTCTGCAGTCCCAACATTCATGACCTTTGCTTCGTTCTGAAGTTTCAGTTCCTTCTCTACTATTATATCCTCATCTACTTCTATCATCTTTTTAACCATAGGTCTGATTATCAGCCATCCGAATATAAAAGCTATGACGATAAAACCAAGGATGTATAACAGTTTTTTGTCATTTTCTGTAAGTGTTGTCTCCATATATTAATTACCCTCCGCAAGTGTACATACAACATTTATTGACCATGTACCGTCACCTTCGTTGTATGTATATCCTGTATAATCAACGTTTTCGAGTATATCGAGATTCATGAGTGATGCAATAAATACATTAATCTTCTCTACATCTTCTCCTGTAGCGACGAGACTGAGAACACCTGTATCTGCAGAATAAGAATCAAATACGACAGTGACATCCTTCTCGTCAGCCGCATCTTCTATGGCTTTGTTAACAGAAGAATCGGGAACGGGATATGATGCGATAAAGTTTTTAAGAAGTGTCGCACTTCCCTGGGCCTTACCATACATTTCAGTCTTATAGATAAGGTCATCATATTTCATGGATGCTTCAAGAACTTCATCGCTATTATTATATTTCTCAAGTTTGCTTAATTCTTTTTCTTTATTCTGAAGAGCAATAAATACGCATACGGAAACTACAGCAAGTACCAGCAGGAATATCACATGGGGTATACCTGCCTTTATCAAATTTATTTTATTTGCATATTTTTCAGAACTCTTCTTCAAGCCTTCTGTAAGTGTAAGGCCGTCATTATTTTCAAATAAACCGGCAAATGAGAAAATGAAATCACCAAACTTTTCTCTGCCTCTGCTGAGCGCGACATTGGCCGGACAGCTTGCAGCCTTAATTGAATCTCCCATTGAAAGTTCAGCAAGACCACTCTCAAGAGCCTGCATCTCAAGACTTGAAAGACCGGAAATATAAATATCTGTAATCTCATCATCAATCTGCTGAGTCTTGGCAAACTGTCTGATAGATGATACGGCATTTCTGATTTCCGCAGGAAACTCAGCGGTGCCGGGCTGGGCATAAATACGTGTACTTAAGTTGTTGTAATAATTACCTTTTGCAAAGAGCATTGTGGTAAGTGTCATACCGTCGATAATCATATAAACGGCAGTACTCATACCTATCTGAGCCTGAAGCATGTTAACCGCAAGGTTTATACCACCATGAATAGAATCAACCTTTATGCCAACATTTTCAAATATTCTCACATAGGTCTCAATGAAATCTTTCTCAGCCGTCTCAGATACAACGAGCTGAGTCTTCTGCTTCTTGTTAATAAGGTACCATCCAAGTACAGGCTCATTGAAACGGGCGATATCCTTTTCATCTGCCTCGTTACGCACATAGTTGTCGCACTTGCTGCCCTTCATAATCGGCATTTCAATTCGTCTGGCAACCAGGTTCGGGCTGTTAACTACAAGGTTAACATTCTTTGCCTTGATTCCATGTTTCATCCAGGTGCCACGGATAGTATCCTCAAGGGTTTTCTCATTAATAACCGTACCGTTAAGGAGTGTACCTTCAGGCATGTCATCGCTGAAAAAGCTGTTAACTTTTATTTTGCTCTTGGTTCCTGAACCTAAGGCAACCTGTATGCTTCTGTTTGATAAAAATACACTTACTGTCATTTGTTTTACCTTGTATACTTTTTAGTTTTTGTTCTATTATTTTTGTTTATTATCAGCCTGCTCCAACGTAGTTGTATGACTGGTAAATCGGTGTGATGACACCAATCATTACGAAGCCTACGATTATGGCCATAACTACTATAGTGATGGGCTCAATGTATTTAACTAGTCTTGTCATCGCCTGAGCTGATTTGAAATCAAGGTCGTTTGCAAGATTTGCAAGCATCTTGTCGAGCTGACCTGTCTCCTCACCAACTCTGATAACAGCCGGTAGTTTATTTATAAATCCGTCCACCTTATCAATAGCTCCTGACAACGACTCACCGGCCTGAATGTCACGGAACACTCTGTCAAACTGCTGCTCAACGTATTTATTACCAATAGTCTGTCTCGCAATGGCTACACATCTGTCGATTGGTATACCTGCCGAGTAAAGGGAGCTCAGCGTTCTGGCAAATCTTGCAGAGTATATTGTCTGATTTAACTTTCCAATCTTGCCCTTAGTCTTTATGGTATCAATCTTAAGCCTGATAGCTGGTACTCGTGAAAGGATCCTTAAGAAGAAAAATCCAAGTACACCGACTATGATAATAAGCCACCAGTAGCCTGAAACAAAATCGCTTATCGCCATCAGGATTACTGTCGCCGTCGGTAATTTCTCCATTTGAGCAAACAAATCTTCAAACTGAGGCATTACATATCCGAATATAACAAGAACTACCGCAATGATCAATCCTATAAGTATCTTCGGGTATACAAGAGCGCTCTTGGTATTCTCTTCTATCTCATTCTCTCTCGTATACTGATCGGCAAGGTTAAGTGCCGTAATATCGAGATTACCCGAAGATTCTGAAGCCCTGAACATATATATGAGCAGAGGCGGAAATGCCGGATAAAGTTTTTCCATCGTATTTGAAAGCGCCACACCCTGCACAACCCTGTCGCGAAGCTCAATATACAATGACTTCTCATAAGGGGTAATAGCCTCACTGCCTGCAAGTATTTCAAGACATTTAACAAGGGGAACACCTGCCTGAGTCATGGTACCGAGCTCATTACAGAAGTTCGCAAGCTCGCTTTTCTTAAGCGGTTTTAATGTTACCTTCTTGCTGATTTGCTTGGCACTGGTAAGCATGAGTCCTTTATTATGAAGTTTTTTCTGAAGGTCGGCTTCGTCGTATGCATCCATCTTGCCGGATACCGGCTTGCCGTTTTCATCCTGTGACTGATATCTGTATTCAGGCATTTTCTTCTCCTATAAGCCTTTATTTTTCTGTAGAATAACTTGTTACATGAATAGCATAATATACATTCCACTCTCCGGAATTTGGATCTTCTGGGTCAACTGATCTGTATTCCACCAGATACATGCCTTTGCTGTATGTGAAAGCAAGTGGGAGACTATTCTCCGCGTCCCATGAGATGAGTCTTACTTCTCCATCTGCATATGAAAGCTTCTCAATCTTATCAGCAATGCCGCTTACCATTCCATCAGATGACGACGGGTCATAAATACGACTGCTGTCACCGGAATATTCCACTCCGATAAGCTTCATGGCTACCCGGACATCTCTTGCCTCCTGCAACACGGTGTGACTGCCTGTACTGATACGGGCCCACACGAAGAATATGCCCATAATCACCAGGAAGATTATCACCGGAATGATAATGCGCCGAAGCTTTCCCGTTATCGATTGTCTCTCAAAAACTGTTCCTTCTTGCATAATTATTATAAATTAAGGGTTTGATCCTTCTCCGCCTTCACCGCTTCCGCTTGTGTCTCCGCTGGTTCCACTTCCTTCTCCTCCGGATTCGTTTCCTTCTCCTCCGGTTTCGTTTCCTTCTCCTCCGGATTCGTTTCCTTCTCCTCCGGATTCGTTTCCTTCCCCACCGGTTCCGTTTCCTTCTCCTCCGGATTCGTTTCCTTCTCCTCCGGATTCGTTTCCTTCTCCGGCTCCGTTATTGCTGACGGAATCATCCCCGTCAGGATCCGGATCTGGATCGGGATCAGGATCGGGGGCCGGTGGTGCCGGTGCATTAACTGTTACACTACTTATTGTACCACCACTTAAGCCAACATATCCAACTCTTCCCTCTGTAGAATCAGAAACACCGGTACATGTAACATCCTTTGTTATATAATTTAGTGTGCTTTCATCTGAAGCCTCATAAGTTGTGCCATTTAA
>JAEEGL012949952.1_pt1 | contig 23578 bp, 18 predicted proteins | sample 9134231 | NCBI WGS metagenome assembly JAEEGL01 (sample SAMN16246548, study PRJNA631951) | gut metagenome | biome: gut microbiome; feature: rumen; material: fiber-attached | host: Bos | place: Iran: Karaj | collected 2018-10
AGCAGGACTTCATCGAACTCCAGTTCCAGTCGGGAACGGAAGCCAGGCGCGTGCATCCGGCAAACATATAATGATGGGAGGATGCTTTCACGAAGTTGAAAGCGGGTATTTCCACCAGGGAAGTACAGCTATGGAACATCCTGCCGAAATCGGTTCCGGAGGATGTGTCGAATCCGTCCACACGGACAAGTCTGGAGCAACCTGAGAACATTTCGGAAAAGTTGCTCACCTTTTCTGTCCGGTAAGGCCAGGTTTCCGTCAGGGACGTGCAGGACGAAAACATCGCGTGCATGTTCGTGGCGGCAGAGGTATCAAGCTCCGGGCAGGAGGTGAGGGCCTTGCAGCCTGAGAATGTCCCATAAAAGGTCGTTCCCCGCCGGGTATCCAGCAGCGGAAGCCCCTCTAGGCGGATACAGTTTTTGAACATTTCCCGGAACGTTGTTCCTGTAGACGTGTTCAGGAGCGGAATGCTCCGGAGGCTGGAGCAGCCGGAGAACATTTCACTGAAGTTCGTTCCTCTGCCCGTTTCAATGGGGTAGACTTCCTGCAGGGAGGTACAGTTGCTGAAGGCTGCACTGAAGTTGGTTCCGGCCGAGGTGACCAGGGCAGGGATTTCCCGGAGGGACGTGCATCCCTTGCAGAACGAGGAAAAATCCTTTCCCCTGCGCATGTCATAGGCTGGCAGCTCCCGGAGGGAGGAACACCCGTTGAACATGAAGGAAAAGTCCGTCCCCTTGGTCAAGGTGATGCCGGGCGCTGTGACCAGACTGGAGCATCCGTTGAACATCGATGCGAAAGTGGTTCCTGCTGCCGTATCCATCCGGGGGACGGTGCGGAGTCTCCGGCATCCGAAGAACATCGAGGAAAAATCAGTACAAGGTTTGGTGTCGAGCTCCTCCGGAAGGTCCGTGAGTGCCGAGCAGTTGTAGAATGCCCAGGACCATGTCGTCACTTTGCCCGATGGAATCTTGCAATAGATGCCGGTCAGGCCGGAGCATCCCTGGAACATCCGCTGGAAAGTGGAGCGGGTGGCGAGAATGTCCGGCAGCCGGGTGACGGTTTTCAGTTGGGCATTCCGGGCGAAGGAATAGGAATGACGGGCATGGGTCAGTTCGGGAACCAGGACGCTGAAGGATCCGTCTTCATTCACGGGAACGTCGCAGATTTTGTAGATGGACGTTCCGCTGACGACCCCTTTGAAATAGTAGACGCTGAAATTTCCGCTGGCCGTTCCTTCAAAGAGGTACATGCTCCGGCAGCCCGTCCCGAGGGTCAGGATCTGTCCGGCCTTCAGCTCCAACCCTTCCAAAGGAACGGTATAGGTGAAATCCACTCCGCTGAAAGTCAGGCTGATGGTGATGGACGCTCCGGAAGAGAGGACTTGCGGAACGAGCATCAGGGTGAATTCCGTTCCGGCATATCCGGTTTCGGCGGTCACGCCGGTCTTGTCGGTCGACAGGATGGAAAAGTCCGTGGTCCGGTCCGCCAGTTCCCAGGTCCCGGTCCATGGGTCCAGGATCCCTTCCGCTATAACGCCGCTGAGAGTGACGGAATGGACGGTACAGTTCGGAAAAACGGTTCCGGGAACGATCTGGAGTCCCGCCAGTGCATGGGAGAACACCAGGGGAGTGGGCCCCTTGTCCAGACGTCCCATTTCCGGGGAGATGGCGGTTACAAGATCCGGCTGCAGGGCGATGTCGTCCGGCGCGGCGTAGTGGAGGAGACCTCCGTCCGTCCATGAAAGACCGGCGCCATTGTCCGGCGCCCAGCAAAAGAATCGGTTTCCGCTGTCTTTAGGCAGATTAAAGTATTGAAGGTCACCCACTTCATACAGGTCTTCGCCGGAGGGTGCGGCCTGCCCTTGCCATCCTTCGTCAGACCGGTAGGAGAATCCGTCATACATCCCGCTGACCGGTGTCCCTTTCGTGGCGGCTCCCGCTTCGGGGAATCCGTCGGCGGACATCGGGCGGAGAAAGGCTTCGACGGTTAGCGTCTTCCCCCCGGAGGCTGTGGCGTGCAGCTCCGTCGCGGTCGATTTTGTGGCGGAAACGGGGGACAGGGTCGCCATGAAAGAGATACGGTCCGGTTCCTGCGGCTCGAAGAAGGCTTCTTCCGCCGTGCAGGAGACGAGGGCGGGAAGGAGGATGAGGAAAAGGTTATGTTTCATATGCATGGATCGTTATCGGTTGAACGGGCTTTCCGCTTCTCTTTCAGTCTGCTCTTCGGACCAGGGAATGAAGCTGTCGATGGTAAAGGTTATGTCCGGCGCCCCCGGCATCACGATGCCGGAAATCCGGGCTTTCGTACCGGCCGGGATGGAGAGGGGACTTCCATCCTTTCTGTTGAGAATCAAGGTTTTCGTTCCGAATATCGTATCAAAGACGACCTGCAGTCCGCTCAGTTCCAGCGGAAGGCAGAGCAGGGTGAAGGTGACCGGATGGTCGCGGGTCAGGGTCTGGTCCAGGGGAACGGTGACGGAGGTGCTCCCTTCGACAGGCGTAACGGTTGAATGGTCCGTCAGCCGGCCGGTTCCGGTATCCTGCCCCATTCTCAAGGAGAAGGTGCCTGACACCGGCCCTCCGGCTGACTCGAGCCTGCAGCCGGACAGGTAAACGGGATTCTTGTCTTCCAAGGTCAAGTTGAATTCCAAGGCCGTGAAAGCAGGCTGGAATACCAGGTGGACGTTGGATTGTTCTTCGACCTCTTTTGCAGCGGCAAGGAGGACGAGCCCTTCCGCAGAAGGAACACCGATACCGTCTTTCCAGACCAGGGTCTGCGTCTTAGGAATCGAACCGGTATAGACATCGTATTCGAGCGAGGTGCCTTCCAGGAGAGAAGGGGAGGGGTAAACCGCGTAAAAGTCGTGATTCCCTGTACCCCAGGCAAGTCCTTTGTTCCCACTGCGCTCGATGGAAGCGTGGTTGGCCTCGCTGCCGGAATGGACGGAAGAGATCCGGTAATCGGCTTCAGGGGTTCCTTCCCCATCCGCGGGAAGGGCTTGCCGGGAGCAGATGCGGATCAAGTCTCCGCGTTGCCAGTCGATCCGTTCGATGCCGTCGGCCCCGGTTTCTCCGGAGAACGAGGCCCGGGTGAAAGGGCCGCCTCCCCGGGCGTCGACGCTGAAATGGATCATTCCGTCGCGGAACAGTCCGGCCTTCCCGCAGGAAGAAAGGATAAAGGCGGCGCAGCAGACGGCGGCCGCACGCAGGAAAAAGGTTTGGTTCATAAGGTTTCCTCCCATTGAAAATCGAAGGGGTTTCCTTCGGTACTGAAATCATACTCTTCTGTCTGGATTCCCGCGGATTCCACTTCCACGTCCGTGGCGATGTCCGATCCGGCGCAGAAACTGCGTTCCATGACCAGGTCCACTTCGGAAAGGATGGCGGGAGTGACGTATTTCATATCCATGGCTGATGATGGACAAAGCGGCTTCGGAAAGGATGTCCGGTCCCGATTCCCTTCCCGGAAGCCAGGGTGGCACAAGGGAGCGGACGTGCAAACTTAGGAAGCCGTGTGCGTCCGGACAAGATACGTACGTAGACGCTTTTCGGTTTCTTGCCCGGATTGACGGTTTCTTGTGCCCGGTTTTTCCGTTTTTTGCGCTCCGAAAGATTTATTCTTATCTTTGTAGGGATTGTCGACATATGAAAAAGAAAAGAATACTCACCCTGGTTTTGACCCTGCTCGTCCTGGTCCCCGCCTATGCGGTGCTGAACGAGAAGGATCTGGCGCAGACGCTGTCCGTCTTGCGGTATGAACTCCGGTCCGCGTGGTTGGCTTCGGAGGAACGGGCCCAACGGACACAAGGACGCGGTGCACGGCAGCACGCCCAGCTTGTCCAGATGATGCAGCGCAGCAATGAACTGTCCCTGATGCTGTATTCCCAGAAACAGGACTATACCTTCGATATGACGTATGCCCTGAACGAGGTGTCGCGCCAGTATGACGAGTTCAGTTCCCGGAAACTGCCGTTCGACGACATCATCACGCGGCTGGACATCGACATCGACCGGTATGACCGTCTGATCCATACCCTCAAGCGCCTTCCGCCGGCGCAGCTCATGGCCTATCGGGACAGTACCGGGCAGCTGGTGTACATGGATGCGGCCGTCTGGCGGAACCGGCGGGATTCGCTGCGCCGGGCCCGGGGGGAAACGGTTACGCGGCGGGTGATGGACACAACAGGCCGGACGCGTCCTTTCGTGCTTGATTCGCTGGGGCAGCAGGACCGCGACAGCTGCATCTTCTATGCGGAGAACCTGTTGAGAATCTGTAGGATGCAAAAAGAGCAGCTGGTACGGGACAGTACGCATTATGCAGAAACCGCCGCGCTCCTGAAATCGACCTATGATTATGCCCAGCAGCGCTATAAGACGGTCCAGAACCGTATTTTCATAGACGGGCAGACGGCTTACGGCACCCTGTTGAAGGCTTTCCCGCGTTATTGGCAGCAGGCTGTCGTCGACGCACAGGACAAGTACAGTCCCAGGGCGCTCGGCGATGTGAACAGCCAGTGGCGCGGGCCCATGGTCACCGCCTTCTCCCTGTTCCTGCTGGTCTATCTCCTGATTTCGGCTGTCCTGGCCGTTGCGCTGGTCGCGCTCCTGACCCGGAAGGTACCCTTCTTCAAGAAGGAGCGTTTCATCAATCACCGGTTTGAGATGACCCTCATCACGGGCGTAATCATCTTCGCCGTTTCCATCATGATCGCCAGCTGGGCCTCCAAGCAGAATTTCTTTGCCATGGCCTCGAAACTTCTCGTGGAATTCGCCTGGATGCTCGCCGCCATCCTCATCTCCCTGGTCATCCGGCTGAAGGGAGAGGAGATTCGGAAGGGAATCCGCCTGTATTTCCCCATCCTTCTCCTGAGTTTCATCGTCATTTCCCTGCGCATCGCCTTCGTCCCGAACAGCCTGTTGAACATCCTTTTCCCGCCGCTGCTTCTGGTATTTACGGTTTTTCAGGGTTGGACGTTGTTCCGGAACAAGAAGGATCTGCCGGCCTGGGATGTCGCTTATGGATGGATCTCCATGCTGGTCCTGGTAGCTACGACCATCATCGCGTTCAGAGGCTTCGTGCTGCTCGGCATCCAACTGCTCATCTGGTGGATCTTCCTCCTGACCCTGTTGCAGACCATCACGGCCGTGTACGACCTCGTCCACATCTACTATGTGCGCCATATCCGGGATATGAAGACCAAGTATATCGAGGCGCATCCGACCCTTCCGGACGAAACCGACGAAGACCTGATAGCCGTGACCTGGCCGCATTCTTTCCTCAAGCAGGCCCTGCTGCCGATCGCTATCGTTCTTTCCATCCCGTTCAGCCTGTTCATGGCCTCCAGCGTATTCGATCTGGGAGAAGTGTTCGACCAGTATTACCGGTATCCGTTCCTGAACCTGGAGGGTTACATCAGCCTTTCCTTCTACAAGATCATCCTGGTGGTAGTCCTGTTCTTCCTGTTCCGCTATCTGGTGTATGCGGGAAAGGCACTTTACCGCCTGCTCAAGATCAAGTCCCTCCTGAAGGGTTCCAGCGGCCGTCTGTTCCATGAGAACCAGGCTAACTTCACCCTGGCGGAGAACGTCATCGCCATCTCCCTGTGGGGCATCTATGTCATTGCGATCTTCATCCTGCTGAAGATTCCTACGGCCGCCATCAAGGTGATCGGCGCCGGCCTCGCGACCGGTCTCGGTTTCGCCATGAAGGACATCCTGAACAATTTCTTCTACGGCGTCCAGCTCATGTCCGGCCGCGTCCGCGTGGGCGACTTCATCGAATGCGACGGCATCCGCGGCAAGGTGGACAGCATCAATTACCAGAGTACGCAGATCATCGCTTCCGACGGATCTGTGATGGCGTTCCCGAACGCCACGTTGTTCAACAAGAACTTCAAGAACCTCACGAAAAATCACTCCTACGAGCTCCTTTCCTTTGATGTGGGCGTCAAGTACGGGGTGGACGTGGACAAGGTCCGGGCCATCATCCAGGAAGCTTTGGTTCCGCTCGAGAAGAAAGATGTGTATGGCCGCGAGATCGTGGACCCGAAATACGGGATCCAGGTACGGTTCAAGGATTTCGGGGACAACAGCGTGAATCTGTCGGTGTACCAGTACATCACCGTGGATGAGCACTATACCTATCCCGCCAGGGCGAAGGAGTTGATTTACAATGCTCTGAATGCCAATGGCATCGAGATTCCGTTCCCGCAGCGCGACCTGTACATCAAGTCGATGCCGGAGAGCTAGAGTTTCTCCAGCAACAGTTCGAACAGGCGGGGTTTGGCGTATGCGCCAAGCTCCGCTTCTTCAATCCAGACGTAACCGTCCGGAAGGGGAGGACGTTCCGAAGGTTCCCAGAGATAGAAGTCGGCATAGAGGGTCCGGTGCGTAAGCTGGTGCTTGAAATCCTTGACGACCAGACGTGCTTCCGGAGGAACCGAATCGGTCAGGAACGGTTCCCATAGTCCTTGCCAGATGTCGCCCGGGCCGCGGCGGTGGAGGGCGACATGCCCGTCGACCCGCACATGGACATAGGTCAGATGGCGCTCCACCGGCTTGGCGGGCGCTTGCTTGACAGGCAAGAGTTCGGTCCTTCCCGTCCGGAAAGCCTGGCAGGAACCCTGAAGCGGGCAGGTCATGCAGGCAGGGTTGACCGGCGTGCAGCAAGTGGCGCCGAAATCCATCATCCCCTGGTTGAAGGCGGCGGGTTCGTCCGGGGGAAGCAGCCGTTGCGCCAGGTCGGTGAATTCTTTCCTGGCGGCCGTCGTCCCGACGGGTGTCGCTATCCCGAAATACCGGGCAAGCACCCGGTATACGTTGCCGTCCACAACGGCAGCGGGCAGCCCGAACGCGATGGAACCGATGGCGGCAGCCGTGTAGTCGCCGACGCCTTTCAGGGCGCGGATTCCCTCCAGGGTATCGGGAAAACCGCCCAGGGCCACGATCTGCTTGGCTGCGGTGTGCAGGTTCCGGGCTCTTGAATAATACCCCAACCCCTGCCAGAGCCGGAGGACCTCGTCTTCAGGAGCGGCAGCCAGATCCTCTACGGCAGGGAAGTGCTCCATGAACCTTTCCCAGTAGGACCATCCTTGGGCTACCCGTGTCTGCTGGAGGATGATTTCGCTGAGCCAGATGGCATAGGGGTCACGGGTCCTCCGCCACGGGAGGTCCCGGCCGTTTTCGGCATACCAGTGCAGGATGGTTTCGGAGAAGGCCATTTCGGATGCAAATGTAGTGAAATCCGACATTTTTTGCTATCTTGGGCGGACAAAACGAACTGATTTATGCGCTGGGACAAGGATTACCTGGGACGGACCTTCCGGTACTACGCCAATATCTACGACCATATCGATACCGACGGCGCTGCCCGGAGGATCAAGAACGGAATCTGGTTCCGGGGGCCGAATGTCTGGATTCTCGCCTTCTCCATCATCATCGCTTCCGTGGGACTCAACGTGAACTCCACGGCGGTCATCATCGGCGCGATGCTCATCTCCCCCCTGATGGGGCCGATCATCGGTCTGGGACTGGCCCTGGGAACCAATGACCTGGACTTGCTCAAGCTCTCTTTCAAGAACCTGCTGGTGATGGTCCTCATCTCCCTGGTGGCATCGACGCTCTTTTTCCTGATTTCCCCGCTGGACCTGATCAATCCTACGGAGCTGGAGGCCCGGACCAGTCCGACCATCTATGATGTGCTCATCGCCCTTTTCGGCGGTCTGGCCGGTATCCTGGAGAACAGCCGGAGGGAGCAGGGAACCGCCATTGCCGGCGTTGCCATCGCCACCGCTTTGATGCCGCCTTTGTGCACGGCCGGCTACGGCCTCTCCTGCCTGCGGTTCCACTATTTCTTCGGAGCGATGTACCTGTTCATCATCAATACGGTGTTCATTACGTTGGCAACCTATGTGATGGTCAAGTACTTGCGTTTCAAGACGGTGACGGGCTTGGAACCGGCAACTGCCACCAAGCGGCGTCATATGATCACCACGATCATCGTCATTGTGGCCATTCCCAGTCTTTTCTCCGCCATCGCGATGGTCCGGGACACCAATTTCGAGCGGAATGTCGAGGCGTTCGTCCGGGAGAACCGGCTTGTCTCCCGTTCCTATATCTCCGATTACCGGATTTACAAGGACCACGGGCGCAAAGTGGAAATCTTCCTGACCGGGGAGCCGATGACCTATGAGACGCAGATGGACCTCTATGCCTCTGCCGAATCCCACCGGATCATGGCGGAGCAGCTGGTCATCAAGGAGCACACCCTGGGAATGACCGGGGAGGAGATGAATGAGATGGTCCGGGAAATCTATGACCGGACGGACCGGATCCTCTCGGAGAAAGAGAATCAGTTGAATGAGCTTCAGACGAAGGTGGATTCCCTGACCCGGCGGGTCGAATCCCTCGTCATGAATCCCAACATTACAATCGCGCCGCCTGCAGACTAATAGGTCTGTTTGGGAATGTCCAGGCGTGCCTCCACGACATTCATCACGTAGTCACCGCACTTCTCGCATTCATTCACGATATCCATGTAGATCGTGCCGCTGGAGAAGCCGTAGATGTGATTGTCCACGTTCATGGAGTTCTGCTCGCGGAGCAGCAGCCGGGTGTTGTCGAGTTCTGCCTCGATATAGTTGGAGGCACCGGCGCTTTCCTTCCGGTCCTTCAGGATGGCGTTCATCCGTTCCAGCGCCTGGTCGATGAGCGTGAACATGCTGCGGACGCCGTTGTTCTGCTCTTCCGTGAAGGGCACGTTCTTCCGTTTCATCGCCCGGGCCAGGTTGTAACAGCTGTCGCCGATGGATTCCAGTTCACTGATTTCACGGAGCATCTGGCGGATCTTGCCCTTGGTGTCATCGGACAGATGGGCGTCGCTCACCTTGCCCAGATACAGGCCGATCTCGTTCTCCATGTTGTCGGAGATGCCTTCGTATTTCTCAATCCGCTGGAAGATGTCCTCCTGGCCATCCTTGGCATCGAACAGTTCCTTGACCATGCCGAACATGCGCTGCATCCGCTCTCCGAAAACCTCGATTTCTTTCTGAGCCTGGAGCACGGAGATTTCCGGGGTCTTCATGATACCGCTCTGGATGTACTGCAGGCGCGATTCCTCGTCCACGTTCTCCTTGTGCGGGATGAGCTTGCAGACGAATTTCTCAATCTGCGGAATGAACCAGATGAGTACCAGCGTGTTGGTCACATTGAACATCGTATGGAAAGCGGCGAGCACGAACGAGATACGGGCCGGATCCAGCGGGCCTTCGGGATCCACGCTCACCAGTCGGCAGGCCAGCCGGACGAACGGGAAGAAGACGCAGAGCACCCAGCAAACGCCGAAGAGGTTGAAGACAAGGTGCGCCAGGGCAGCCCTCCGTGCCTGGGTATTGCCGTTCATGGCTGCCAGGTTCGCGGTGACGGTCGTTCCGATGTTCTCACCCATCACCAGCGCGATGCCCTGGAAAATGGTCAGGACGCCGCTGGAACAGAGGACCATCGTGATGGCCATCAAGGCGGCCGAGGATTGGGCGATGGCCGTCAGGATGGCGCCGATCAGGAGGAACAGCAGGATGGTCAGATAGCTTCCGGAGTCAAAGCCGGCGAAGAAATTCACCACGCCTTCGTTATGGGCGAGGTCCATTTCCCGTCCGGTCAGGTTCAGGGTTCCCAGGGCGAAGAACATGAAGGAGAGACCGAAGAGGAAATCGCCCAGGTAGCGGTGTTTCTTGATATTGATGAGGATGATGGCCGCCAGGAAGGTAGGCCACACCAGCATCGTGATGTTGAAGGAGAAACCCGCGGACATGATCCAGGCCGACAGGGTGGTACCGATGTTGGCGCCCATGATGACGGAAATGGCCTGGGCGAGGGTCAGGAGGCCGGCGTTGACGAAGGATACCGTCATCACGGTCGTCGCGGCCGAGGACTGGACGGATACGGCCACGGTCATGCCGGTGAGGACACCCGTAACCCGGTTGGTCGTCATGGCGCCGAGGATATGACGGAGCTGGGGACCCGCCATCTTCTGGAGGGCCTCGCTCATCACTTTCATACCGTACATCAGGAGGGCGATGCACCCGAGAAGCTTGAAAATCGTTGCTATCATAAATCGAATCTACATTACTTGAAACTGGACCCGCCGACGAATTCCCGCAGCAGGGAGGTGGCCGGGATCTCCTTGTCGGGAACCGGGGTGAAATAGTGGATGAACTTGAGCAGGCGGTGTGCCTCGGAGAACTCGGGACAGTTCTGGGGCACGCTCCGGAGGATGGGTTCGGCGTGGTTCTTGAGCACGGCGAATTCGATGAGGTAGGCTGAATTGAACATCACGTCGGCCGTCTCCTGGAACGGGTAGATCCACTGGTCCTCGGCCCGGCGGACATTCGGCCACTGGCTGATGGACTCCCGGGCCGTGAAAGCGCCCTTGTTGTAGTCACGGACAATCCGGCGGAGGAGCCGGTTGTCGCTCGTCGGGATGCAGTTGTGGTTGTCCAGCAGGTTGCCGGTGAGGGTGTTGATGAAGATCTTGAATTTGGCGTGGTCCGGGATCTGGGACGTCAGGCCCGGATTCAGGGCATGGATTCCCTCGATGAGCAGGATGCAGCCGGGCCCCAGCTTGATCCTCTTGCCTTTGTATTCACGAAGGCCGGTGACGAAGTTGAATTCGGGAACTTCCACCTCCTCTCCGTCCAGCATCTTCATGATGTCCCGTTCCATGAGGGCGTGGTCCACGGTATCGAAGTTGTCGAAGTCGAAACTGCCGTCCGGGAACTTCGGGGTGTCCAGGCGATTCACGAAGTAGTCGTCCGTGGACATGGACAGCGGCTTGAGGCCGCAGGCTTTCAGTTGGATGGACAGACGCTTGCAGAAGGTGGTCTTTCCGGAAGAGGATGGTCCCGTGATGAGGACGACCTTGACCGGATCCTCGCTCCGGTAGCGGCTGTCGATTTCCTCGGCGATCTGGACGATCTTCTTTTCCTGCAGGGCCTCCGCGATCTGGATGAGTTCGGTAGCCTGTCCATGGAGGATGGAATAGTTGACATCTCCCACCGTGTTCAGGCCCATGATCATGTTCCACCGGAGGTTCTCCTTGAACATCTCATAGGTCTTGGGCTGGTCCGTAAAGGGCGCGAGGACGTTCGGGTTCTGCCGGTCCGGAACCCGGAGAAGGATGCCGTCGTGGTAGGGCTGGATGCCCCAGACGGTCAAATAACCCGTTGACGGGACGAGCTTTCCGTAGTAATAGTCGGAAGTGTCATCCAAGGTGTAGTAATCGGTATAGGCCTCGCCGCTGGTTTCCAGGAGGCGGACCTTGTCGTCATAACCGGATTTCTTGAATTCCTTGATGGCCCGCTCGGTCTGGACGTCATAGCGGTGGAAGGGGAGGTCCTTCTCCACGAGCTCCTTCATCTTCGACTCCAGGAGCTTGAGGTCGTCGCAGGTGAGGTCCGTTCCGTCGGCCTTGCGAAGGTGGCAGAAATAGCCGCCGGAAATGGGATGCTCCATGTACAGTTGGCTGTCCGGGAACACGTCCGTGGCGGCCTTGTACATCAGGAAACAGAGGGAACGGAAATAGACCCGCCGGCCGCTGGCTTCCCGGACATCCAGGAATTCGATGTCCTTGTTCTGGTAGACCTTGAACTTGAGGCCCTGGGAAACGTTGTTGACCTTGGCGGAGACGATGGGGTAGGGGCGTTCGAATTCGAAATCCGCCAGCATCTGGACGAGGGAGGTCCCTTCCGGGAATTTCCGGGTGGTACGGGTGTTCTTGCAGTAGACCTGGAGCATGGCTTTATTCCTTGATGGTGGTGGACTTTTCGACGGGGAGGGAGAAGACGATTCCCTGGGCCTCGCCGGACAGGCCGTTCTCCTTGTAGATGGCCTTCATCACCTCGTCCTTGATATCCTTGGGGACCAGGATCATCACCACTTCCTTGTTCGGCTGGACGTTGATGTGGAAGAATTCCTCCGACTCGGGATTGGCCGAGCCGCGGGCGCGGATGATCGTGCCGCCCTGGGCTCCGGCGGAGCGGGCCGCTTCCATCACGTTCGTGGAAAACCCGGCGTTGGCGATGCAGACTACCAGTTCTAACTTTTTTGCTGACATTATGCTTCCTCCTTGACTGTTCGCTTGTCGTTGCTTAAGAATCCGTATGCGAGGGTTCCGATGATGCTGGTCATCGGAATGGTGAATGCGATGCCCTTGTAGGCCTTTCCTTTCTTGAAGGTTTCGTCCAGCAGGTTGATGAGCGGTCCAGACTGATTGGCGCGGATAACGCTGATAATCAGCGATTTGGGCCGATCTGTGAAGCCCAGATAATTCAGAATCAGGTGCGTCGTCCCCTTGGCCGGGGTCGTCAGCTGGAGGTTGGCCTTATGGGACTGGATGAGGCTGGCGAAATAGGCGGCCTTGTCGTTATGCACGACGGCGACCAGCAGCTCCAGTTTCATGGGAGCTATGTTGCGCGTTTCGTCCATAGGTCATTCGAAATAGATGATCTGGTCGTCGGCCGCGGCCAGGATGCGGCGGATGGCGGCATCCTCACGCCGGCGCACGGCCAGGACGGACTTGAATCCGAGGGACTGGATGGTGATGAGCGGAGTCATCGCTACCATCGCCACGACACCGAAGGCGAAATCCAGGACCGCGGCTTCCCCTTGAAGGGTGACACAGGACCCGATGACCAGCGGCAGGATGAAACTCGATGTGAGCGGACCGCTGGCCACGCCGCCCGAGTCGAAGGCGATGGCCGTATAGAGCTTCGGCACGAAAAAGGACAGGCCGAGCGACAGCAGATAGCCCGGAATCAGATAGTAAAGGAGGGAGAACCCGTAGTGGACGCGCAGGACCGACAGGCCGATGGAAACGCCCACGCCTACGGACAGGGCAACCATCATCTGCCGCTTGGACACTTCGCCGCCGGTGATTTCCTCCACCTGGTTGTTGAGGACGTGGACGGCCGGTTCGGCCAGCACGACGACCATGCCCAGGAGGAAAGCGAAGGCAATGAGAAGGATCGGGTTCGCCTCCGCCAGCTGGCTGCCGATCTTGTAACCTATGGGCATGAAGGCCATCGTGACCGCCGAAAGGAAAAGGACCAGACCGATGAAGGTATAGGCGATGCCGAACAGGATCTGGATGATCGTGCTCATCGGAAGCTTCAGGATGGCCGCCTGGAGGATGAAGAAGAAGATGACCACCAGGACCAGGGATTTGCCCACTTCCAGCGCCTTGTCCGCGAAAAGTCCCCGGAATCCTTCTTCCAGGACCGTTTCCATCGAGTAGTCCGGAATGGCGAAGCTCAGGTCTCCCTTCGCAGTCAGGGAAAGCAGGAGCACGGCCGCGACAGGGCCGATGGAGCACAGGGCGATCAGGCCGAAGCTGTTCTCGCTGGCGTTCCGGCCGCCGATGGTCAGGGCGATGCCGACGCCAAGCGCCATGATGAAAGGTACCGTGATGGGACCGGTGGTAACGCCGCCGGAATCGAAGGAAAGCGGAAGGAAGGCTCCTTTCCCGCTCTGGATCAGCAGGGCGACGATGCAGAACAGGAACATGTAGAAGAACAGCAGGATGCTGGTCAGGTCATGGTGGAAGACGATCTTGATGACGGCAAGGAGCAGGAACAGCCCGACGCCGATTCCGACGGTAGTGATCAGGAGCGTCCCGTCCATGACGGCGCCGACCTGACCGGCCAGGACGGATAGGTCCGGCTCAGCGACCGTGATGAGCAGCCCCATCACGAAACTGACGGGAATCAGGATGCCCAGTTTCCGGGATTTGGTAAGACCCTCTCCGATGTACTGTCCCATCGGGGTCATGGCCATGTCGGCACCGAGATTGAACAGGCTGATTCCCAGGATGAGGAGGATGGCGGCGCCGGCGAAAACGAAAAGTTCATGCCGGGAAATGTCCACCCACGGGGTCACGGAGAGCAGAAAAACCAGCAGACTGACCGGTACGACCGAGACCAAGGACTCCTTGAGTTTCTCCCGCAAGGATTTCCAGAGGTCTTGAAAGATGGCTGAATTGCTTCCCATACCGCAAATATAGCAAAAACCTGCCTTATCCCGAAGACAATCTGCCCGGTTTTTTGTTATATTTGTACTTGCTAACTACACAATTCCATGAAAAGAGTCATTCCATATTGGGAAAGAGAGGAAGAATGGTCCCAGAATGGGTTCTTCGTCAAGCGGGTGGAGTCCAATCTCCCTGCCGAATTTACGGAGATCCGACGTACTTCGCTGCCATACTTTTCCTTTATGTTCCTGCTGGAAGGTGAGATACTTGCGGACGTCAACGGTGAATCGTGCCTGTGCCGTGGCGGCCAGTTGCTGATGGTTCCTGCGAACGTACCTTTTTCCGTTCATCATTTTTCGAATCTGGTCGGCTATACGGGCGGTTTCTTCCTGTCTGCACTTCGGGATATCTCCTACAGTTTCCTGACCAGCGGCAAGCCGGTCAGGCGCACCTACTGGTTCGACAGCGCCGCCTTCATCGCCCAGATCATGGACCGGATGATTGCCGCGTACGCCCGGGGGGATATCGGATACCTGTCCCGCGCGTTCGACCTGTTCCTCTATTCGATCCCGTCTCCCGGCGAAGCCATGGCCCATCCGCTCGTCAACCGTTTCTTCGAGCTGCTTTTCGAAAGGGATCAGGTATTGGACTCCGTTTCTGGCTATGCGCAGCGTCTGGGCATTTCGCCCAGCTACCTCAACAAGCTTGTCCGCACCCAGACCCGCCACAGTGCCATGGACTGGGTGGAGATTTCCCGGGTCAACTGGGCCAAATCCCTGCTCAAGGACGGCAGCCTGTCCATTGGCGACATCTCCGTTGCCATCGGCGTAGACGATCCGTCCTATTTTACGCGTTTCTTCCGGAAAAGCACGGGAATGACCCCTTCCGAGTTCCGCCGCCGGATGGCACGGAACCCGAAAGAAGGCATAATGTAGGAACCTATCTCACCAGGAATCCCATCGAAGCCAGGAGCACTGCTTCCAGCGCCCCTTCCGTTGTCAGCGTTTCAATCGGGAAACCGAAGGCGACCACGCGGTGGGTGCCGTCGTCGAAGACCGTGGCTGCCGGAATCTGCGTGCCGGCATAACGCAGGATCGTCTGCGCCTTGTCACTGGCCGGTCCGATTCCGTCGGGATTCTCCACCCGGTAGATGCGGTCGCTGAACAGCCGGTTATAGTTCATCGGGTCGGAGAACTGGATGGGAGCCCCGGCTTTCGGGACGACGATGCCCGAGATGTCTCCGAAATTGGTAATCCATTTGTATCCAAGCACTTCCTGGATGAAGGCCCGGGTCTTTTCGCGTTGGGAAGCGTTGACGGGACCGGGATAGACCTGGTCCCAGGCGTCGGTGCCGATGTAGGATCCCGAAATGAGGATGGATCCTCCGGCGGAGGCATATTTCCGCAGGGCATCCTGCAGTGCTGACGGGAAGACGGTGTACCGGTCAGGGACGGCTCCCCGGCCAATCTTCGTGGTCACCTGCTTTCCGCAGATGATGTCCAGGGCGGGATAGGCGGAGGCGTCCAGGGTGGGGAAGGCATCGACACTGGTCGAACTGACTGCGTAGCCTGCGTTCAGCAAGGCTCGCCCGTGCACGGAAGGGAAATCAAAGGTGTTTCCGGCGACGATCCGGCCGGCCCGGTTGGTGAACGACCCGCCGAATCCCGGGTTGTCGTCATCGGTCCAGGGCTTGGTGCGGTCGAACTCGTTCACCTCGCCCACGAAGTTGATTTCCCGGATGTAGGGAACGCCGCTGTCGATATTGTCCATGAAGCCTCCATAGGAGGGCGTGTCGAACCAGGCCGGGGCGGAGATGCGGGTGAAATTGTTGACAATCAGGACCTTCTTGGCGTCATCGCCGGGCGTTCCCACCGCCAGGGTCTCGGACGGGAAACTCTTTCCTCCCTCGTTGTAGGCGACGACGCGGAAACTGTACAACCGGTTCCGATGGAGGGGAACCGTGGTTGTGACGCGGTTTCCGTCGATTGTAACATCCTCCAGGCGTACTCCTTCATTGAAGGCGCCGTTTCCTTCGCGGGTATAAAGGATGTATCCGGTCGGGTTGGCCGTCGGTTCGTCCTTGTCCACGGCGGCTTCCCAGCTCAGGACCGCCTTCGTCCCCCTGACTTCGGCGGAGAACGCTTTTACCGGCAGCGGCTGGACGACATAGGAGCATCCGTACCTGGTGCTGAGGTACTTCAGGATACCTTTGTAGATGGAACGGGAGACCGTGAACCGGAAGGCGGGATCCAGCCCGTATTTCATGTCGGCGAAATTCTGGTGGGAAAGCAGTTCCAGCAGCATGGCAGGGACCGATGTCGTCCTGGATTCGTTATAGGAACGGTCCCAGGTCTGGCGGCGGGTCCATTTGGGTTCGTACTGCTTCCGGATGTCTTCCACGACCTGGGTCTGGACGATATCGGTCAGCAGGCGTCCGTTCATCCGGGACTCTCCGTTCGGGAGCACGTCGCTGTTATCGCAAAGGAGGGTGTAGATGCCCAGGGTACCGACAATGGAATCGTTCGGTGTGACTCCGGCATCGCTGTGGAAGGCGAGGGAGAGGTCGAAGGGCACTTTCCGTCCCGGGGCCGAAGGATTGGTCCGGGAGCCTCCGCCCATATGGGTGACCCAGCGGCCGCGCGAGGCATAGTCACGGGTATAGTCGTTTTCCCATTCGTCGAACAGATGCATGTCCATGCCGGCCCACTGCAGGGAATAGAGGGCGCCTTCGGCAAATGCGGGGTAACCGGAGATCTCACCGCCGCGCTCGACTTTCCCCATTCCTCCGCCGAAACGGACGGCATCGGCGCTGAGGATGCCGCTGGCATGGTCTCCGGAGGTCATGCGGACAAATCCGGAGTCGCCTTCTTCGAACGGGAATGTGCCCAGGTACACCCATGTCCCACCGGCCATCCGCTGGTTTACGTGGAATTCCGTTTCTCCGCCTAGATGGTGGACGGAGTAGCAGGCATCCGTCGTGCTGTTGGCGAATGACTTGTAGGAAACATAGACGGCATATTCCCCCCGTTCGGGAATGTCCGGACGCCAGGTAACGGTGGGTTTCCGGAGCGGTTCGGCATCGGCATCCAGTTCGCACATCCTGGCAGTTCCTGCCTGGAACGGATTTTCGTATTCACCGTATACAGGCTTGATGTCCGCGAATCCCGTCCCTGCATCGGCCCAAAGCCCGGTTTCCTTGTAATTCCCGCTTCGGCGCATCTTTCCTTTCCGTGGTCCCGTGAAGGACGGGTCATTGTCGCAGACGACTTCCCAGGACTGGATATCCCTTTCCCTGGGCGTCATCACATAGGCTCCCGCATTCTCCAGCATGGGGATGAGGAAGGGCAACACGTAACTCTGGGTGTACATGTCCTCCACGGTATGGTGGGTAGGGGCACGCTGCCATTCCCAGCGCTCGGTTTCGGCTTCATAATACAGGCCATGGCTCTGCCAGAGGGCGATATGGCGGCCGGAGAGCCCTTTGGTCCAGGTCTCGGAAGAACGGACCAGGGGGATGGTCTTTCCCTTGGGGTCGGACACCCGGAGCGAAGTGGACATCGGTTTGCCCGAATTGGTCACCTTCGGCATCGGAAGGGACTCAAGCGGAATGTCCTTGGCCGTGATGTTCCCGAGGGTGTAGGCCCGGTAAGGCGATGGCATCAAGGCCCGGAGCTGGTCCTTGATCCAGTCCACATCGGCTGACCGCAGGGGATAGTCTCCCAGTTCAGGGCTGAACTGGAAATCCAGGGTCGTCCCCCGTTTGGTCACCTTGGTCAGCTTCAGGTAACTCTTGACCGAAGTACGCCGCTGCAGGCGGGCCCGCAGGGAGTCGGTGGCCTGCTTGAATTCCCGGACGGTCTGGGCCTGGGCAGCCAGGGTGGAAAGAAGAATGGTCGTAAGGAGGAGGAGCTTACGCATGGTTATCGCTGTTTCCGGAGGTCAAGGATAAAGACAAGGAGAGAACTGATGCCGAGGGCCAGCAGGTCGGCCCGGAAGTCGTTCGGGTCGCCGCTGCGGTAGCTGGTCAGGAAGGCCTGCCCCAATTCAGTCCCTGCGGCAAGCAGGATGCCGGCGAGGAATGAAACGCCTGTCCAGAGGACGGACGGCCAGAACTTTTCCGTGTACCGGTCGAAGGCGAAATAGGACAGGATGGGGAAGGGGAGGAACATCAGGAAATGGACGATCTTGTCGGTCGGGATTCCCCAATAGTAACGTTTGACATCCGGCATCGAGTCGAAGTGGCCGAAACACAGCCAGAGGAGGGCTATCAGATACAGGACCAGCAGGATGCGTGCGGCGGTCAGCTGGCGTCGGGTCATCGGAGGAGCAGTTCGCCGAAGAACTCCGGCCGATGGAAGTCAGGGGAGGGGGTGCCGATGGGATTCCAGCTCAGGAAATGCGGGTGGGCGGTCTTGTCGCCGCATTTGTAGATGTTGGCGCGGAGTTTCTCCGGCAGGTTGTCCGGGTCCACGCCGATCAGTACGAACGGAATCAGGACGGTGACACGCCAGTTCCAGATGCCGCCGTCGAATTCCTGCGGCCCCTCATACTGGGCGATGCGGAGGATTTCCTCCATCTCTTCCGCCGGCCTCTTGACCCGGTCGGCACGGCCGGCCCCGCGGGCGGCGAGGACCTTGCCGAGCGGATTGATCTCAAAGTTGTAGTATTCACTTCCATCCGGATTCTCCACGAAGAACTCGACGCAGCTGTCCTCCCACTGGGAACCGTTGTCTTCCAGGTTCAAGGCACGGAGATCCAGGCCGCTGACGCGGAAATCCACGACAAGGGCATCCTCGGTGCGGGCAATGCGGCCGGCACAGAGCGGAGCGTAGGGGAATGCGGAAGGCCAGTTGACCTGGTCCACCAGGAAACGGGCACCCTCGAGCTCGAGGGCGGTATCGAGGTCGACTTCCTCGAAGTCGGCGATGAAGGGGACTTGTATCGTTTTCATAAGGCTTGCATGTCGTTCAGTTTCTTGTAATAGCCGTCCAGGGCGATGAGCTCCTCGTGCCGCCCGCGCTCGACGACCTTGCCTTCGTGCATCACGATGATTTCGTCGGCATTCTTGATGGTTGAGAGGCGGTGGGCGATGGCGATGGTGGTCCGGCTGGACATCAGGCGGTCCAGGGCGTCCTGCACGATGCGTTCGGATTCGGTGTCCAGCGAGGCGGTGGCCTCGTCCAGGATCAGGATGGGCGGGTTCTTGAGGATGGCCCGGGCGATGGAAAGGCGCTGGCGCTGGCCGCCGGAGAGCTTGGTGCCCCGGTCGCCGATGTTGGTCTGGTACCCTTCCGGCTTCTCCATGATGAAGTCGTGGGCGTTGGCGATCTTCGCCGCGGCGATGACCTGTTCCTCCGTCGCCCCTTCCACGCCGAACGCGATGTTGTTGAAGATGGTGTCATTGAACAGGATCGGGTCCTGGTTGACATTGCCCATCAGGGCGCGGAGGTCCTTGATCTTCAGGTCCTTGACATCCTTTCCATCGATGGTGATCCGCCCACCGTCCGCGTCGTAGAAACGGGGAATCAGATCCACGAGGGTGGACTTTCCGGCACCGGATTCCCCGACGATGGCGACCATCTTCCCGCGCGGGATATCCAGGCTGACCCCTTTCAGGATCTGCCTTCCGCCTTCATAGGAGAACGTGACGCCTTCGAAGGTGATCCGGTCCTTGAATTCCTTGATTTCCAGCGGATGGGACGGTTCCTTGATGGGATTCTCCGCTTCCAGGATCCGGTTGATGCGCTCCATCGAGGCCAGTCCCTTGGGAATGCCGTAGGTGGCACGGGACAGTTCCTTGATAGGCTCGATGACCGAGTAGAGGATGATCATGAAGAAGATGAACTGGGAGGCATCCATGAAGGTGCCGCCGAACAGGCCTTTCCCGCGGATGATCAGCCAGCCGCCGAAAGCCAGGACCGCCATGATCATCACGGTGCCCAGGAACTCGCTCATCGGGTGGGCGAGGGCCTGTCGGGTGTTCACCCGGTTGATCTTCCGGCGCATCCGGTCCGTGACCTGCTCGAAACGGGCCGACATCTTCTTCTCGGCATTGAAGGCCTTGACGATGCGGAGGCCCCCCAGGGTTTCTTCCACCTGGGACATGGTGTCGCTCCAAAGGGTCTGGGCCTCAAGCGACTGGCGCTTGAGTTGCTTGCCAATCACGCCCATCACCCAGATGAAGGCCGGGACGAAGGTGAGCATCACCAGCATCATTTCCGGGCTCAGGAAGATGAGGATGCCGAAGTAGAACAGGATGAGGATCGGGTCCTTGATCAGCATCTCGATGGAGGCGGTGATGGAGGTTTCCACTTCGGAGACGTCGCCGCTCATCCGGGCGATGATATCGCCCTTGCGCTCCTGCGAGAAAAAGCCGATGGGAAGTTGCAGGATCTTGTTGTAGATCCGGTTCCGGATGTCCTTGACGATGCCGGTGCGGATGGGGATCATCACGGCTGCCGACCCGAAGTAGCAGGAAGTCTTGAGGGCAGTGAAGAGGATCATGATCCCGCACAGCAGGAGGAGGGCCGTGACAGCCCCGTGGGCGGCGGAGAAGTCTGAAACCAGCCAATAGGCGTTGTTCACGAGGATGTCCTTGAATTTCATTCCTTCGGTTCCCCAGGGAATGAACGCATATTGGACGGTGTCCAGCTTGAACAGGATGTTCAGGAGCGGGACGATGACGGCAAAGGAGAAGATATTGAAGATGGCGGACAGCATGTTCAGGATCACCGCCCCCGCCAGGTAACGCTTGTAGGGGGAGGCATACTGCCGCATCATCTTGAAGAAATCGTGCATTCGGATAGACAATGTATAACAGACAAATTTAATCATTTTCACTATCTTTGCAAAGTTAATCCTTCCTGTCATGCCCGAGATTGTCTTTGTCATTCCGGTCCGGAACCTTGAAACGCTTCACCGCGCCCTTTCCATGCTTTCATTCCAAAAGGGGGGCGGCGTCAGCGCCGTCGTCGTGGATTTCGCCGGCTCCGATGCGGTCGAATCCGCCGTCGCCGACTTCGAACACCGTCTGCCCGTTACCATCCGGAAAACGGCCCTGGAAGGCCAGCCGCTATGGAAATGCTGCCTGGATTCCGCTCCTGATGCGGAATGGGTGTGTTTCGTCACTCCGGGCGTGGACCTGACGGAAACGAGCGTGATGCGGATGCGCCGGTGCATCGACAAGCATCCTTCCTTCGATGTTTTCCGTTGGAATCTGGCGGAACCCGCCCGGAAATGGGGGCTCAAGACCTCTCCCGAGCGCCTGTTCCTCCGCGTTTTCGAGGAAGGGGATGAGGCGCCCCTCACTTCCTTCGTCTTCCGTGCCAAGACCCTCCGGGATGCCTTTGAAGCGGATTCCGAAGCTGCCGGCATGGCCCAGGCCATCATCCTTACCGCCGCCAAGGGCACCGGTATCCGCACGGTACGGTGGGAGCGTGTCGGTTACATCGCCCCGGCCCATTCCACCGATCCCTCCATGGTGGAGAAGGAAGTCCGCTCCCGGCTGGCCTTCTTCCGCTGGTCCGAGCGCTATTTCGGGGAGGAATATCCTCTCGGCACCGGCGACCGCCTGGACCTCTTCGCCCGCGAGCTGGCCCGCCTCTATCCGAGCTTCACCCCGGACGAACTGAAAGAGGACCTGAACACCTTTGCCGTCGTGAACGGACCCATCCGCCGGATGCGCGCGGCATCGTCCCTGAAAGCCGCCCTGAAGGCCCGTCAGGAATCTTTGAAATAATTTCTTGCATTTTCGGAAAAGAATACCGATATTTGCAATCCCTTTCAAACAGGGACCTCTGGATGTAGCGCAGTTGGTAGCGCACCTGGTTAGGGACCAGGAGGTCGCTGGTTCAAGTCCAGTCATCCAGACAACACTGAATCAAGCACTTGCGGAAACGCAGGTGCTTTTTCTTTTTGCTGTTGGGTTGTGAAAAGGTTGTGAAATCAGCGTGTTCTAGCCCTATTTAACTCTGCTTTTGAAGGGAAGGGAACTGCCGTTGAAAAGGATATAACAGCAGTCAAATCGGATATAACTCCATCTTCACAACCTCATCCTGGAGGCAGATGGCTTGATCCGGCTTCTCAAAGGTCGTCAATCTCATCGAGGAAACCAAGATAGTCTTGTCGCTTTTTTCAGGAAGTCGGGATGTAATAGAATTGGGAAGATGCAAGGATTTCAGCTATTCAATATTCCCGAACACTGTACATTCGCTAGTATATTGTCCCGTTACCCTGTGTTCAACCTCGTTTTATTAGGTGATTACATACTCACGAGATAATAAATCGATGCAGAACAATGTTTCTGGCATCAACTCTGGATTTGCGCTGATTCCAGATGTCGATGAAATTGAGATTGTGAAATAACGCTATTGGAAAAAAGGCACGAGCCCTTTTTCTTTTCGGCTGATTGAATTATCTTTACACCGATAAATCAGTGGCGGCATGAACAAGATCTCCAAACGCATCGGTCTTATCTTCTTAATCATCGCGGCACTCTGTGTCGTCCACATGATAACGCCGACATTCCGTCTACAAATCCCGTTCAACGAATGGGTTTGGAAAAACGATCCCAATGATAGGATACGTTATTACATGTCAAACTCTCTCGTTGAGAAACTGAACAAGGAAAAACCGGACGTCTTGCACACGGCGGAGATGTTGGGCCAAGAGTCGATGGGAGGCCGTCACATTGAATCATGGGACACTCATGTCACCTACTTTCTGATGACACCTCCTTTCTACTTGATAGGTCTTGCCATGTACACTTTGGAAATCGACTTCAACGAAGACGGAACGTTCAAGTCCGCAGAGGTAGTCTACTCGGACTGAGTTCATTGTACCCTAAATAATCAAGCCACCCCACCCCAATCCATTCACGGGCGGCATAATTATCTCCCATAATATTAGATGAATGAATGAAAAAGAAAAACGATATCGAGATAGAGATAGAGATTATTTGCCTAGTGCTCGTTATACTGTCTGCCTTGTTTGTGGCATTTAAGATTCTGCAGACAAATTATCGGCTTTACCATTCGGAAATGCACGGTGTACCGGTCTGGGGGAGGATTGTTCGTGTTGACGAGCCGGCCGCACGTCCGGGATATCCTCCCCGCTGTAAAGTTGAATATACTATTGGTGACGAATCCTTCTTGTGTTATACCGGAGAGTTGCATAAGCGGTACTCGAATGATTCCCTGATCGTAATTTACGACACGACAAATGTGCGCCATTCTTTTGTCCTGCTGAGAAGCCCCCACGACGCCAAATCAGCCTTCTTCAAGTCGCAGAAAGATTATATGCCGCTCAAGTGGCAACAAGATTATGATAAGTGTCTTTTAGAGTTGGAAAAGAAGCGGGTCGCTCATCGTGAGAGGAAGCATTTCTATGACCGATTCTGTCGAGATGATTAGATTGCTAATGCCCGATTTCGTCTGAGCCGATGAATGTTCTCTAGAATGCCGGTGTTTGATTGGAGTAGGGACGGCGGCTAAGGATTCAGCGGTTGGATTTTCGGCGGCATTACCCTAAGGAGCGGTCGACGGGGATTTGCTTTGTATCG
>JAEEGL011269327.1_pt1 | contig 23577 bp, 27 predicted proteins | sample 9134231 | NCBI WGS metagenome assembly JAEEGL01 (sample SAMN16246548, study PRJNA631951) | gut metagenome | biome: gut microbiome; feature: rumen; material: fiber-attached | host: Bos | place: Iran: Karaj | collected 2018-10
ATTACAGATTTTAATAATCTCATACACATCCATATTGTCATGACGACAAATGCGAGAGAGTTCATTAGCGAAAGCAATATTCACAGCACGGAAGGTATTCTCAACCACCTTGGTCATCTCAGCAGTACGGATATCTGTTACGATAATCTCACCTTGACAGAACGAAGCATAATATTGCTTAATCTTCTCACCTATCTCCTTGTTATCGGCACCAATGGTACGGTTGTTATGTAACAACTCATACACCATATTACCAGGAATGATGCGTTCAGGAGCATGTACCAGATTGATATCTTCTCCAATCTTAAATCCGTTCTCCTCAATCACAGGACGAACAAATTTATCCATGGTACCGGGACTAACTGTTGACTCAACAACAACAGTTGCGCCCTTAGGGCATACCTTCATTACCTCTTTTACGGCAGCAACTACATAGCAAGCATCCACCTTTTTTGAGAACTTATCATAAGGCGTGGGTACAGATACAATATAAGTATCTGTCTTCTGATACTCAGTGGTAAACTTGATGCCAGCTTTCACCGCATCATTAAACAACTCATCCAGACCGTCTTCTTTGAATGTTGTTTTACCAGCATTCAAGGTATCTACCAAATCCTTGTTATAGTCGGTACCAATAACTTCTACACCATGTGAGGCCATCATCAGTGCTGTGGGCAATCCAATGTAGCCAAGACCAATCACGTTAATCATATTTCTACTATTTTATATTGTATTTACCTTAAATTTCCCCATCATCATCCATGCTAAGAACTTCAGACGATAATATTCTCTTCTATATCTTTGTGGTTGCTTAAGAAATCTGTATAAAAACTCCAGATTATGCTTTTGCCACCAAAGTGGAGCGCGCTTTACTCTACCTGTATAGACATCAAAGCTTCCTCCCAAACCTTGGTAGATAGCCTTATGTTGCGCCATCATGTCAGCCATCAGGAATTCCTGTTTGGGCGAACCCATAGCCACATACACCACATCAGGTTTTTTCTCTGCCACATCCTGTATCAGAGCATTCCGTTCTTCATCTGTTTTGATATAGCCATTACGATAACCAACGATATTGATACCCTCAAACTCTCCCTTCAGTTTAGCAATAGTCTCATCAATCACTTCCTGCTTGCCTCCAACAAGATAGAACGTCTTTTCTCTATAGCTCTCTTTGATAATCTCAAGCCATAAGTCACAGCCCGCAATCCTGACTGCTTTATGATGGCCTAGTTTATGCATGGTAACCACCACACCAGCGCCATCAGCATAGCCAATGTTATTATTGACAATAGCCCGAGTCTCATCCGTAGCCTTTGTCACTTTCTCTGCATTCACAGCCACAAGGATTCCTTTGTGGTCGTCAACATAGTCTAACAAATCTTTTGGCGAACCAAATGGAAATACTTTCATTCCATTCAACTCTATTCTCTCATTTATATCCATTATTTCACATTATATATATCCATCAGATAATAACTCATGGCGTAAAACATAAAAGCATTACTCCATCGCATATATGGAATCTTAGAAGAGATACCCTTCTTCATTTGATAATAGAAGTACCCTTTCTTATCTTGCATATTCTGGATCGTCCAATCTAAGACTCTCTCTGCCAAATCAGAATATTCTTCGAACTTATGTAACCGATGAAGCGTAACCAGTAACTGACCTGGGCAATGAATGTCTATTGGATATTGTTGATTATCATAGTAATTGGGACTTCCATCTTCATTGAAGAAGTGTTTGATGTAATAATCAAATCCCTTTTCTATATTCTTTTGATAATCTTTATCCCCTGTCTGTTCCTCGTATGCAATCAAACCGTCAAGATTATACCCTGTATGAAAAGAGTCCACCCAGAGTTTTGGTGGTATCTGACTATAAGTCCATGCCCCATCTTCTCTTTGTCCTTTACAACATGCCCTAACCGAAGATCTTGCAACTTCGAGATATTTCTTATTTCCAGTGTACTTATAGCAATATGCCAACGCTTTGCTACCAAGTAAAGATGCATTACTTACTAAATCATTGCCATGTAGGGGACTGTAACTTATCATCTCCCCACCCTCATACTCATCTAAATGCAAATCTTTAAGTATGAAATTAGCACTATCAAGAGCAACATCCAGGTATTCATTGTTTCCCGTCACCTCGTATGCGTCCATCAAAGCCGTAGAACAAAAATTCGTGGCCACCACTGTAGGACAATAAGCAGGAAACAAAAACAACCTTCTACTCTGCCAATCGAAGTTATAGCCCCAGCATGAACCATGATACCCTTTAGATCGAAGGTCTATCAGTAGTTTAGACAGTTCGTGTATCCGAGATAATACAATTTCTTTTGACCCCAACTCTTTAACCAAGGACGGTTTCTGTTCCAACAACTTATAAAGGTTACAATAACCCTGTAAGAATAATCCCAATCCTTTACAATTATATTGTTTAGGAACCGCTAAAGCCTTGCGTAGATTCCACGGGCATCGTTTGAAGCCCTGAATCACCACCAACCTAAGTATCGCAGAATGCTTAAGAGGCAAAATTGTCTGAAGCACTTTAGAATTTAGTCCGTCAAACGGATCCCACCCTTTAAACTGCTCAGCCTCACAATACGATTTGAGGTTATTAAAAGAATCAATAATATACATTATTGCTCTATTGAATGTAATAACAACTTAAACTTCCCACGGGGTGTCAGTACTACATCGTCGACAATCTTGATAGTTACATCAAGACATCCTGCCGACATTTTCTCGAACAATCTCTTAAGATTACCTATTTCTTTATCATTGAGTTCATGACGAGGAATAACATTTACTATTAGTTCACCTTTCTTAAACTGATCAAGCTGGTATTTGTCTACTATATCAAAGGTGTCTTCCAAGTGGCAGAAATATTCAACAGAAAAACTTTCATCATTCTTACCAATCAAGCAAGCGGTACGATGACCTTCAACAGTATATCGGTCATCTCCTACTTTTATGATTATATCATCAGTCTTATAGCGTATCAATGGCATCTTTGGGTTAATAAAGCCGGTGCTCACTAAAGAGATGCCATCCTCTCCTCCTACTTCTGTATATCCATAGAGTTTGTTAAATTTGTATACAGGAATCCCATCTTTTTCCTCAATTTCTTCACCCCATGCAATACGTTCAGTTGAACCGTAATAGGCAGAGCATTTACAATTCAGCGTTTTTTCTATATATTTACGTTGTTGAGGATTAATATTTTCTGAACGGAAAAAAACATGCAGGATATCTTTCTCTAATTGATAGCCACCTATGCGTAATTGCTTACAAAAATAGTAGGTTGCCGAAGGAAGACCAATTATAAAATCAGGTTTAAACTTGTTTACAAATTTCACAGCATCTTCCATATTATTAGGATTAAGATGTCTTCCAGAAACACGAATCATATTATACAACGGGCTTCGTGATGTAAGCGATTCACTTTCTTCTCCTGCAAGCAATAATACCTTATGCTTTCTGAAATCATAGCCATGCAGAGACATAAAATGGAAATGAAAGGCATTTTCTTTATAAAACGTACTCCAGGCATTATTCACTTGAAGACGTGTTCCTGAAGAGCCACCAGTAGTCGCAGGGTAGTCATCAGTAATGTTTGGATTCTGCATTTCCCCAAAATGTTTCAGTACTATTTCTTTATTGACACATGGAACCTTTACTGTAAACTCATCGATATTTTCAAACTTATATGGATTAAATTTCACATCATCAAATTCCTTTTTATAAAAAGGTATATTTTCATAGGCAGAGATACATGTTTTTTTCAAGCGCTTAAACTGTTCTTCTTCAACCTTTTCTTTTGACCATTTCTCTGCATCGACCAGTTCTTTATAAGTATCAAGGAATTGGTCGTTCCCGATTAATTTCATACGGATAAAACTACCTATAAATCCCTTCAAACATTCTGGGAGATAGTTATTATAGATGTTTTTTGCAAATTTAGCGTTCATAATTTTTATATATTTGTGATTATACCTGTTTTTGATTCTTTTATTCTTAAGATTTTTGCTGGCACTCCAGCCACAATAGCATTATCTGGTACTGGTTTATTCACAACAGCATTGGCTCCTATTTCCACATTATTTCCTATTGTAATTCCCCCAAATACGATAGCACCATGGCTAATATGTACATTCTCTCCTATTACTGGTACACCTGGATAGTGAGAATTGCCTCCCCCAATCGTTACATGTTGGCTTATAACACAATTATTCCCTATCACACTATCCGAATGGATAACGACTCCAATTCCTCCATATCCCAACTTTGTTCCTTTACCAATGGATGCCTTATAAGGAACTTTGCTGTTATACAAAAGGAATATAACCAACGTAATTAACTTCGGTAGCACTGGTATGTGAAGGATATACAACCACCTAGAAATACGATAAAAGAAGATTGCATTTAGCATATAAAATGGATTGTATTTTGAAAACCTATCCTAACATTATTTCCTTAATCACCTGAGGACTCAATACGTTTTTACTATCAAACACATAGGCTTTTCTCTGGCAGTTCCTACTCATCTCCATACAATCGATTCTACCATCAATAGTTTCTTTCATTACAGATACTAATGCATTAATATCATGAGTTGAAATAATTCTACCAGTTTTACCGTCCTCTATAAATTCTGGTACATACATCCAATCACTCGCTATCACGGGTACTCCAGCTATATAGCTGTCGATAATTGCTCCAGGGAAACCTTCACCTGGCCAATATGTAGGAAATAACATATAATGATAACGTGCTAGAATATCGTAATTGCTCCATTCATTTAATTGTATAGTTTCACAAAATCTCAGATTTTCATTATCTGATATACATTTATCGAACTCTCTTTTGTATTCTGTCTCTATATCTCCGTAGAAATCTATACAGTATTTATCTACATATCCATTTGTATTGAGAATCAACACTGCCGACATAATATCTGCAACACCTTTTAACGGAGTAATACGGGAAAAGAACATAAAATGAATCTTTCCATCATCATACTTATTGATACGAGGTAGAGGTTTTAGTTCTCTAAAATTATATAAAACTATAATATTTGATATATTTATAGAACTTATCAGCTCTTTTTTCATACCATCAGCCTCTACAATATGTATTCTGGCAATATCTAAGAATTTCTTATCTACAGAGTTGCTTTCAACAATTTTGTTAAGGCTGCAACCTATAACCCAATCTACAATATCATAATTAAATGGGAGATAGGTCATCAACTTCAATAAACTATAATAGTTTTCAAAAGAAGAAGACAGTACAAAGGCATCTTTACGCCTAAATAGTAGTGCATATAAGAGCTTAAACAAAACTATTATCAGCCTGCCAATCGAATGATGTGATTTGTAAGTGTCAATAGTATTAACTATGTAACCATTGGCACTCAACTGGGTAAGTATATTTTTATTCTTCAGAAGTTCCCCTCCGAACTCATTAGGTGCGCCTATTCCCCCTATAAATGTAATACTTCTCATTCTTCACATACTATATGTTTATTTCTCTATTTTCATAACTATCTGATAGAACTTTATGATTCCTTCTCTTATTGTACAGTCTTCATGTTTGACAAAATTATGAAGTCTTGTTGTATCCAAAATCATTTTAGGTACGTCGTCTTTCCGTGAAGGAGCATTTTCTATCTTCAATTCTATGCCTGATATCTCCTCTACAATTTTTATAATCTGATTAATTGACGTCCCAACTCCAGATCCAATGTTGATGGTTTCATTTTTTATGTCCATCTTAATCATTTCTTTAACATAAAAAACAAAATCGTCAATATAGATATAGTCGCGAATCACGCTACCATCTCCGTAAATAGAAATAGGTTCTCCCTTAAGCATATGACCTAGAACAACTGCAATCAAACCCTGTTTACCATAGAGGTTTTGACCTGGCCCATATGGATTTGAAGGTCGAATAATTAAAAAGTCTAAGTTATATCTTCTATGATAGAAATGAATTAGTTCTTCTATTTGTACCTTTGAAAGCCCGTAATATGAAATAGGCGCAACAGGCTCGTTTTCTGAAATTGTCCCCCCCTTAATTCCATAGACTGTACCACCAGAAGAAAAATAAACCATTCTTATATTGTTAGTGGCACAATAATCCATTATAGAAATAGTCGCCAACTGAACAATCATACAATTATTTATGTACTGATCTATAGATGAGCCAGGAATAATGGTTGATACCATATGCACTATGACATTGATCCTCCTCGCATTAATAATTGAGATAATGGCATCAATATCCTTTAAGTTCCCTTGATAATACATGACTTCGGGATAGAACACAACTGGCGGATTTATATCATATACTGATACTTTTAGCCCGTCATTTATCAATCCCTTAATCAAATTTCTTCCAAGGAATCCGTTTCCTCCAAGAATTAATATATTATGATTATTATCCATACATTCCAAACAACAACAGGTCAAATAAACTCAAATAATTAACCAGTCTGGACACAGCAATTTATTTCCCATATTCATTTCGCTACGTGTTTCCGGATTATACCAGATTGAAGGTTCGATAACTATCTTTTCAGAATTATTATTCAGATAAGCTGCCCACCAGCTATATGTACTATTACTGATAATATTATGTTTACAGCATGACATGAGTTGCAAGTCACAATGGTTACCCCTGCCTATAGATGTATTCCAATCTATTAATTGATAATCAATCCCTGTAATATTTTTTATTACCCATTCGGGATTGTCGGTAAAAACATAAAAGACAGGATTCTTAACATGCTCTTTGATATAACCAACCGCCTTGTGGTAATATTCTATGGGGCAAGTGTTCAAAAAATGTTCAAGGGTCAAATAATCCTTTCCTTTGCGTATATGAATAGCGACAGAATTTTCTTTCGCCATTTTTTCTTGGAGATCTCTGTTCCTTTTGTCCAAAAAATCAGTGAAAACAAAGCTTTGCCTAACATCCTTTTTCACCTCATTAATCATATCAATATTTGCAAATAGACCTATGAAAGCATGAAACTTCTCCATCTCTTCCCTTGAAGGTACTCGATATGGATTTCCCATATCAATAGATGGGCATGTCCATTTCAAATAATGTCTTCTTATATAGGAAAGGATATCATACCCACAGCCATAACGCAAGACAAGGTATTTGGGCGCCTTGCGTAAAACGGCATTGGGAAATATTTCCTCCCAATACACCTCATCTATTTTCCATTTTGTTTTTTTGAAACTATTATCTACATAAACATCATAGCCCAACTTCTTCATATAAAGATAAAGACTATAATGAAACATCCTGTTAGCAAGGCCTGCTTGCATTCTAACTATCTTCTTCATTCTTACATATTACGTGTTAAATCCATTGCATATCCCATACATACATCCATATTAGCATATTCCCACTCAGCAAATCTACCACACAGATAGATTCCAGATTCCTTAAGTTTAATCTTAAGACTATTTATCATGTTTCGGGTGTCTTTGTTTTGTATGGGATAAGTGTATTGCTCAAAATGATGTGTGATATATTTAGGAGATAATGGTATCCTCTTAAGGTTTTTAATAATTTCATCATTTGAAATATAGTCTGTAAATTCAATGGTTGCAGTAGTCTTTCCTGTCGCATTATTGTTCTCAGAGAAGTTTCCTGTACATATGATCCGATGAGCCTCATGTTTACGACTAGGCATATATATCCAGCTATATGGATTTTTATCTATTTCACAAAAAACAGAAGTAGTTCCATGTGACTCAAGATCTTCAATCGGATTCGTAAAACCAGATATATCAATTGAGTCTGCAACAATATTAGGTAGCTGTTTGATATTGCCGCAGAATACAACACTATCGAATAATTCTCCGTTTATAGTTAAGCCAATATTTTCTTTTTTAATTGATTCTACGTTAACATTATACCTAACATCTATATCTTGAGAAAATGTATCGGCAATAAATTGTGAACCACCCTTTGTCGGATAGAAGAAGGAGCTATGGACAAAGGTATCTTCCTTAATGTGGTAGATATTATTATAAATTATTTCATTAACAGTGGGCATCGGTAATTTACCTTCTAACCATGAGAGTGGTACCTTGGACAAATCTCTACGCCATACTTTCTCATTATATGGTTGGAAATAGAGATTGTAAAGCGTATCTCCAAATCTTCCTTTTAAGAATTCCTCGAAGTTGGCAGGCTCTACACCTTCTGCTTGCGTAATTTTAACAAGATCATTTACTATTTTTTTTCCAATATCTTTATTTAACATATAGGCATGATTCTCTATCGGATAAGGAATAGTCATGCCATCTGGCATAAATACAGAAGAATTACGGATGGCCTTAGTAAACTGGGATTCCTTGTCAAAGAATGACCAGAACCATTTCATCACGTCTTTCCTTTTAGTATTAAACACATGCCCCCCAGTGGTATGAAACAGACTACCTTCTATGTTGTCACATTTAATCATACCCCCAGGGCGACTTTCTCTCTCAAACACCGTAACCTGATAGCCTTTCTTTGTCAGAAGTTGTGCACAAGATAACCCTGAAATTCCACCACCAATAACCGCAATTTTCATAATAACTATAGCCTGTAATATTTTTTAAATATTTCTTTTGCCGACTTGTTAGTAAAACAAGTTACAAGGCAATTCTGATATCCTTTCATCAACGCATAATCCCTATTAGGCTTCTTTTTCCCAACTGATTTAAATAGATGGTAAAAATAGGCAGGTATTGTCTTAACAATGTTAATTAAAGCAAGAAAAATATAAAGAATACAACTTCCATTGGAATAAAATATCAAGTTACCTCTAGTGGAAGCAGGTTTGATAGCTGCATATGTCATAGAGTATTGTCTACTTTTCCCTTCGTAATGTATTAATTTTAGGTTTGCATTGACATAGCATGAATAGCCCAATCTATTAAGATTCGTGGACAACGCGACATCTTCTGGTGTAAAAAAATATCGTTCATCAAACCAGCCAACCTTCCTGAATATTTCAGTCTTTATTAAAAAAACAGCCCCTACAATGTTATATGATTTAAAAACGCCTTTTTGATAAGTATACTCAGACTTAATTTTTTGTTCATTCCAGAGGTTAAACTCTGATAATATATAATGAAACACAGAAATTGGAGGACGACCACAACTTTGTATCGTACCATCTTCATAATACGTAGCTGGACTCACAACAGCAACGTCATTAGGTAATTTTTCAATAGTGTCTACAAGTTCTTCACATAGTGAACTTACAAATTCCGTATCATCATTTAATACCAGGCAGTATTTTCCTTGGACTTGATAAAGAGCTAGGTTGTTATTTTCAGAAAAACCACGAATTTCATTACTTTCAACAAAAGTAACCCATGGAAAATCTATTTTGACTTTCTTCAAATTATCTTTAGAGAAAAGATAGGCAACAACAAATGTTTCATATTCCAACCTCGTATATTTCCTTATACTATTTAAACATGGATATAAATTATTTAGATTGTTCATACAAACAATCACTATACTAACATCTACCATAATTATTCAATATGTTTAATTAACAATTTAGCAGGGTATCCTATTGCTATTCCATAATCAGGAATATCATGGGTAACCACACAATTGGCCCCCACAATTGCGCCATCACCAACTTTAACCCCTGCTAATATGGCACAGCCTTCACCCAACCAGACATTGTCACCAATTATAATTGGCCCCTTTGAATACAAAGGCCTTCCGTCCGGATGTATACTTTTTTGAGTATTTAGAGAGGGGTCTCCATGAGAATTATCACATATTAGTACACGAGGGCCTGTTCGCAGATTCTCACCAATTATGATATTATTAGATGCGGTAATGTGATTATCAGTCCCGAATACACAGTTGTCGCCTATAGTAATTATTGGACGATCATCATTCGTCATAGACTGTGCAGTCAATGTCAGATTCTTGCCAAAATGAATATTATTACCTAACTTAATTAAATGTTTTCCTTTAACAAAACAACCAGGCGGATAGAATCTACAAGAGAATCCATAACTTCGAAACCCCCTAATTATCCATCCAGAATATAAACAGGAAAATATTTTTTTTAAAACGAGATGCAAATCTAAAGGATAGAGATAAGAAAATACAAATCCAATTTTAACAAAGAAAACAGAAATTATATATGTCAATGACTTCATTTTTTCAAAATATAATTGTATACATCATAAACTTGGTTAACATTATTTTCTATTGAATATAGCATTACTGCCTTTTTTTGTGAAATAAGAACCCTTTGTTTATATTCACTATCCGTCATGCGTGAAACAACATACATCATTTCTACTAATTCTTCATTTGAATTAAACTTTAGACCTCCTGTATAATCTAAAATTTCTTTTGTGCCACCTGAATTCCTCCCGATTACGATAGTACCCAAAAAACACGCTTCTGCTGTCATTCTACCAAAGCCTTCTTGGTATGAGGCAACAACAAGCGCAGAAGCACTTTTCATAAAAGGACTCACATCATCAATATGCCCCAAAAAAGAAATCGCTGCCTCACATTGAAGATCATTCACTATCTTTTTTAATTCAGAGATATAATCAGGATTCCCCAATCCCAGTATAATTAGATTATATTCTGGATTCTGTTTGTGAAAAACAGAAAAACAATTTATCACATCTTTAATTCCTTTCTCTGGAGAAACACGACTAGCACACAGAAAGTACTTTTTTTTAGGCATCTCTAAACAACATGAAGATTGTGGATATATACCATTATAAATTACACGATGCCTATCATTTGTATTCAATCCAAATGAGTTGTGAACCTCATTGGTAATAGATATCACATATGATTGTTTCAAATAGTTAATGAATTTTTCTTTTGAAGGAAGAATTTGCCAGTGAAAATCTTTATCTTGAAATTCTCTCAAATGCCATACATGTGGTTTAGAAAACAATTTTGATACTCGGTAACCTTCATGAATTATACCTGTATTTGTATGGATTATATCAGGATTAACTCTTCGAACAACTATCATGAGATATATTAAGGAACGAATTTTCCTTAATATTATGAGAAACAATCTTGCGCAATTAATGAAAAATGCAAGGAACTTATTATCGACATCCCTCTCTGCCCTCTGTAAAGCTGACACAGCAATTGGTACTACTATTATTTGTGAAGCTATTCCCTGCAATCTTTTACTGAATTCCTGATCTTTTAAAGGTACAGTTATATAAACCTCCCCCCCCCGTTTTTTTACTCCAGAAATCATATTAATGAAAGATATGGTTGCTCCCCCCATAGCTGTAGAATGTAATAAATACAAAATCCTCATATCAACAGTAGTTACATTTTATCATATTCCTTTTGTTTTGGCCTCTGGCAGAAAAAACATATATCGGTAAAACAGAAAACATTAACAAGTCCCAAAAGCCAGGATCAGTGAAGGAAAAAAACAGGAAATACATACCAGCCCCCCAATATAATGACTTACGATGTTCTTTACTATACAAATAGCAACCTTTGAATATTGAACTATATAGATAGAAAAATAACGAAAGACCTATAATTCCATATTCAACAAGCATAAATGCTAATCTTGCATCAACTTGGTAAACATTTTCATTCTTATAGGGAGTTGTGTCAGGATCTCCATAATAATAACCAGATCTATATGCTTCACCATTACCTAATAATGGAGATTGAAATTCGAATAAAAGTAAATATGCAGACATCGACAATGTACTCCCTTCGGACAAATCATCCGAATTGGCCAAATCAATTATCCCAATTAAATTCCTTTCAAAACCAGTCCCATCATCTGCTCTTTCACCAATATAGCTCTTATTTCCAATAATATAGACTCCGATAAAACAAATAGATATAAGTAGTACCGTTAAGAAATATTTTTTACTTTGATAAATAAATATGAAATAAAAAATGGTAAATACAAATAGTAGCAAACACATCCTAGATCCAGACATTGCAATCATCAGCCCAATCAGAAATGCCATCAAATAATATAGTCGTCTTTTTAAGCCTTTGCATTCCAAATAATCATATGATAGTATAAAGAAAAAAATAGCAAGGTGATTTGTCATAACATTAAAACCCGCAAATGTACCGCAAATAAGCGAAGCAGCATAAGTCTCCGTTAAAATATCATAAATTCTAAAACCCAACAAATTCAAGCAGCAAAAGAATAACTGTAAATAAACAAAAAAATATATATAATTAATCATAGAAAAACGACTTGGCCTTACTTTTTCATCAGTAATTAGCAAAAGAAAAGGAGCAACACTCCAAAGAACTTTTCTTACATTAAATGAAAGCGCATTAATATAAAAACCAACGATAATATTTTGAATAATCAAAAACAAAAACAATAATACCATTGGAATTATAATCACTCCTACTTTTCTGAATATCGTCCTTGTCTTTAATATAGAAATAAAAGATAGTATCAATATTAGATAACTAAAAATTTCTGGAAATCCCGAATATACTGGAAATAATTTATCCTGAAATGGAGTAAATGAAGATTGAAAAATAATATAAAAAAAGGGAATGACAACAGGCTGAATACTTAACCAATATATAAAGAATGTTTGGGGTTTAATTAAATAAATAATTAATCCTCCTAGAATTATTATAATTAATAGTATAACGCCATTCATAATGTATTTATGCTTTCTCGTAAAAGAAAAACACAATAGAATAATGTACTAACTAAATTTGCCCTCTGCTTTGAGCTTGTAATAATGTTCTTTATCTCGGTACTTTATCACTTTTGCAGGATTTCCTCCAACAATAGCAAGCGGAGGCACATCCTTACAAACCACTGCCCCGGCGGCGATGATAGCTCCCTCACCTATAGTCACATTTCCCGTAACCATTACACGATTACCAAACCAGACACATTCGCCAATATTTACATCTTTATATATATAAGTATTGTCATAGGGAATCATTTCCCCTTCATAGTTGTGATTTTGAGTAATAATCATACATTCAGTACCACTGTGGAAATAATCACCAAAGTGAACCTTCCCACCTCCCAGTACCTGCATACCATTGAAATTACAATAATCGCCTACTGTTACATTTCCACTGAATATACAAGGATGATTAACCAGCAGTCGTTTACCGTAACTATTCAACATACGTTTTGCTTTCAGTGTACACCACCAAACTCTCAACTGCTGTCGTTTACGCCGCAACGACTGGACCGACATCTTAACTATTTTTATCATGAGAATTATGATTCTATGCTAAATGCTCACGTATCAATTTCTTTGCCTGCCATATCACTAGTACAGTCATTAGAGTCATCATTAAGCCATACACAATTGCTGTGCAATAGAGCGAAAAGCGTGTTAGTGCAAAAGATAGTCCAACGTGCATCAATGATGTACTTAAGGTTATATACATTAATGATTTTGTCTTTCCATAAAAGAAAAGATAATTACAGTACAAGAAATAAATACAGTTACCTAGACCATTAATAGCCAACACCCACATATAAGGTATTGATCCGCGATATTTAGGCAGGGCTATGTGGGTAAGTATAGTCATAGATAATAGAACTACTAATGTAGAAGCCAAATAGACGAGAAATATAATGCGCGTCTGTCTTCTCAGTTTTAATCGCTTCTGCTCATTTGGAAGAGCTTTATTTGATAATACTTGAAATAACGTTATTGAATTTGTTGAGTTAAAGGCAGACCCAATCATAACTATAATATTTGCCAAATTCATAGCAAAACTAAACACGCCCACCTCATAGACGCTATAGAAATAGTTGATGATATATCTGTCAAGCCCTTGTCTAAGCCATCCTGTCGCCACATGTGGTATCATGGGTACCCCCCAAACAAGTGCTTCGCGATAGTTTTTCCATGGAATGATTACTCTTATTAAATCTTTTTGAAAGAAAAAAAAGCATGACATGATGCCAAACAACACTGTACATATCACAGATGCGTTAACCCGCCCCATCCAACTCTGTTCAAACGTAATGACCAACACCAACGAAAGGATAAAGTTCAATAGTGCATTGCTGCAATTGTAGATGCCATAACTTATCACCTTCTCCTTTATACGGAGATAATCTTGTTGAAGGGTGAATACAAATGAGAAAAAAGACACGATTAAAACATACCATAACAGTTGTTTTGACAGTTCGAGTTTTTCTCCCATCCAATCACCAAACAGTAAAATCGGCACTGCCAGCATTACGACCGTCACCAGCCCTAGAATTATCGTAGTCGAAAAGTCTTTCTTGAAACCTTCTGTATCTTTTTTAAAGAATGTTACACTTGGATATCCTCTTGTGGAAAATGCCACAATAAACCCCACAAACGTAACGACTGTTGTAAAGAGGCTCAGCTGACCATACTCAGCAGGCCGTATGTAATTTGCTAGTAATATTAACAACACGAATCCTATACCCTGTCCAAAAAAAGAGAACAGGGAGAAAAGGGATCCGTTAACAAGAGTCTTGCTGTGGATGGCTCTATGGTAAAGGTTCATTAATCCACTCAATTCCATTTTTCTGATAATAATCAGAACACATCACATAATCTTTATAAAAAGGATTATCCTTAGGTGACTCAAAAAGGATATTTACTACTCTCGTATCGGGAAATATTTTTTTCAGCGTGTGTAAAGCAGTAGAAGTATATCCCAAAATAGCCTTTGGGGGATATGGCATATTGAGAAGTTCCAATTCTATCATCATCTTAGCCCGTAGGAAAACACAACCATTCTGTCTACAAAGTCGTTGACCATAATCTTTATACTCACGCCCATGAGGAATGAAATAAATAGTATCATCAGGATACTGCTGCCGTAAGTTTTGCATCAGTTCCCCAAGTTTCTCTATATAGACATCCTCTGGGATCTCTAAAGGTTCACAGAAACGTTCTAAATTAGTTCCAACTATATATACACCTTTTGGATGGCAGTTTGAATTATCTTTCTCATCTACCACATAGTGTAAATCAAGTTGACAGATGCGATTCTTCGGGCTTTCAATGTCACCATAAATTGTAAGAAAATTACGACCAACTTCCATATTGCGACGTTTTGCTATTCTGTCGAGTCTCGCACGATGATTTGGATCCATCGGTTCTGAGATACAATCCTGCAGGTAGTTGATTGTTATGTTTCCATCATCAAGAAATACCACCTGACTTCCATCGGAAACATAATTATAGCCAACATAATAATCCGATGCAGCACGGAGATCACCAATAAATAATCGAGTGTAATGGATCTTGTGACGTAAAAAAGCTATACACATATAGTACCATAATGAAAAACGAGTACGCATAAATGGTATTTCGTATTTTATATGGTACTTATCGAGTAATGCCTTGGTTTGACTGTTTCGCGTTTCCCCTCTCGGCAGCTTGGCAAGGAAAAGATAGTCATTGATTTCCAGTTGTCTAATAGCTGCCACGGCACAAAGCACCTGAAAGGGTGTATATGCCACAAAAACGGACGGCGTATGTTTTGCAAAGGGGGAATTATTAATCATCCAGTTACTCTTAACACATTTAATTCATTATATTGAGTTTTTAGACAGGGAAGGGTAAAAACCCCTCCCTATAAAACATTAAAAAAGATCGTTTTCTTTTTTATTCGTCATACCGACACCAACATCGAATTTCTCATGCCAGACACCATCTCGATCTTGGTAGAAAAGATCTCTGTTATACCATTTATCCATGGTTGCCCAAAAATCACGAGGAGACATGCCCGTGTATTCCATGAACTTCTCTGCAATACCCTGATCAAGAATCTTATCCTTCTGCTTTACAAGAGGTATCATTTCTTCACGAGTAACTCGTCCTGCACGAATCCAACGAGAGGCCATTTCCGTTGCAGAAGCGTGGCCAAACTTCGGGTACTTCAAATACTGATTCAACAGATAGCTAATGGAGTCAATCTGGTTGTAATTCTCCAATGTGCCCTCACGTTGATATTCATGCTCCATATGGTGGAATCCCCAGCGCTTTGCGACCTCATAATTGTGATGAGAATCCCAGGGCACGAAATAGCTCAAATAAATGGCCTCCATACCACTTGCCTCATACTCCTCAAGTGTCATCTGCTTTGCAGACTCTAATTCTGCGGCAGTAATCTGACCATCCTCAAGCCACTTGTCCCAAATAGGTTTTACCACGTCATTAAGTGGCTGGAATTTTGCAGAAGGCGTTTCCTGATTATATTTTCCTCCATAAGTGTAATTGACATTCTCACCATATACCAGCAGCTTAAGCCCAAGTTGTTTGGTCATACGATACGGGAACGCATAGATGAGTGCATCAAGATACCAAGTTGGTGATCCGATCTCCTCAAATGCTTTTCGAGCCATAATTTTCGCAACGCGAGGATTTGGTTGGATACTGATTAGGTCGCAACTAAATGTTTCAGCGATATTTTCAACATTATGGCGTCCAGCCTCAGTCCATTCAGTGCATGCTGTTGAAAGAAGTACAGGGTTCATTTTCATTACCTCTTTCATGATATACACCTGGAATGTAGAGTCTTTTCCACCTGATACCGCGATAGCGCAATCGTATTTATTAGGACCATTACATCCGCGATATTTATCACAGAGTGCTTCTAATTCCTTCTTACGAGCGTCCCAGTCTGTGTGGCGCTGTTTCTCGTAATTGTGACAAGGGGCGCAAACGCCGTCTTCCATAAATGTGATACCAGGACGAGTATCCGGCATCAAACAATGCTTACAATACTTCATGATCTATTCAATTTATAATGATTTACCAATTACTTCTTCTATATCAATATCTTGTAATTCCATCAGTCGTTCTACTGCTTCGCGGAAAGCGCCATTACCTCCGTTGTGATCACAAATTACATCAGCGGCATTTTTTACCCGCTTATCAGCATCACCAACAGCGAAGGAGAAACCACTTGCCTTCAGGAGCTTAACATCATTCAACTCATCACCAATAAAAGCCACATTCTCCAAAGAAAGACCTTCGGAAGCAAGGAACTTCTGCATTGCCTCAACCTTTCTTTGAGTGCCAAAGATATATTTTTCTATTTTGAGCTTCTTAGCACGTTGCTCGACAATAGGCGAATTTTCCGTTGTGATAAAGCCTGCTTTGATGCCACACTGCCTTAGCAAGAAGAATCCTGTCCCATCCCTAAGAGAGAACCGCTTTAACAGTTCTCCTTCCGGTGAATAGTATACTCCGCCATCGGTCAGAGTGCCATCAATGTCGCAAAAGAACCACTTAATTTTTGCGGCTTTCTGGCGTAGAATATCAAGCGATGTCTCCTTCATAAATGGTTTTATCTGCAGCTATATCTTTGGTAGCTTTCTTACCAAAGAGATCCCAGTATTTTACAGGTGAAATACCGCCACCAGGACATTTCACCATAATATCAGCCTCTTCGATTACTTTTCCTGAAGGAATTGCACGTCGAGATGTTACTGATACGCCATATTTAATTCGCGCAGCCTGTTCGTGTTCATTCATATCACGATGATATGATCCTAAGCTTTGCCAAACGGCTTTAGAGTATTTCTTTATCAATTCCATTCCACGAGACTCAACAGATGCAGCATGGTCTGGCCCTATCATTGTTCTATCAAGTGTGAAATGCTTCTCAATAACACATGCCCCAAGAGCAATTGCAGCTGCAGGAATAGCAACACCAGTATCATGAGAGGAATAACCAACGAGCGTACCTAGTTTCTCCTTGAACGTCTTAATAACATTCAGATTTACTTGAGCATTAGGGACAGGATACATTGTTACTGCATGGAACACCATTATTTTATCATTAAATTGTTTGATATACTCAACGGCAGCCATAATTTCATCCATAGTATGCATGCCTGTAGAGAGGAAGATTGGTTTTCCATACTCAGCTACCTGCTTTAGAAGAGGATAATCTGTTATAAAAGGAGAAGCTACCTTATGAACAGGCACATTGAGTTTCTTTTCAATAAATTCGAAGCCTGTAGAATCAAAACCACTGACTAAGAATTCGACACTAAGACTATGTGCAAATTTCTGCAACTCAAAATACTGCTCATCAGTAAACTCCAATGCATGTTTATGCTCACCATAAGTCTTTCCAAAAGCATAAGGCTTGTTATATGGTACATCAAGGGCATCTTTGGTATACATCTCTTCGATGGTGCGCTTTTGCATTTTCACTGCATCTACACCAGCATGAGCTGCCTCTTTAATCATCTCTTTGCAGAGATCAAAACTACCATTGTGATTTATACCGATCTCTGCAATCACATATGGTTCCTCTGATTCGCCAATCCATCGATTAGGACCTACTTGAATTCTTTGACTCATTTTTATTTAGTATTTAACTTCTTTCCTTTTTCTATTGCCTCTACAAACCATTTGGTGATAACGCGTGGTCTTGTTATTGCAGTTCCCGTTATTACTCCGTACGCACCCATCTCCATTGCTACCTGCGCATCTTCTGGTGTATTGTAGCGTCCCTCTGCAAATACAGGAATCTTTACATAACGCAATATTTCTTCCAATACAAACAGATTAGGACCTTCAACTGAAGTCAATGTATCCGGCGTATAACCATTCAAGGTTGTTGATATGGCGTCAGCTCCTGCATCTGCGCAAGCTTTTGCTTCAGCACAGGTTGCTATATCCGCTAAAACTAAGCAGCCATATTTTTCTTTAACAGATTTAATAAAGTCGGGGCCTGTTAAGCCTTCTCGTTCTCTGAAAGTACCATCTATTGCGACAATATCGCTACCCGCTGTTATCAGCTCCTCTACTTCCTTATATGATCCTGTTATACGAACGGTACCATCAGGGAACTGCGATTTTAGCAAACCTATAACAGGTAGATTAACGGTCTGCTTAATTACCTTAAGTTTTTCTATTCCTTGGGTTCTAATACCAACAGCGCCTCCCATTTCTGCAGCCTTCGCAAAAAGCCCCATATACATAGGTCCCGCATTGAATGGATCTTCTCCCTCAGACTGGCAGGAAACTATCATGCCTCCTCTAAGTTTATCTAAAACTTCACTTTCCATATCGTTTTGCAATAAATTCTGCATATTCCATATCCTCACGGGTATCTATATCCACTTTACCAAAAATGTGGTCTACAACCATAGGATACATGTTCTCACTTGTTATTTTACCTTGAAGCAAAAGCTCTTTGGATGATATATAGAGTAAGCCGTTCTCATAATAAAGAGGATCCAAATCCTGACTACGCTGGCCATAATGATAGTTCCATGGCTGAAAATGATTGTCAATAATCTTACCCAACTTTAGTTCGCTGCGATTAACAGTCATCAAACTATCCACCTTTGTTTCCTCAACAATCTTAATAGCATCATTCAAAAGGTTTGCAGGCCTAAGTGGATTTGTTGCCTGAAGAAGTAGAACATAGTCAAATTCTACACCTTTTGCAATCAACTGTTCAACGGCATTCTTCATCACATCAGCTGATGTTGCAAAGTCACTTCCTAGTTCAGCTGGCCTATTAATTATTTCTGCCCCAAACTGCAAGCTAACTTGTTTAATATGATTATCATCAGTAGATACATAGGTATGGTTTATTGCAGCACATACATTTGAAGAATCAATAGAATGGGCTATCAATGGTTTACCCATGAAATCATGGATATTTTTTCCAGGAAATCGTTTTGATCCACCTCTAGCAGGTATTATCGTTATATACTTCTTCATAATCTATTAAACAACTCAGTAATCATTAATAATCATCGTCTAGTTGTCCTCTTCAACAAGATTCAGGAGGTATTGACCATATTGATTCTTAAGCATGGTCTGAGCTATTTCACGCATCTTTTCTGCTGATATCCATCCTTTACGATAAGCTATACCCTCGAGACAAGCAACCTTAAGTCCCTGACGTTTTTCTATGACTTCGATATATGTAGATGCTTCGGCTAAAGAGTCATGGGTTCCTGTATCTAACCATGCGAATCCTCTACCTAATGTCTGGACTTTCAAATTACCATTCTTCAAGAATTCTTGATTGACTGTCGTTATTTCTAATTCGCCACGGGCTGATGGCTTGATATTCTTAGCTACCTCAATAACACTATTAGGATAAAAATAAAGACCAACAACTGCATAGTTACTCTTAGGCAGGGATGGCTTTTCTTCTATTGAAAGGCAGTTGCCTTCCTTGTCAAATTCCGCTACGCCATAACGTTCTGGATCACTAACCCAATAACCAAAGACCGTTGCTTTATCGTTATATTCAGCATCCTCAACTGCTGTTTTGAGGATAGTTGTAAAACCATTGCCATAAAAAATGTTGTCACCAAGGATTAAGCATGCAGAATCGTCACCAATGAACTTCTCGCCGATAATGAAAGCCTGGGCCAACCCATCAGGAGATGCTTGTTCTGCATATTCGAAGTTTACACCATAGTTACTACCATCACCAAGCAAACGTTTGAACCCTGGTAAATCATCAGGAGTTGAAATAATTAAAATATCTCTGATACCTGCCAACATCAATACACTAATAGGGTAATAAACCATAGGTTTATCAAAAATTGGGATCAGCTGCTTACTAATACCCTTCGTAATAGGGTACAATCGAGTACCTGAACCACCTGCTAATACAATACCGCGCATATTTTATTTATATATTAATGTTAAATGGCGAATCAAAATCTTTGAGTAATGGATGTTTTGTATCCTTCTCACTCAGGATTGCCTTATCTTTAATACGCCAATCAATACCAAGAGAGTCATCTAATATACTGATACCACCATCAGCTTCTGGATGATAGAACTCGTCACACTTATATTGAAAAACGGCAGTTTCTGAAAGAACAGCGAAACCATGAGCAAACCCTTTAGGAATATAGAACTGGCGGTGGTTATCCTCAGTTAATTCCACGACAACATGCTGGCCATAGGTTGGACTACCTTTGCGGATGTCAACTGCCACATCAAGAACCGCCCCCTTTACACAGCGTACCAACTTGCTTTGTGTAAAAGGTGGTCTCTGAAAATGCAAGCCTCTCATAACTCCATATGAGCTCTTGCTCTCATTATCTTGAACAAATACTATTGGACTCACTTTCTCATCAAACTCTCGTTGAGAGAAAGATTCAAAGAAATAACCTCTAGAGTCCTCAAAAATGCGTGGTTCAATAATCACCACGCCGTCTATTGCTGTTTTAAGTACTTCCATTGGCTATTTAATTCTATATGCAGATATATACAAAGAAATCAATGTGTTTAAGGCTAACAAAATAGCCATAATGTGAGCAGGAATAGAGAGAGCCCAGACGACACAGAGGGCTGATGCTAAAGCTACACACAGCATATATAATCTGTCTTTATTCATAATGATGTATACATTATTTATTCATTTACAATTTTATCAATATAATAACAGAAAGGGACTATGATTAGTGCTGTAAATCGACCATCAGGAATTATTTTTAAGATAATCCGCGCGGGATTAACTAAAGGGGGAGGATTGCGCGTGTATATTATAATAATAAGGTGCAAGGTGGATGCCGATATAGAAAAAAATACGCAATACATTTGGTTTATTACGTTTTTATTCGTATCTTTGACCCCGATAATTGCTAATCATGATGCATTGGACGGCAATCATCTATGAGGTGTGTGGCAATCATATCGCGGAATGTGTGCTCCCTGTTTGGTGATGGGGTGACCCTGAGGAGTGGGGGGAGGATCAGATGTTGACGTTCTTGCGTCCCTTCGGTGGCAAAGCCGAGCGTAGGTATGTTTCACGAAGCCTGTGCCCCGTTGGGGTGAAATATGAGTTTTGTTTGTATCTCTGTACCTTTGCAGCCAGAAACGTTTAAAATGGAACAAATATGATAACGCCAAAGGACTTTTGTGATATTGTTGGCAATAAGATGGCCAGTGATATAGGGAAAGCAATGATAAGACAGAGTTTTCCTCCACATATCGCAGAACAGCTATGTGATACGATAGATCGGAACGATAGGGTTGACAAGTTCAATCGTATTATGTCGGAGTATAATGAATGGTTGGCAGAGCAACAGCGGCAGCAGCAATATTTTCAGCAGTTCTTGTTGCAGTATTTTAAGTAGAAGACAGAGTATGGAGAGGAAATGAAGAAAACGTATTGTTAGGATTGAGGTGATTGATTCTGGCAATGCGTTTTTGAGGTTTATATAAGATGAATCTTATAAACTCTTTATGCAGATGAACTCTGCGGGACTGTAAATGATAAGATAGAGATTTTTCGGCTGAGTTGGGAGTATTTCAGACCAACAATCGTTATTATTAATCGGATTAATGATTTGTAGGATGTAGGAGGGTGTTATGATAGACAAGCGACCAAGAATAATCGATGTGAAGCGGAAACCGCAGAAATGCCCTGTTTGTGGTGAGCGTGTGGTGGACATCATCTATGGTACAGGTGATATGACGGAGATAGAGTGTGTTGGGAGTCGAACATGGCTATCGATGCTGTAGGCAAGAATGAGGGAAGCAAGACTCATCATTACTGGGTGGAGGTAAGCACGGAACTTGGCGAAAAGGAAATCGTGAGCGTAACCGCTGTTGACGAGCAGGATGCCGAGGATATGGCTCTTTCGCTGGTTATGAAGGGTGCTGTCGGGCTGATGAAGATGGTGGAGGGGGGGATGAAAAGTATGAGATAAACCCGATGGGGAAACCATTGAGCGCGAGAAACCCTGCGGAAATGCGCTGGGAATGGGAACGTAACAATGATAATCGAGATAGTTTAGACTGTAAGTATATATGGAGAGAATAACTATGATAATGGGGGCAGGAGGAAGTAAGAAAGCCGTACGACATGATATTGACACAAGGCCAAACAACGGATTTGGTGGAAAGGATATACCAGCAATTGATAAATGTGTTTCCCGTCGATCATAACTTATGGTGGATTCCTAATCAGCAGCCCAATATTCATTTCGAGATCCTGTTTCATGTCCTGGAGCAGTTGAGAGCGTATGATTGGGTATGGAGGGGGCAATGTAAGAATCCATACATGTATCCCTATTTTGCTCCGTTCACTAGCTGTAATTTCGGTTTTTTGCAGAACGAACTGAATGATGTGATAAAACCTTTTATCATGCGTATTATGGACATCGTGAACGATTACAATGAATACTATCTGACGAAGGGTCGGTGCTAACGCATCGGCCTTTTGTCGTATTAATAGGCAATCCGCTCTTTTCGTTAGATGTGAGCGACACCGCTATTTGGTGGAGCAATGTGGCTGAAAACCTCTTTGCGGAAGGGAGAGGGGGTGGGTAAACATTTGTCCGTTCACTTTTCTGAATGTTACTTGAGATTAAAAACCGCTATATTAAGGATGCCGGGGATAGTCCAATTGTGATAATTATGCCAATGAAGAACAAGTATAAAGAAAGGCTTCGAACCACTCCTAAATCTTCGCCAATCGTTCTTGCGTCACTTCGGTGGCAAGCGGCAAAGCCGAGCGTTGGTATGTTTCACGAAGCCTGTGCCCTAAAGGGTGAAACATATATCTCTGTACGCCCTTTGTG
>JAEEGL015465630.1_pt1 | contig 23576 bp, 6 predicted proteins | sample 9134231 | NCBI WGS metagenome assembly JAEEGL01 (sample SAMN16246548, study PRJNA631951) | gut metagenome | biome: gut microbiome; feature: rumen; material: fiber-attached | host: Bos | place: Iran: Karaj | collected 2018-10
GCTGGATCGTGATTTGGTTCTGACCGCCGAATATAGAGAGATTGTGCCCAATGAGTACGCTGTGACCGTAGAGAGCGGAACGGCGAAGGTTGAGGATGCCATCGTTGAAAAAGCAGCAGAAGGCGCGACAGTTACGGTGACGGCGAATGCTGCGCCGGCTGGACAGGAATTCGATAAATGGGTCACCAATGACGGCGTGGCGTTTGCCGACGAGTACGCCCCTACGACGACATTCACGATGCCCGCGAAGGACGTGACGGTGACGGCGACATACAAGCCCATTCAGTACGAAATCAAAGTCGTCAAAGGCACGGCGTCGATTGATGGTGCTGCTGTCGATGAAGCCGCTAAAGACGAAAATGTCACGCTCACGGCGGACGATCCTGAAGACGGTTTCATTTTCGACAAGTGGACTTCCGACGATGTCGAAATCCAGAACGCGGACCAGATGGAGGCCTCCTTCACGATGCCCGCGAAGGACGTGACGGTCACGGCGACCTACAAGCGTGTCTATACGGTCACCATCATCAACGGGACATCCAATGGTAAAACGGAAGTCACGACGCCCGAGGGTATCAATATCAATGTTACGGCGAATGCACCGACAGATGAAAATGTCAGCTTCAAGGAATGGAAGGGCGATGTCGCATTTGATGATGAAACAGCTGTAACAACTTCCTTCCCGATGCCTGCGATGAATGTGACGGTGACGGCCACCTATACGACCCATTATGTTATCACGCTGGTAATTGGCGAGAACGGAACGGTCGATGAAGGCACAAAACTGACATATGAATTCGATGACGAGTTAACCGAAGCCATCGTCTTGCCTGTTGTCACGCCTGATGAAGGTTGCATGTTCCTTGGGTGGTATGATGAGAACGATGCCAGGTACGGTAACCAGCAGGAAATCGAAGCCGGGTATGCTGGCAACTTGACGTTGACTGCCAAGTGCGGTACAGCTTACGTGGAATGGCCCGAAGACACGACGCTTTACGCGCCGGCTCTTGCCAATGGCGGAAGCGGAATCTTCAGTGAAGATGATGCCATCACGTTTAGTTGGCCAGCTATCCTCAATGCGGCAAGCTATTTACTGGTTGTCACCAACTACGATGGTACAAAGGCTTTTGATGACGAAAAGGTCACAGAGACGACCTTTACCCGTAATGGCTTGAAGTATGGAACGTATATCTGGAATGTCACGGCTCTGGATGAGGATGGAAACGTTCTTCCCGCCGAAACATCACAGGACTTCTATTTCTTGGTCAAGCAAGGCCCGTGGCCCGTTATCAAAGGCGCGAAAGCCAACGGAACCGCCATTGAACTCGCCTATTATACGGATGAAAAAGGATACAGTGACGGTGCATTCACCTACCAGATATTCTTCTATTCTTTAAACACGAATAGTTGGACATCCCTCAAGCAGGATGTCGAGGTGGTTAATGGTCAGGCGATCATCGATCTCGGTGTGAAGGCTTCCAGTGGTTATCTGTATATCCGCCCTGTCGTGACACCAGAGGCCGACTTTGTTGAATTGTACGTTGAATAAAATCTATAGAGTGATGCGCACCTGCATGGATGGGTGCGCATCTTTTATGAATCTTACTGATGTTATTATACCATAATATATAATAAGGAGTATGGGATGAACAAAATTTTCAAATTTACTGGAGCCCTGATTGTCTCTACCTTTTACTGTTTGGCGCAGAATGCTGAACCTGTGGTGACTGTTACCGAGCATGGGGTGAAGTTTGGAGCGGGAGTTATCACACGCCATTTTGAAGACACAAGAATCAAGGGGACGTCTGGAGGTTCTTCCGTTATTACCAAGAATTGGGGTGCCATGAATGAAACCGTTACGGTTGTTTCAGGTGGAACATCCGGCAAGATGGATGTCGAGACCATCGACAATTTCGGTCCTGTCCTTTCATTGGAATATGGCATTTGGCAGAAAGAAGCCGTCACGCTTTCGTTGATTGGTGGTTTCCAGTACTACTGGCTAAACAACTCCCGCCATGTCAATGGTGTCTCAACGGAGAGCCATTTTTACACATCTGTGAATCATCCTGAATTTGGTCCTACACCAAGCGAGGTCTATACCTTTGGAGATCGATTCAAAGCCAAGGTTGACATGGACTTGTATATCCTTGATCTTGGACTGAAGGCTGACTACGCTTTCAGTGAATCCTTTGAAATTTTTGCCGCATTTGGTCCCACATTGACTTTCGCGGATACAGAATCCAAGGTCGATGGCCGTCATGATTCTGATGAAGATTTCATATTCGGTATCTATGCAGGCATCGGTGCGGCCTACTGGTTTAACGAGAAAATCGGTCTTTCTTGCGAAGTCCGTTATGATGCGGCGTTTGAAAAGGTCGAAACCAAGGACATCAAACAGGAACTTGATGGCTTCGGTGGTGCGCTGAAACTGCTTATAGCGTTCTAATTCAAGGAGTAAGAAGATACTATTACAATGTCCCGCTTTCAGGCGGGAGAGTTTAAACCATATAATATAAGGAATACAACAAATGTCAGACAAGAAAGAAATCTTCGCAGACGGTATCGGTCAGATTCATTTTGCAGGCGGAATGGTCCGTTTTGATTTCGTCACCCTTCAGCCGCAGGAAGAAGGGCAGGCGCCTACGCCAGAAGCCAACTTCCGTGTAATCATGCCGCCGCAGGGCTTCCTCGCCGCCTTCAATTCCATGCAGCAGCTCATTGACAAGCTGGTTGAAGCCGGTGTATTGAAAAAGAACGAAAACGCCAACTAAACACAATAAGGAATTATTATTATGCCGGATTTCACCATCAACCCGTCTTTTGGAGCCAACACTGGCGATATCAGTATCAATGCCATTGCCCCTGCGCCAGCTAGTGCTGCGAATCCTTCCGAACCGCCGAAAAGCACAGGCGACCCTGATCTCGCACCGGGGCAGAAACGTCCTGAAGGCGCGCAAAAGTCGATCTACGGTGAAATCCCGCAGATTCCTGTATTGGACGCTGTGGAAGGAATCAAATTTGATTTCAACCACGGCATCCGCATCCTCTTCCCGCATAATGGGAAGACCTACCATGTGACGTTCATGGACATCGACACGGGTGTCGTTCTTTACAGCAACGACACGGTGCCCGGTGCTTTTGTGACATCCGTCAAGAAATTCTACATCAGGTTCCGCCTCATCATCCACGAGAAAGGAAAGGACCAGCCGATTTTCCAACATGACATGGATCTGACCGACAAGGAGGTCATGGTTCAACTGCCCGTCGGTACGATTGGCGATAGTATCGGCTGGTTCTCCTATGTGGAACGCTTCCAGTTGAAGCACCACTGCAAACTGATTTGCGTCATGACGCCATGGATCGCGACGCTTGTGAAAGACCAGTATCCGAACATCACGTTCATCGCTCCGGAAGATACGGTGAAATACAAGCCTTATGCAAGCTATTATATGGGATTGTTCTTCCGTGGAGATGTGGACAACCAGCCCATCGACTTCCGTTACATCGGCCTCCACCGCACGGCGGGCTACATTCTTGGCCTAGATGGTGATGATCTGAACGATCTGCCGCCGCGCTTCAACCTGTCTGCTCCTCGTCAGATTCAAGAAAAGTATGTTTGCATCGCGGCGCAGTCTTCTAGCCAGGCAAAATACTGGAACAATCCGTTTGGCTGGCTGACCGTTGTCAAGTTTTTGAAAGACAATGGATACCGTGTCCTCTGCATTGACAAGGAGAAGGTTCACGGTACGGGGCTCCACTGGAACTACATTCCATGGGGTGCGGAGGATTTCACGGGGGACATCCCCTTGCAGGAACGCGTCAATCTCATCAAGGATGCCGACTTCTTCATCGGACTCTCAAGCGGCCTTTCATGGGTTGCCTGGGGGTGCAACGTTCCGCTGGTAATGATTTCCGGCTTCACGCATCCGACGAATGAATTCCACACGCCGTACCGTGTCATCAACTACCATACATGCCATTCCTGCTGGAATGACATGCGCGAAAACTTCGACCACTTTGATTTCCTCTGGTGCCCCCGCCATAAGGGCGATGAGCGTCAATTTGAATGCACCCGCCTCATTTCTGCCGAACAGGTCATTGCGACCATCAAGAAGATCCCGACGTTTAGACCATCTGAAAATACGCCTCCCGTTGCCTGAAAAACTGTTGCTTGATATACTCTTTGGAAGAGTAGTTTGTTATTAAATACTAATATATAAGAGATCCCGCCATGCCAGAAGCCCCCGCCTATTCGCTGAAACTGAACAAGATCGTCCCCGCTGACCTAACGGAAGATTTCGACATAGGAAACATGCTTTCCGTCACAGGATATTCGTCGGACTTGGTTGCGCAGGTGGTCTCGAATATTGGCGGTGACGACGGCGCGGGCGACTATGTGGTGATGCTGAACCGCAACGCGAAGTATCTGGACAGCGTCTCCGTGGCATCCCGCCAGTATGACACGAGCATGCTCTCCATGCTCGAGGTGCTACGGGGCATCGGATATCTCTCTCCTTATCGTGAACTTCTGTCGGCGACGGACATCTCCTGCCCTACACAAGGTGTCGCGCTGTCTGTCGGAAGGACGTACAACAGTGATTTATTGAGCCGCAACCAGACCGGTTCATTCGGTTATGGCTGGTCTTTTGAATGGGATCGGAAGTTGACCGCCGACGACAAAGGGAATCTCAGCGTTACACTCGACAGCAAAAAGGCGATGTTCTATCTTCAGTCGGACGGTTCCTTCTTCAGCTCCGACGATTCTGTCACGCTCACAAAGAACAGTAGTGGCTATCTGATGACATCGAAGGATGGGACGCAGCTTCAATATGCCACGGACGGTTCCCTTCGTTCACGAAAGGACGCGAACGGCAATACCGTCACGGCCACGTATTCCAGTGGGAAACTGACGAAACTGGCTCATTCCAACGGACAATATCTAACCTTCGCCCGCAACAGCTCTGGCTACGTTTCATCCGTCACGGATTCGCAGGGCAACAAAGTCACCTACACCTATGATTCGAAAGGCAATCTGACCACTGTCTCGGATCAGGCTGCGGGCACGATGGAGCGCTACACGTACGCCAGCACGTCCATCCATTCCTTGACATCGTGGACGGCCGCCGACGGCACGACGACAAATTTCACCTACGGCGCCGACGGGCTCCTCTCCCAGATTTCGGCTCGTGGCGGCGAGAATGCCGTCACCATCGAATACGGCCCTGAAGGGAAGACGACGGTGGAGGACAAGCAAGGTGGAAGCTTGACGTACTGCTACGATGAATGCGGTAGGGTCGTCAAGACGGTTGACAATTCGACAGGCGTCGCCACAACCTACGAGCATGGCAATGACGGCACCATCGTCAGTGATTCAAGGGGCAACTCCATTGAAATCGGAAAGGATTCATCGGGCCGCATCACGTCGTTGACGGACGGTGACGGCAACTCCCTTTCCTTAACGTACGATTCGAAAGGGAACATTGCGTCCATGACGGACATGTACGGCAACACGGCCAACTACACGTACGATTCCAAGAACAATGTGACGCGCGTCAGCCACTCCGACGGCACGTCCGAAAGCATGACGTACAACTCGAACGGCACGTTGGCGACGTACAAGGACACCAAAGGGATCACTACATCCTTCACCTACAACACGAAAGGGCAGGTTCTCTCTTCTGCGCGGAACGGCAACACGACATCGTATTCATACGATTCGAACGGCAACCTAGCGGGTATCACCTACGCGGACTCGTCCGCCAGCTCCTTCCAATACGACAGTCAGTCCCATCTGTCCGTTTTCACGGATGCCAAGGGTAATTCCATCAACTACACGTATGATGCGAAGGGCAACATGACGGCCATTGGTCGCGCGGACGGCACGTCAGAGACGTTCACCTACAACGCCTACAACGACCTGACGACGTGGAAGAACCGTCGTGGCGGCACGGTGAAATATACCTACGATGCGTCGGGCGATGTGACGAAAATCGTCAAAAGTGACGGGACGACCATCCAGTACGCCTATGACTCGCAGTCCCGCCTGACACAGGCGGGCGGCATGACGTTCACCTATGACGCGTACGACAACCTCAAGACGCAGACACTGAACGGCAAGACATTGACTTACCAGTATGATTCGCAGGACCGCATTGTCTCCATCAGCGACGGCAATTCTACGACAAAATACTCCTACACGGTTCAAGGCGATCTTGACAAACTGACGAATGCCAGCGGCGCGTTGCTCGTCGATTATGACTACGACTCGCAGGGCCGTCTCTCGAAGGTGACAAACGGCAACGGGACGTACTCCCGCTATACCTACAACCAGTATGGCGAACTGTCCGCCATCGACAACTACAGCGCCTCTGGTTCGCTGACCAGCTACAACCGCTACACGTATGACAGCAACGGACGCTGCGCCACAAAGACCACCAAGGACGGTACATGGACATATACCTACGACAAGATCGGCCAGTTGACAGCCGCCGTCCTGAAGAACAGTTCGGGGAGTGTCATTCGCAACGAGAGCTACCAGTACGACACGGTTGGAAACCGCGTGAAGAGCGTCATCGACGGTGTCACGACGACATATGTCTATGACGCGATGAACCGGATCGTCAGCGCGACCGTCGGCGGAAAGAAGACGACCTACCGCTATGACGCGGACGGCAACCTGCTGGAGGACGAGAAGCGCATCTACACGTGGACGACGGACAATCGTGTCCTCACGGAGAAGGACAAGGCGACGGGGCAGATCTGGACGTACGGCTACGACGCGCTGGGCAACCGCATCAGTTCCACGACGAACGGCGTGACAACGACATGGGCTGTCGATGCGAACGGCAACGTGCTGGCGGAGTACGTGAACGGCGTCTGGCAACGCAGCTACATCCAGGGCAGTGGACTGGCAGGTTGGACGGACAAGAATGGCAACACTTATTATTTCAGTAGTGACCTTTTATGCTCGACCATCGCCGTCACGGACAAGAACGGCAGAACGGTGAACACCTACTCCTACGACTCGTTCGGCAATGTCATTTCCGCAAATGAAACGGTGGACAACGCCTTCCAGTTCGTCGGGGGCTATGGCCTCATGCAGAACGAATCTGGAACTATTTTTGTCCGTGCGCGAAACTACGATCCTGTGACGGGGCGCTGGATTTCCGAGGATCCCATTGGAATCAATGGCGGGGAGAATCTGTATGTGTATTGTGAAAATAATCCAATATCTTTAATAGATTTATATGGATATTCAGAATTATCAATAACTGGGAGAACAATTGAAAATGGATCAATATTGGATTCAAAGAGTGGGCAACGGTTGACTACTTATGGTGCAGAGACATTTTACCCAGCAGACGGCGGGGAAGGGCCTGTAGAAAAAATTAAAAATAATTATAGTCCTCAAGAAGGAGATGAATTTCTTAAGAGTAATACTAATACTGGTACTGGTTCAAATAGTCAACAAAATGGAAGAAATCCAAGTAAGAAACCATCCTCAACTATATATACGAAGCAAGGAGAAAAAATTACTGTTGAATTAGCTGAAAATCAAATTTCTAAAAAATCAACAAAGCAAGCTACTCAACAGTTATTACGGATTACTGCCAAAGCTATCGAAAAGAAAGGTATCGCTTGGACAGCAAAATTCCTATTAAAACAAGGTGTTAAATTAACAGCTAAAGTAGGAAATGCATTGTTTTCGTTGGCATTCTTGGCGAGTGATTTTGCAGATGCAAAAGAAATAGCAGATCTTTTGGAGCAAATATTGGAAGAGGAAAATGATGACTTTTCTGTGTCCAATATCAATGTGGATGAACCAAAATCCGGGACGGTGAAGGCGACATTTACTATTAGCTTGACTCAGCCGTCAGATATCTATCGCACCTTTTTCATCAGTCAAGTTGGAGGTACGGCGACAGCGGGGCAGGATTTTCAGAATTTCAGTGGTCAGCAGGTCGTCATTGCCCCGAGGCAGACTTCTGCGACGTTTAGCGTCACCATCAACAGCGACAGTGAAGAAGAAGGGGAAGAGTATTTTGAGGTACGGGTTTCAACTGCAGAAAACGATTATATCTCAAAAGTTCGTTGTACCATTTGGGACAACAGCAAACATGATGCTGTTGTCGCCGTCATTGATCGCTCCGGTAGCATGTCCGGCAGTCGGATAGCCTCGGCAAAACAAGCGGCCGTTCGTGTGGTCAACAGCATGGCGGACGGCGACTACGTCGGTGTGGTGTCCTTTGCAGACAGTGCATCCACCGTATATACCTTGAATGAAATGTCCGATCAGACAAGACCTGCCGCCATATCGGCTATCAACGGGGTGTCCGCCGGTGGGGGAACTTACATCGGTGCAGGACTGGATGCTGCCGCATACCAATTATCCATGCTTATAGAGGATGCCGAAACAAAGAGCATCATTCTGATGTCTGACGGCGAGGATGGCAATCCGTCTGGTACCCGGGCCGTCGCCAATCGAATAAGAAGTTATGGATATGACATCTACGGTATCGGCTATGGTAACGCCTATACCCGTAGCATTTCGGTGCTTCAGGAAATCGTTGAGGAACTAGGCGGTAAATACTATTTTGCTGAAAATGATAAAGATCTAGAACAGATGTTCTTCGATTTGGCCGCCGCTACGGGCGGCCGTAAATTCGTCTTCAATTCAGAGGACTCTGTTACAGTTGGCAAAGCCGATGTATTCACGGTGACAGTCGATTCAACTACCACGATGTTGCGTCTTGGAGCCAATTGGAAGACCGTCAATGCTCTGGAGCTGGTAGCCATTGATCCTGACGGCAACTATTTCACGACATCCGTCAACAGCCCGCTCATGAAGTATTCTTCCACTTCGGACACGGGATATTACGAGATCAGTGCGCCGACAATCGGCACATGGGCGTTCGGCGTCATCGGCGCGGACGGACTAACGGGCACGGAGAACTACACGGCGTATGCGTTGGCGACCAGTCCGCTTAGCGCGGATATGTCATTCTCCGCCACGGTAAATGGCGTGAACCAGAAGGTGGGCGTTTCTCTGACCGTCAAGAACGGCGACACGGCCGTAATAGGCGCAACCGCCCATGCGGACATCCTCCGTCCGGACGGCACGACGGAGACGCTGGATTTGTACGACGACGGAAAACATGGCGACGGTGCTGCAAACGACGGTGTCTATGCGAACTTCACGAAGCAGACGGCGGGCGGCGTTTATAAGGTTGCGGGCGTGGTGGAAGGCAAGTTGTCGTCCGGTGATACGTTCCGCCGCCAGACGGTGCAGGAGCAGTTCAAGATCGATCCGAGTCTGAAGTTTGGAATTGTGGAGCTGTATTCGTCAGGCTCGCTGGTGGACTCCGACACGGACATGTCTGGCGTTATATTGAAATCGGGCGGAAACAACAGCATGTTTGTTTCTGAGGGCGGTGTTGCGACGAGTACAATCGTGTCGTCTGGTGGCAGTGTAGTTGTTCGTAATGGTGGGCGGACGGAAAAAACGGTACTTCAGAATGGTGGTCTCGAGATGATTTCCAGTGGTGGAACTGCTGATGGGACAATTATTCAAGGTATTAGATATAGTGGGACAACACAATATATTGCTAAAGGCGGTTTGGCTATTAATACAGTAATTGTAGGAAATACCTCGTCTATGTATGGAGGAGGGCAGCAGTTGATCGTGGGAGGAAATGCCATTGGTACAGTTATTGCATCTGGTGGAATTCAGAGCCTTTCCAGTGGAGCTATTGCCAGTAATACTGTTATAAGCAAATATGGTTATCAAACAGTATGGTATTGTAGTGCATTTGATACGACGATAGAAGGTGGTAGCCAGCATGTTAGAGGAAGCGCAGTGCGAACTGTTGTAAATTCAGGCGTCCAAGATGTTGATGGCTATGCGGTTTCGACAATTATCAATAGTGGTGGAACTCAGGATGTAAATTGCTATGGATGGTTTTTACCAGGTACAAATGAATCAGGATTATCAGGCGGCACGGTTTCACATACTGTTATCAATAGCGGTGGTAAGCAAGTGGTGAACTATACGGCTACAGCTATTGAAACAACTGTCAATGCTGGAGGGGTTCAAAGTGTCTATGGCAAAATGTATCGGAGTTCTCCTGATGACTATTTGTCAAACGGGCATGGCATTATCAGCCAGACAATGGTAAATTCTGGCGGATGCGTCATTGTTGCGTCTGAAGGTGTGGCAAAGGACATGGTGGTTTCCGTGGGAGGGAACTTGTCGTTATATTCTGGTGCTATACTACAGGATCGACAGGTTTGGGGAGGAAATATCAGTGTTATGTCTTCAGGGGCTATTGTTGCTGATGAGGCGGAGATTGTATTCGACATAACACAACGGAAAATTTCAGATACAGTGATTCTCAATAACATTGCAAAACTTGATGGGGGGACGTATTTTGTCAGCGTATCAGCTAGTCAGGCGGAGGGCCAGTATAAGTTGGCGAATAATGCGTCGGCCTTCAATCAAAGTGTGACACTGACTGTGACAAATACGCAATTGACCGCGCAGCTTACAAAAGGCGTGACAAAGACAGTAAACGGCGTCGGCTATACATTAAATGTTTCCAATGGTACATTAAATCTGAATGTCGTAAACAACGTCTCTAGTGGTAGCACGTATAATTCACGGATCATCAGTGCCGGAAGCCTGGTTCTGTCCAATGGCGACACGGCTGTTTCGACAACTGTGTTGCAAAGTGGACAAGTGATTGTCGCTAGTGGTGGTACAGCGAAATTGACGAGGGTCAGCTCTGGGGGCTTTGTCCATGTGTCCAGCGGAGGTACGGCTCTTTCAACAACTTTGATTTCTGGCGGGATGCGGGTTTCCAGCGGAGGTACGGCTACGGGAATCAATGCCTCGTCTGGGGTATTCCTTGGGTTGACAATTGCCCGGGATACATATATCCAAGGGACAAGTGGCGGGAAATCTTTTACGATGACCAGTGTTGCCAGTTCCATTGAAATAACTTCTGGATATGTTGATGTCCTAAGGGATGGTACTCTAGTCTCGGCCACGGTGAATTCTGGAGGTAATCTATACGCTGGTGTCGGAGGAACAATTTCCTCAACGACAGTGAAATCTGGCGGTTATCTATCTGTCTCCAGTGGAGGGATGGTCAGCTCGGCAATTGTGAATTCTGGCGGCAGTCTTTATGTTATCGGCGGTGGTATTTTGCATGGTTCCATTGAACTCGGTGGCATGATGAGGTTTGGGGGAGCCGCTGTCGCAAGCGGCGCGAACATCGTGTTCGACGTTTCACAACGGAAGATATCTGATACCGTTATTGTCAATGATGTCACGATGGTCGCTGGCGGTACGTATTCCGTCAGCGTAGCTGGCAACCAGACGAATGGTCAGTACAAACTTGCGGGTAATGCATCATCCTTTAGCCAGAGCGTGATATTGACTGTGAAAGACACGAACTTGGCAACGACGCTTACGAAGGGTGTCAAGGCAACTGTCGGTGGAAAGGACTATACGTTAAGCGTCGTCAGCGGAAATCTCTGCCTGACGGTTGCGGACAATGGCGGCATTGCCGTGCCGACGAATCTGTCGGGCAACAGTTCGAAGTTGTCGTGGTCGGCTGTTTCTGGGACTTCCGGTTATGTCGTGGAGTACAGCCGGGACAATTTCGCGACAGTCATCAGCGTGGAGACTGCTACGACGGCGTTGGAGCACTACAACGTATCGAGTAGCACCTGGCAGTGGCGCGTCAGGGCGAAGGAAGGAGCGGCGTGGGCCGTCGGGAACAACATCGTCGTCTCGTCAGCAAGTATGACACCGTCCGTCGTTTCCGCGACGTCGGACGGCGTGAAGGACGCGTTCTTCGTGAAGCCATACGGCACATGGGACAGCACGTACCGGGCGCAGCACATGGGCGTAAGCGGCGGATGGGAAGGTACGGGCGAGAAGGTGGTGTTCGGCGGGGAGAATCGTTTCGGCGACATCTTCTTCGGCTCCACGGACGAGAACGTCATGCTGCTGACGGACGATTCGAACGGAGATGCATTATTCATCGATGACATTTACACGGCCTCCAAGAACAATCTGGGCAAGACGCAAGCGCGTCTGGCGAATATAAAAGAGATTCGCGCGGGTGCAGGAAATGACATCGTCGATCTGACGAGCGACAAGTTCGATTACACGGGGAGCGGCCTGGCCATTCACGGTGGCCTCGGCAACGACACGCTCTGGGCGAATACCGGCAACAATTATCTGTTCGGCGATGCCGGTGATGACCGATTGGTGGGCGCAACAGGAACGGATGTCATCGTCGGCGGTTTCGGTAACGACAGCATGCACGGCGGCGGCGGTACGGACGTCTTCGCGTTCGGCGACTACGACTGGGGGCAGGACACGATTGAGCAAGTGGATGGCGGCAATGTCCGCCTGTGGTTCGCGGAGGGGCTGAAACTAGGCAACTCCGCTGGCGACATCAAACTGACGATGGACAGCGACGGCAACGCCGTTGTGCAGCGTGTCGGCACGGAGAACAAGGTGACGGTAAAAGGCTATTCGCAGTCGGACATTTCCAATCGGTTGCTTTGGGGAAACATGACCTTCAACTCGTTGAAGTACAATGATCTGAATACGATGGGCGCGTTCGCGCCCTATACGACGGAGCATGTATTCGAGGAGAAGACCAGAGGGCAGCTGGCCTAGAAAGCTAAAAGCTGAAAGCTAAAAGCTGAAAGCTGAAAGCTAAAAGCTGAAAGCTAAAAGCCTAAAGCAAATACTTGGATAAAAAGAAAACATTAGTCACTTTTGAGAGTTCCGTCTGCGGAATACATATTATAAATCAAAGAAGAGGAAGACAGTATGTCAGAGGAATCCCAGTTACTCGTTGCATCCGGCAGTGGAATCCAGACCGTCGTCCCGCAATTGGCGGCGTCTCCGCAAGTTGTCTATCTTGATTTCGACGGCGCTGAGACATCATACAATGGGGAACTTCTGACGATTGATGACATCGTCGTGGAGGATTCAGGCTTTGATGATGAGACGATTACGTTCATCATCAACACATTGAACGAGCAGTTTGGCGACGACGTCGTCTTTACGGCGGAGCTTCCGCAGACGGGCGAGTATTCAACGATTTATGTCGGCGTGACTTCCGCCTTCGACGCCTACGGCGACTTTTTCGGCCTTGCTGAAACGATTGACTCCGGCAACCAGATTCACGATGACAACGCCTTTGTCTTCCTGAATTCAACAGCTTCTACGGATCTTGTCACCTCCGTTATCGCCCATGAGACAGAGCATATCGTGCATGGGATGGAACATGATGGGGAGGGGGTGGATAGGTATGCTGATGTGACTTCTGTTATTATTTCTAGTGGACAGACTATCAATGGAATTATGATATCTAAAGATATGGTAATTCGTGTTAAAGGTGTTGTCAATTCGGCTAATTTGAGTAATTCAGGACGTTTATTTGTATATGACGGTGGTATAGCATATTCAACAATTGTCAATGATGGGTATGTTTATGTTTCTGATGATGGTAAATTGGTGTCGACTACCCTTAACTCTGGCGGGTATATTTATATTTCTAATGGCGGCACATTGGTATCGACTACCCTTAATTCTGGCGGGTATATTAGTATTTCCAGCGGCGGCACATTGGTGTCAATTACCGCTAATTATGGAGGAAATATATATTTAAGTGGAGGTACGGCTTTACATGTAACTGAGAATGGTGGAAATGTTTATTTTGATTCTAACGATAGTGTTGCATTTGTGCCGAATATAATATCAAATCTTGTGATAGATGAGAGTCCAAGAACAGTAGTTATACATTCAGCAACAACAACAGTTTCAGCTGTGGTTAATTCAGGATGGCTTGTAAATTCAGGGGGTAAAGTATCATCTACGAAAGTAAACTCTGATGGTCATGTTTCTATAAAAAGTGGAGGTACGGCAATATCGACATTTGTTGGCGGTTTTCCTGCACGTTTTGATGTTAAGGACAGTGGAAGCATCGCAGTTTCGACAATAGTGTTGAGTGGAGGATGCCTTAGTGTTGACGGAAATGGTTGTATAACGGATACTATAATTAATTCTGGTGGGAGATTACTGTTGGAAAACGCAATCATTTCAGGAATGAATATATTTGGTGGAGGTGTATGGGGGTCAAATGTAGTTGATGCAACTAATGCAACTATAATTTTGGCTGTTGATCAGCGTAAGACGACAAGTCCATATATTTTGATGATTGATCTTTCTCTTATTTCTGGGGCGGTCTATTCGATTACTGTTTCGACTTCGCAGCAAATAGGTATTTATAAACTTGCAGAAAAAGCATTGAACTTTAATGAAGCAATTACTATAAAAAATACCAATGGCGTAAGCTATGGTACTTTGACTGTTGGCAAAACCATTACAGGGGGAGGTTATTATTATACTTTGGTCAAAGACGGTTCAGCTCTCAATTTGGAAATCCAGAACAATGCCGATGCTGATACCACCTCACCAGTGATTTCTTCCGTCAGTATCGCACAAGGTGCGAGCAACTACACGTTCACGGCGACGGTTTCGGCGACGGACAATGTGACGCCGACATCGGAGCTGACCTACCAGATCCGCTATGCCTCGACCTCGTCCGCCGTCAGCTCGGCGACAGCGTATTCAGGAAAGAGCTTCACGCTTGCCGCATCCAACGCGTCGAAGACATACTACTACCAGATCGGCGTGTCGGACAAGGCTGGCAACACGGCGTGGAGCACGGCGAAGAGCTTCACGGTGAACGACGTGACGGCCCCGACGCTGTCTGGAACGCCGTCCGCTACCGTCAACGGTCAGAGCGCGACGATTTCATGGAGCGCGGCGACGGACAACGTGGGGGTCACAGGCTACCGCTTGACGCTCGATGGGGAGGTTTATACGTTGAACGGGAGCACCTTGTCCTACACTAAGAGCAATCTCTCCGTCGGCAGCCATTCCTATTCCATCTGCGCATATGACGCGGCGGGGAACAAGAGCTCCGCGTCGTCCAGCAAGACTTTCACGGTGACCGAAACGGTGGATACCGTCAAACCGACGATTTCCAGCGTGTCCATCGCGCAGGGGAGCAGCAACTACATCTTCACGGCGACGGTCTCGGCGACGGACAACGTAACGCCGACGTCCAGCCTCACCTTCCAGATCCGTTATGGATCCACCGCAGCCGCAGCCGCGAACGCGACGGCTTATTCCGGCAAGAGCTTCACGCTGAACGCCAGCGATGCGGCGAAGGCGTATTATTACCAAGTCGGCGTGAGCGACGCAGCCGGCAATACATCGTGGAGCACGGCGAAGAGCTTCACGGTGAACGACGTGACGGCGCCGACGCTGTCTGGAACGCCGTCCGCGACAGTCAACGGGAAGAGCGCGACGATTTCGTGGAGCGCGGCGACGGACAACGTGGGTGTCACAGGCTACCGATTGACGCTCGATGGGGAGGTTTATACGTTGAGCGGGAGCACCTTGTCCTACACTAAGAGCAATCTCTCCGTCGGCAGCCATTCCTATTCCATCTGCGCATATGACGCGGCGGGGAATGAGAGCTCCGCGTCGTCCAGCAAGACTTTCACGGTGACTGAAACAGTGGATACTGTCAAGCCGACGATTTCCAGCGTGTCCATTGCACAAGGTGCTAACAACTACACATTTACGGCAACAGTCAAGGCAACGGACAACGTGACGCCGACATCGGAATTGACTTACAAGATACGCTATTCAAGCAGGGCCTCAACCATCAGTTCGGCGACGCCTGTTTCCGGCAGGAGCTTCACGCTGAAAGCCTCTGATGCGGCGAACAGTCCATTCTATTACCAAGTCGCTGTAACAGACAAGGCGGGCAACACGGCATGGAGCGATGCGAAGATTTTCTATGTCAACGATGTGACGGCTCCGACGCTGTCTGGAACACCGTCCGCGACGGTCAGCGGGAAGAGCGCGACGATTTCATGGAATGCGGCATCCGACAATGTCGGCGTTGCTGGTTATCGGATTAAAATCGGCGACAGGACCTATACCACGACAGCCACCAGCTATACGGTCTCCAACCTTTCCAATGGCACCTATACCTATCAGCTCCAGGCCTATGACGCGGCCGGGAACACGACGAACTACACGGCCGCCACAACCTCCACGCAATTCACGATCAAGGATACTGTTATCGGTGAATCCAGTTCGACCTTCAAATGGTCGGGGACGCAATATGCGTTCGTTCAGATGCCGAATGTCACCAAGAGCAATTTCACGCTGACAACAACAAGCACAGGAGACAAGCATCAGATGTGGACGAATGCTGCCATTATTGATGCTGAGAAAGATTCCCAAACATGGGGTAGTTTGGTTTTGTATAAAGAAACCTGCTGGGCGGCAACGACCGCCAACATCTTCGTAAAATCCGGATGGGCGGACGGGATTTTTGCCACCGAAGATGACGTACTCAAGTATTTCACACAGACATTCTCAACTCCTCTTCGATATAAAAATATAGATACTGGTGATATATATGAAGCATTGACTGGCGGAGCAACTGAATTTGGCATAGAATGGCTGTTCAATGGGAGATATTCCTATTGGAACAACGAGAATTATATCACATGGTCATCACCAAAAGATTCAAAGTCTGGTGGTTTCTATAAGACTGTGACTACTTCCAATCTTGGTAATTATTTTTCTGCGGAACGTGTTTTTATTGAAAATGGAAGTATTGTTGGATTTGGTAAATATAAACAAGGAACAGGTAGTTTTTCGCGGGCTTCGATTACCAGTTCCTATTCCCTTCTGAACAATGCTCTTGAGCACTTGAAAAAGGGGGATAGCGTCGGCTTGTCTATTAGCTGGTATACGGATAGTGCTTTGAATGCAACAGATTCTGGCCACGCTATCACGGTCTATGGCTTCACATATGATGAAAACAAGAAAGGTACCAATGATTATTTCACGGGAATCATCGTTGCGGATTCGGATGACGATAAAACAAATTATGGTCTTCCACGTTACTCCCCCGCCACAGAGGCTCCGAACCGCATCAAAGTTCTGCCGATTGAATACAATGCCAGCAAAGGCGTGTATGTGTTCACGGACTATGGCTCGTATGGCGTGGTTACCGGCTTCCAGTATTTGGCCCAGCGTCCTTCCGGTATTACCTACTCGCTGTCCTCCAACATCGTCTTTTCTGCCAAGGACGGCTGGAAATCGGCGTATTCCATCGGGACGAGCATAGACGCCGCGTTGAACGGCACACGGGGGCGTATCACGGCTTCGGATGACGTTCATATCGCCGTGAACGTGACCAATATCGGCCTGGGCGATTCGGATGAGCTTGTCTTTACGGTCGTTGTGGATGGTGACGAGGCTAATGCGAAAACGTTCACCGTAACCAAGACGCTTGGCTATGGTGAAAGCGATGCGCAGACGGTTCTGAACCTAGGGAAGCTGACTCAGGGGAGCCATGACATCGCCGTCACGATTACCGATGGCGACGCAATCAGTGAATTGGTCATCAACCAATTGCATGTCACCTTCGCTGGTTTAACTGACAGCGAACTGACAGTCAATTCTGGCGATATTGCCAGTAGTCTCCAGCTTTACGCAGGGCAGACGCTTGTTGTTCAAAACGGAGGAGCTACAAATGCTTGTGTCATTCAGGCGAATTGCGAGCAGAGTGTTCTGGCCAACGGTGTCGCCAACGGCAGTTTGATTTACTCGGATGGTATTTTGACTGTGGAGAATGACGGAACTGCGAATGACACTGAAATATTCAACGACGGTCTTTTGGTCGCGTATGGCAATGCGAACGGGACGGTCATCCATGCCAATGGTGTACTGCTGGCCGACCAAGGCTCTGACGTCACGGGGACGACCATTGAATCCAGCGGTGCGATGAACGTGGAGCATAATGGCCATGCCGCAGACGTGGAGATTCACGGTATGCTGACGGTGAACAACGGGATGGTCGATGGAAATAATACGGTGCATGCCAATGGCACGATGCAAGTGCTGAACACAGGCGTGGCGAGCGGGACAACTGTCGAGGATGGTGCCAGGCAGATTGTCGCATATGGCGGCCAGGCTTTGGGTAATTCCTTCAGTGGAGCCCAAAGTGAACAGCATGTCTATAAGTCAGGCGTGGCTACAAACAATACATTTGATGGAGCATTACAGGTAGTCTTCAATGGTGGTCTGGCAGAGGACAACGTGTTCAGCAATAATGGCGTGCAGGAATTATCCAACGGAGCTATTGCGTACCATACGGAATTACATGGCAATTCGCGACAGTTTATTTTCAATGCCGAGGCATACGATACGGTTGTCCATGCTGGAAGTGTAGCCTTTGTTTTTGAAGGGGCGCTGTCCGTCAACTGCACGGTGAAGGCAGATGGGTACATGGTCATAGGCGATTTGGATGGGCAATACGGGAAAGGTGTCGGAGGAACCCGGAATTTGACTGTAGAATACGGTGGATTGGCGAAACTGGAGGAAGGGGCCGTCCTGTCAGGCGAGAATGTCGTTCAAGGAACTTTGGAGCTTTCTGGCGTGGTTTCCGGAGCCGTCATGGGAGAGAATGATATGGCTCCATCGCTGACGTTCGATTTCTCGCAACGTACGACAACAGACAATTGCATGGTCAATGACATCGGTCAGCTCAGCGACCTGAACTTCAGCCTGACGCTGGACGCGACACAGGCCATAGGGGAATATAAGTTTACAGGCAGGGGTGGTTCCGGCTTCACAAACGGCATTACGGTGTATGACACGGCGGGAGTATACTACGGTAATCTGGCCATCGACCGAAAAGTCGTCTTCGGCGACCGGATTGTCACGCTGAAATCGGTCGGTTCCGGCTTGAATATCAGTGTGGTGGAGAATCCGTACAGCGCATTTGAATTGCCCGCCGACCTTGTGGCGATGGACGGAAACGTCTGCTCGTGGGGGCACATTGCCAAGACGGCGGGCTATGTCGTCCAGTTCAGCCGCGACAATTTCCAGAGCTTTGTAACGGTAGAACTTTCAGATGAGGCCATTACCTTGAACAACCTGCCATTCAGTCTCCGTTGGCGTGTTCGCGCGGCGGATGCCACAGTCTGGACGTACGGTGAAGAAATCGCGGCCAACACGCAGACGACAGGAACGGTGGTGACGGGAATGAAAGATTGGCAATACGACATGCTCTTCGCTTCTCCTGATGAAAAATGGGACTACACCTATGCGGCGCAACATCTTGGGGAGTTCGAAGGCTGGAATGGTACAAGGGAGCGCGTGCAATTGAATGGAAAGAACAAATTGGACAATATTTTCGAAGCCTCCTCGGATGCCAATATCTTGTTGCTGACTGATGATGCCGGTGGCGATGCGCTTTTCATTGACGATGTTTATTCCGTCTTTCCTGATGGGGTTGCCGCTCAGGCGCGCGTTGCGAAAATTGATGAAATCCGTGCTGGCGATGGCGATGACATCGTGGATTTGACGAGCCAGCGGTTTGAGTATGTCGGTGGCGGCATGACTGTCAAAGGCGGGCTCGGCGACGATGTCATCTGGGCGAACAAAGGCGATAATACGCTGTTCGGCGACGCGGGTAACGACCGCATTGTTGGAGCAGGCGGAAACGATGTGATTGTCGGCGGTAGTGGCGACGATTCCATGCACGGCGGAGGCGGCGACGACATCTTCGCCTTTGGCGGCGACTGGGGCAATGATATTGTGGAACAGCTTGCGGACGGAAAGGTCACGCTGTGGTTCGATAACGGCTCACTGGATAAATGGAATGAAGCCACGTTGACCTATAAAGATGGCGACAAGTCCGTGGTAGTCAACGGCGTCTCCGCTGAGAATATTTCATTGAAGTTCGGCGACGACGGTAGCAGCCAGTACGACACATTGCTGGTTGCGGGCGCGTTCGATGAGTTCAGCGGTGAGCTGATATTCGAAAACAAGAAAACACGCGGCATGCTTGCGTGAGATTGAGAGGGAGGTACCCCGACGCAACTGTGACGTTTTTTCATGTTCATGTTTGCGAACAGCCCGGCGTCTGCGTCGGTTGTTGGATAGACACAAGCGAGGGTCCCATGGAGTTTTGCATGTTCGCCTGAAAGGTGTCGTCTGGGGTATCCTTTCCTTCGAGTGGGCCGGCTCTCGGAATCCGTCTGGAGGACAGCGTCAACACTTTGGTGAAAAGCTTGCGGATGAAATATTTGTGAAAAAACGAGATGGTCATTCGCTAGTTGCAATTATTGCGGGAATAGATATATTATCAATGGGTATCTGTAATCAGATGCCCGATTGGTATTTTTCCCTAGTGCCAGTAGACGATGATCGTTCTGCTGGACTCAACCATCGCTTCCGTAATGAACCGTTCATCACCGCCATCTTTTTGATGGAGATAAACATATCATAGCCATTCTTTTGCAGTTTGCACAGGATACTGCCATGTCAGAAGTTACAAGAACAATTGATACTACTAATTATGTTCTAGTAAAGCCATCGGAACTAGGAACAGCCGATGCAAACTATTTAAATCTAAAATTGTATGCAAGTCCTGATTGTGGAGCATTAACATTATGGTATGCATATGAAAGAAGCGAATATGGTGTGCTTGCACAAAATCTTATTCCATTAGGTAATGGGGAGAATTTAGTATGTTGTTATAAAGTAATAAAAGAAGAAAATAAACAATATAGAATATATAATTACTATTGCATATTCCCTGAGCCCCTTGGATATAATGTCATTGTAAATGCAAGGGGAAAATATGTTGACGACGGTTATGCAGTCTTTGATTCCATTGGCTTATATGGAACCCCAGAATACAAGTCACCAGATTTGTGCTTTGACAAGGCATTGACATGGGCACGGGAGGAAAGCAACGACAATCTGATCAATGAGACGGAAACGCTGAACTGGGAGTTCACGGCGAAGAACGACGGCGGCAAGACGGCGGGGGCAAGCAAGTACAGTCTCTTTATTGATGGTGTGGAATACACGGCATTGAAGGGAAATATCAGTAGTCTTGCGTCACTGGCAAGCCAAGGCTTCTCTGGCTCGTTGAAAATGTCGGATGTCGTCTCATGGTTGCAATCGCAGGGAAAGGAGGCCTTCGGGACACATACTCTCACAGTGACGCTGGATTCGGGGAACGCCGTGACGGAGCAGTATGAAAACAACAACAGCAGTTCCCTGGAGTTCCGCCTGTATGACTCCACGAAGCCCGACCTGATGTTTGCAACGGCTCCGAAGCTTCTTGATTCAAATGAGGAGGAGCAAAAGGAATTCTTGTACAACAGCGAGGCCACGGTCAAATTCACAATCAAGAACCAAGGCAAGACGGCGTCAGGGAACTTCAAATTCAGGATATTCATCAACGATGTTGAGATGTATTCCGACGATTGGGCGGCGGACATCAAGGCCAAGTTCAATGTGGGTGGTATCAACGCAAACGGCACACGTGATGTTTCCATCACGTTCTCCATCAAAGAATGGCTGAAGTATCTGAAGGAGGCTAACCCCTCGTACGACGACACAAATGACAATCATAAGCTGAAAATCGTATTGGATTCTGGCGACGAAGTGGAGGAGGGATTTGAGGACAACAATACGGCGGAGCTTTCATTTAGCACCATTCGCCTTTCGGATACGATTCTGGAGTTGCTTGCGAGAAATAGCCATTATGAAAAGGAAAATCCCAAAACGGGGGTAAAAGAGCATCTTTACTTCAGAGATTATACGGTTTATAGGGAACATCTAAAAAATGAACTTCTGAAAGTTACACTTAATAATATAGATTATTATTTTCTGGTTGACGAAGTTTTCGTGGATGAAACGAGCGGTTTCTTCGCCATGGGCCTGCTGATGTGCGACAAAAACAAAAAACCGTATTCAGGTGGCGATGCTGTTTTGGTATGCACGGGAACACAAGGAGACAAGTTGTCGACGAAATTCGATGAAGCTCTGAAGGACATCGTCGCCGACGCATCGCCGCGTGGTATCGGTTACGACCAGTATGCGACGGCGGCAGGTAGAGCGGCCTTGAACTGGCTTGATTCAGTATTTGCCGATGGCTATGCAATCAACATTTCCGGTCAAAGTTTAGGTGCCGCCCTTGCGATGATGTTCGCCGCCGCGGCAAGGGTGGAGGTTGACAATCTGGTTACCTTCAATACCCCTGGTGTCGCTAAATCATTTGGTGATGGCAATATTAAGCGCATCCGCCATTACATTGCGTCAGGCGATTTGATTTCCATGGCGGGTGACCACTATGTCGGTAGCACCAATCCAGACGCTGATGTAGAATGGTACTTGAAACAGACTTGCCAACGGATATCGAAGACGGCAGATAAGGGGAAATACTATGGCTACATGGGGTTGTATTTCCTGCATCAGCATGACACGACATTCTTGCTGAATGTAGAGGGTCTTCCTAAAGACCAATTCCATGAAAAAAATGGCGAGTTGAATACTGATTTCATCTACACCCATGATTTGGTCGAAAGCACGGACATTTCTCTGCTGGCTGACCCGAATTTCTCGTATCTTTCCTTTACGATTTCCAATGAAGGCATACCTGCCCATGGCCCCACCATCATCTGCGTGAAAAAGGATGATTCGTCCGTATATTTGTTTGATCAGGAATATGCCAAGGCCGCCCTCATGTTTGGTTTTGGAAATCTATGGATTGCAAATGGTTTGGCGAAGCGAGAAAGGAGCGAGACGATTCGTGAAAGCATTGGCAAGATTTTGGATGTCAATATAAAGGCGTGGGAAGACGGTATCAATCTGACTGTGAAGGCCATTAGGTTTGCAACAAAATTTGCAAAAGACAATCCTGATAAGTCAAAAGAACTCGCATTTGCGAGCATTGCCAGTGTGCCTATCGGCGTTCGTGAAATGCTACTGGCAACAGGACTGGCAGGAATCGCGGGAGGGCTTGGCGCTTTCAGCATATTGACGGATTTGACTCTCTATAACAAGGCCTTTAAGTCCTTGAATATCCGTGTCGGAAACACCCCGCTGAAGAGCACGGCCGATCCAGAAGGCACGCATGATGTCCGCACACTGGATCTGGACGAGGACGGCATTCCTGACCTTCTGTACGATTTCACGGCCAATGAATTCCATGATATCCGTCATTCCTATGTCTCAAACTATTCGTTCGAGTCGGGCATCGCCATGACGGCTTTGGCAAGCATGAAGGTTCATCTTGAGAAGGCCCTTCATGAATGGGTCTGCTTCTCCTTCGACGTGAATCTAGGCAACTCTTCCTGGACTATTTCCGCCATCAACAGTTCGCTGGGCACCTCCTTGCCAGAGCAAAACACCTTCACTGTCGGTAATAGAACCTACGTGTTAGACGATCCCGACACGGAATACGAGCTGGTCTTTTCGCGGAATGCATCCGTCACGTCCGAGCTGGGTGTGATTTCGCTCTCGCTGGACTATGTGACGAATCCCGACGGCGTTCTATCCGTCGTTGTCACGGACATCGACGCCAGCCAGCATGCAGGCGGCGGAAATGACACGATTACAGTAACCATCGCTACGACTGCTAATCCGCAGGGCA